>ERZ795045.4024-NODE-4024-length-12266-cov-3.190648_pt1 | contig 12266 bp, 10 predicted proteins | sample MGYA00375129_ERZ795045 | MGnify/ENA primary metagenome ERZ795045 (study PRJEB30174, sample SAMN05720166) | activated sludge metagenome | isolation source: anaerobic digester from wastewater treatment plant | place: Japan | collected 2015-05-15 ... | reverse complement strand
CCGCGGGCTGGAAAAAGCAAGCGCCGGGGTTGATACCCGCACCCCGGCCCTGATCATCTTCACTACCGGAACCACAGGCGAGCCCAAGCCGGCGGTGATGTGCCACGAAAATATTATTATTCAGAACGAAGTTCTGCACCGGGGAGTGGGGCTGGAGGGGGGCCGCATGGTGATGCTGGTCAACCTGCCGCCCAGCCATGTCGGCTGCGTCACCGAGCAGCTCATGACCACCCTTTACCTGGGCGGAACGGCGGTGCTGCTGCGGATCTTTGATCCGAAGCTGACCCTGGAAGCCATTGAAAAGCATAAGGTCACCATTTTTGGCCAGATCCCGACCCAGTATCGCCTCGAGTGGGCCCTGGAAGATTATAGTAATTATGATTTAAGCAGCCTGGAATTCGCCATTTACGGCGGCTCCGCCGTGGACAAGGTTTTCCTGGAGCAGCTCTCCAAAATGGCTCCAAACTTCGGCACCGGGATGGGCATGACCGAAACAGCCGGTTTTTACAATTTTACCCCGCGCGGTATTTCCGTGGAAGAGATGGCCGGCCAGGTCGGAATGGCCTTCGACGAGCTGGCGCCGATCACGATCCGCAAGCCTATGCGTGAAGACGGCAGCGCCGGGGAAGAGCTGCCCGACGGTGAGATCGGTGAAATCTGTGTCAGCGGCCCCATTGTGTTCCAGGGTTATTATGATCTGCCCGCGGAAACGGCCAGGGCCATCTCCACGGACGGCTACCTGTATACCGGCGACCTCGGATATTTCAAGGATATGGGCAGCTACAGGGCCCTTTACCTGGCCGGGCGCCAGAAATTTGTGATCAAGCAGAAGGGTTACCAGGTTTTCCCTGACGAGGTCCAGGATTTTATCGCTTCCCATCCCAAGGTAGACCTGGTGGATGTGGTCGGGGTTAAGCACAATATCTTTGACGAAGGAATTTTTGCCTTTGTCCGTCCCCGGAAAGGCGAGCAATTGACCGCGGAAGAAATTATGGAGCATTGCCAGGGTATCGCCGCCTATAAGCGGCCCCAGCACGTGGAAATCTGGCCGGCGGAAAAAGAATTTCCCCTGACCCGCGTGGCCAAGGTAGATAAAAATGAGCTGAAAGCGGTGGCCGAAGAGATCGTGGCCGGGCTGCGCCGCCAGGGCAAGTGGGATGCCGGGCCGGTGCAGGGCATGTAGGCACTCAAGGGCAGTATTGAATCAAGCGGCGGACCTGGCTCCGCCGCTTCTTCTATCCGGCTGAGATATGGTAAAATAGAAAATAGCAGGCAGTAGAGGCGCGAGGGGTGGTTGGCAATGCACATCGGCATCGATGTAGGGGGCACCTCCACCGACGGGGTGCTGCTGCACCGGGGCGAACTGGTGCAGAGCGTGAAAAAGCCGTCCCGGCAGGAGGACCTGGCGGAGACGATCCTGGCCGTGCTGGACGGGCTGTTGGAAGGCCGCGATGCCGGCGCCGTGCGGCGATTGGTGATCAGCACCACCCTGGTGACTAATCTCCTGGCCACGCAAAAGGGGGCCAGGACTGCGCTGATCCTTGTTCCCGGCCGGGGCCTGCCTTTTGATTTTTACCGCATCGCCCCGGACACTTATTTTCTCAAAGGAAATATAGATTTCCGGGGCAAGGTTACCGAGCCCGTGGAAGAAGCTGAGATAGAAAGAGCTGTGGCGGATATCAGGGCCAGGGGGATCGGGCGTATCGCCGTGGCCGCCAAGTTTTCCAACCGCAACCGCACCGTGGAGCAAGAGATAGCCCGCGCAATCAAACGCCTCTATCCCGAGGCCACGGTGGTGCTGGGCAGCGAAACGGCCAACCGTTTGAATTTTCCCCGCCGCGCGGTGACAGCCTATTACAGCGCTGTTACCGCGCCGGAATGGAACGGGTTTGCCGATCGCATCGAAGAGGCCCTTCACCGGCGCGGCCTTAAGGCTCCCGTTGATATACTCAAAGCCGACGGGGGTACCATGCCCCTGGTCCTTTCCAGGGAAAACCCGGTAGAGACGGTCTTTTCAGGGCCGGCGGCCAGCGCCATGGGCGCCGTGGCCCTGAGCCGCCGCAAGGAGAATGCGGTAGTCATCGATATTGGCGGAACCACTTCCGATATCGCCCTGTTAATTGACGGCGAACCGCTGCACGCCTCCGGGGGCGCCTTAATTAACGGCCGCCTCACCCATATCAACGCGCTGGCCCTGCGTTCGCTGGCCCTGGGAGGGGACAGCGCCGTTAAGGGCGAAAGCGGGCGGGTAGAGATTACCGCGGAGAGATTCGGGCCGGCGGCCTGCTTCGGCGGGCCGGTGGCCACGGTCAGCGATGCCTTTGCCTGCCACCGCGGCCTGAAACTGGGGGAGGCGGAGCGGGCCAGGGAAAAAATCGCCGCGGCGGCCGCCGCGGCGGGCCTGGAACCGGGCCCCTTTGCCGCCGCCGTGGTGGAGCAGGCGCTGGAGCGGCTCGGCGCCCTGATCCAGGGCATGTTCCGGGAATGGGAAAACGAGCCGGCCTACAAGGTGTGGGAGATTGTGCACCGGCGCCGCTTCAGGCTGGATCGGCTCTACGGCATCGGCGGCGCGGCAGAGTTGATCGTGCCGCTGCTGGCGGACAGGCTGGGGGTGCCGTATTTGGTGCACCGCCTGGCCCCCGTGGCCAACGCCCTCGGTACGGCGGTGGCGCGGCCGACCCTGGCCGTATCCCTTTACGCCGATACGCAGCAGAAGCGCTACCTCGTTGACCGGGAAGGAATAGAAGGAAGCATCGACAACCCGGAGGGCTTCCGGCTGGAGGAGGCCCGGAAAACGGCGGCCCAATGCCTGGCCCGGCTGGCTGCCGCCCGGGGCGCGGCGCAATACTTAAATGATACGCGCGTTATTCTAGCGGAGCAGTTCAACATGATCCGCGGGTTTAGCCGGGTCGGTAAAATTTTCAGGGTTGACGTGCAGATCGCCCCCGGGTTGATCGATGAGTTTGAGGGGGTGGCGGATTGAAGCCGACCGGCCTGCTTTTTTTCCCGGCCTTTGACTGGGCCATCTCTCCTTCTCACCCGGAGCGCGAAGAGAGATTGCTCTATACCCGCGATCAGATCTTTGAAGAAGGAATCATGGATCTGCCGCAGGTGCGCGAATACCAGCCCCGCCTGGCAGAAGCACGGGATATCGCCCGCGTCCATTTTTGCGTCCCCTCTATTAAAGACATCGCCAGCGAAGCCCATCTTGTGGCCGCCGGAGGGTCGCTGGTTATGGCCGACGCCTTTGCCGCCGGGGAGATAAAAAACGGTTTTGCCATCATCCGCCCGCCGGGGCACCACGCCATGACTGTGGCCCACGGCAACCGCGGTTTCTGCAACATCAACAATGAAGCGATCATGATTGAATACCTGCGCCGTAAATACGGCTACCGCCGTATCGCCATCGTTGACACGGATGTGCACCACGGGGACGGCACCCAGGAGATTTATTACCACGATCCCGATGTCCTGTTTATTTCTTTTCACCAGGACGGGCGCACCCTTTACCCCGGCAGCGGCTTCGTTGAAGAGATGGGCGCTCCGCCGGCCGTGGGCACGACCATCAATATTCCCCTGGCCCCCTATACCACCGACGAGGGCATCCTTTATGTGCTGGATCGCCTCATCCTGCCCTTGCTGGAGGAGTTTAAGCCGGAGCTGGTGGTAAACTCGGCCGGCCAGGACAACCACTACAGCGACCCCCTGGCCAATATGCGCTTTACCGCCACCGGCTATGCCGAGCTAAACCGGAGGCTGGCCCCGGACCTGGCCGTCCTCGAGGGCGGCTACTCGGTGGAGACGGCCCTGCCCTACATCAACCTGGCGCTGATTATGGCCATGGCCGGGATCGACTCCAGCAATATGCGCGAGCCGGATTATGACCCCGCCGCCTTTAAGGAAGATCCCGGCAACCTGGCGCGGCTGGATCGGATCGCGGCGCTGCAGTTGGAAAACTTCCGGCGGCGCGAAGATGAGCGGGCCGCTGCCATTAAAAAGGGCCCTCCTTTTTACAGTACCACCCGGCAGATATATTACGACACGGACCATATCCGGGAAAGCCAGCAGATCAAGCAGCGCCTCTGTCCAAACTGCTGCTCCTACCGGGTCATCGCTTCGGCGGCTGTGCACGCCTACGGCCAGATCAGCCGCGCCCTTTGCTTCAGCATACCCCTTTACTGCTGCTCCGCCTGCCGGGAAGAAGCCCGCGACGCTTACCGGCAGGCCGTGCAGGAAGGTGGCGGCGCCGATTATATCTACCTGCAGGATCGCGCCGCCGACGATTACCGCCGCTTCGACAGCCGCGGCGACACGGAGGAAACCATAAACTAAATAGTTATAATGGATGATCAGGCCGGCAGGGGGTGCAGCGTGCTTGCCCGCCCCGTCTGGCGAGGGCATGAACGTGATCTGAAAAGGATGGCGGGGTGATTTTTTTGCCATACAGGGCGATAATATTTGACCTGGACGGAACGCTGCTGGATACGCTGGAGGATCTTGGCCTTTCGGTGAACGCGGTCTTGAAGGAACACGGCTACCCCGCACATCCGCTGCAGGCCTACCGCTATTTTATTGGGGACGGCGTCGAAGCCCTGGTAAAACGAGCGCTGCCGCCGGCGGCAGCGGATAAACCGGGGCAGGCGCAGCTCAACGAACTGGTCGAGGCGGCAAGGGAGGAATACCGCCGCCGCTGGGCCGATCATACCCGCGTTTACCCGGAAGTACCTGAATTGCTGGATTTTTTAGAGGAGCGGAAGATACCGAAGGCCATCTTTTCCAACAAACCCCACGAATTTACCGTGCTGACGGTGCAGCAACTGCTGGGCCCATGGCACTTTGAAATGGTCCAGGGAGCCGTGCCCGGGCTGCCCCGCAAACCGGACCCGGCCGGAGTGCTCGCTGTAGCCCGCAAGCTGGAGGTGGAGCCCCGCCAGGTTGTCTACCTGGGCGATTCCAGGATCGACATGGAGGCAGCCGCCGCCGCGGGGATGTACCCGGTAGGCGCCCTGTGGGGTTTCCGTGATGCAGCAGAACTAAGGGAAGGTGGGGCAAAAATGCTGGCACAAAGCCCGCTGCAGTTGACGAAGCTCTTTGCGGCTGCTACCTGAGGGATCTGTTCTTTCCGCCGGCTGAGCCGGGCCAGGGTAGAGGCCGCAGCCGGGCTCCAGATCACCCCACCGATATTGATTGGCATCCGAATGACTTTAATCTGGACGATATGATGGCAACTTATCTTTTTCACGAAAGGCGGCAGGAATTAATGATCACCGGTGTCGAACAAATACGGGCAGGTCAGCCCCCATGCCCTACCAGAGGCTCTCATTTTTCCAGGGGGGCCGGGAGGGATTTTCAAGCAGTCTTCCTTGAAGAGAAATAAACAGCGGCAAGTATGGGGAAAAGAAATGAACCGGCGGAGGTTTAAGGTGACAGCGAAGGTAGCTTATGTCGTAGATTTTGACGGGACAATCACAGCAACAGATTTATCCACAGGCCTGGCGCAGCATTTCGGCAGCGAGCGTTTTCAGGAAATCGAAGGCCTCTACCGGCAGCGAAAAATTGGGATGCGGGACTGGCTTGACGGCATGTCCGCCCTGCTGCCGGCCGATTTTGACCTGCTGATGAAATACGTAGTGGATCATGCGGTCATCAGGCCGGGGTTTAAAGATTTTCTGCGTTTTGCCCGGGAGCAGGGTTGCCCGGTGATGATTGCCAGCGACGGCTTCGGTTTTTATATCGAACCGGTTTTGGAAAGGTTCGGCTGCCTGGAGTATATCGATACCATTTACAGGAATAAAGCGCTGCCCCGGGAAGACGGGACGCTGCGCATCGAGACGCCTTACCGCCATCCCGCCTGCCCGGTTTGCGGCAACTGCAAGCCCCTTCATGTCCTGGAGCTGAAGCGGCAGGGATGGAAGGTATTCTATATCGGGGACGGCAGCAACGATCGCTTCGGCGCCTCCTGGTCCGATTACATTTTTGCCCGTGACCGGCTGGCCCGGTGCTGTAAAGAGCATGGCATACCCTTCAATCCCTGGGAAGATTTTTTTGATATTATCCGGCCCGGCGGCCATCCGGCTGCCAATGCCATCGCCGCGTCCCCTTTCTGCCGGCCGGAGGGGGAGGGTTTTTTGTACTAGCGTGAACATAATAAAACCGGCAGGAAGGCCAGAGACGGAAGAGCTCTCAGGTAACAGGGGAAACTGGGTGCTTCTTTTTGTAGCGGCATTTTTTGTCTATGTTAATTTATTTGTCTCGATTACCGTTTTCCCCCGGTATGCCGTGGAGATCGGCTGTACCCCGCTGCAGTCAGGCTTGCAGAACACTTTCTTCTTTGTTACGGCGGTGATCTTGCGTTTTTATTGCGGGCCCTATGCCGACCGCAAGGGGCGCACGCTGCCCCTGCTGGTGGGCGCTTTTGTTTTTGCCACCACCCCCTTATTATTGCTGTACCGGGAAGGCGCCACCATGCTGATCCTGAGCCGGGTTTACCAGGGCATCGGATTGGCCGCTTTTTTACAAAGCGGAAGCTCCCTGGTTGCCGATATGGCTCCACCGCAAAAGAGGGGCGCCTATCTCGGGGCTTACCGCCTGCTTATTGTTTTAGCAGTGCTGGGCGGTCCCCCGGCCGCGCTGGCTCTCATTGAAAAATATGGTTTCAGAGTCTTTTTTGGCGCCTGCGCCCTGGTCGGCCTCTTTTCCCTGTTGCTGCTGATCCCGCTCAAAACCCCTTCCTTCCCGCCCGGAGAGACGCTCTCTTCAGCGGGCAGCGTTATGGGAGTGCTGCGCAACCGGCGGGTATGGCCGCTGCTTTTGGGGATAGCCCTGGCCAACATCGGCTACAGTTCATTGCTTAGCTACGTGGCTATTTATCTTTCTGAAACAGGCAGCATGGCCGGCTCCGGTGCTTACTTTCTATATTTCGGCCTGGCCGGCATTGCGGCCAATTTAGGCGCCGGCTTCCTATCGGACCGTTTCGGCCGTCCTTTCACCGCCTGGCCGGCCTTGATCCTTTTGGGGCTGGGCAGTATCGCCCTGGCCTTTATCGACACAGTGCCTGCGGCGGCCATTTTCAGCAGTGTGCTGGCCGGAATCGGCGTAAACGGCTCCATGGTGGTGCTGCTGGCCTGGCTGGTCGATGTGAGCGGCGAGAGGCTGCGCGCCACCGCTTTAAGCCTTGAGGAAAATACCATCGATCTTTCATTTGCCGCGGGTACGTTTTTATTCGGCCTGGCCGGCAGCTATATCGGGTTTAAGGCCTCCTTCGCAGCGGCGGGTATCCTGATTTTATCTCCGGCGGTAGCGCTGCTGCAGCTTTTCCGGAGCCAGCAGCGAAAAAGACTACCCGGGGCCAGAAACGACGCCATTTAAGCCAGCGACAAGCGGGGCTATGGTGAACAGTGCTAAGTGTGACGGTTGTGGTCTGCGCGTAGAATTTTGACTTAACGCAACCGCCGTCTTAAACGGGTAGAAATATACTCTGGCGATGATTGGGGCGGTGGCTTTGTCGCTGCTGGAAGCCGGAGGTTAGATGTTGGAGACTGGAAAGAATGCGGGTTTTAGACCCCCCGGCGGTATGTTTGATGGTCCCCTGATGCCGGACAACATATATTGAAAGCAAAGAAAAAAGCTAAGACAGCACCTTAGGGAGAGGAGAAAAAAATGAGCATTATCGGCAATATCCTGTGGATAGTCCTGGGTGGCATTATTATTTTCCTGGAATATATTCTGGGCGGCCTGGCGCTCTGCCTGACTGTGGTCGGAATTCCTTTCGGCTTTCAATGTTTTAAACTGTCTATTCTGGCACTGTTTCCTTTTGGGAAAAAAGTGATTAGCGGAAATGCTTCCACCGGCTTTCTGGCCACAGTAATGAATATTATCTGGATCATTTGTGGCGGCATCTGGATAGCGGTGACTCACCTGGGCCTGGCGCTGCTTTTGTTTATAACTATTATCGGGATTCCTTTTGCCCGGCAGCACCTGAAGCTGGCAGCCCTTGCTTTTACCCCCTTTGGTAAAGAGATCGTTTAAAGGGCCGGTTTACCGGCAGAACAACCGGGGATAACCTTCAGGTTGAATCTTGTTAAGAGGATTCGATTCGTATAAACTAAATGATATACAACCAGTTCGAAACAACGGAGGCGATCCCGTGAAAATATTAGTCAGTGACACCATCTCGGCCAAGGGATTGAAAGTACTGGAAGAAAAGGCTACAGTGGACTACCGCCCCGGGCTGCCGCCGCAAGAGCTGCTGGAAATCATCGGCCAGTATGATGCGCTGCTGGTGCGCAGCAAAACCAGGGTAACCGCACCGGTGATCGAGGCGGCCCATAAGTTGAAAGTAATCGCCCGGGCCGGCGCCGGAGTGGACAATATCGACGTGGAAAAAGCCACTGAGAAAGGGATAGTGGTGATTAATACTCCCGGCGCCAATACCATATCCACGGCGGAGCACACCATGGCCATGCTTACTGCACTGGCTCGCAACATACCGGCAGCCCATCATTCCTATAAGGCGGGCGCTGTTAAGAGAGAGCAGTTTTTAGGGGTGGAGCTTTACCACAAAACCCTGGGCATTGTCGGCCTGGGCCGCATCGGCAGTGAAGTGGCCCGGCGCGCCCGGGCGATGGGGATGCACCTTCTGGCCCATGACCCCTATATTTCTGCCGGGCGGGCTGAAAGTTTGGGCGTAGAATTGACCGGGCTGGAGGAGCTGCTCCGCCAGGCCGACTTTATAACCTTGCATTTGCCCCTGGTGGCGGCAACACGCCACCTGATCGGCGAAAAGGAATTTGCCTTGATGAAAGAAGGTGTGCGAATCATTAATTGCGCCCGGGGCGGGCTGATCGATGAAGAAGCCCTCTACCGGGCCTTAATATCAGGCCAGGTCGCCGGAGCGGCTCTGGATGTTTTTGAAGAAGAAGACCCTAAGAAAAACAAGCTTTTCGGCCTGGAAAACGTGATCGTCACCCCTCACCTGGGGGCCTCAACCAGGGAAGCGCAGGAAAATGTGGCCCTCCAGGCGGCGGAGCAGGTGCTTAAAGCGCTGCATGGCGAACTGGTTACTTCCGCGGTAAATGTACCCGGTATTTCTCCGGAAATAATGGCGGAAATCAAACCATACCTGCCTCTACCTCACCTGCTGGGCAGCTTTCTGATGCAGCTTTTCGGCAGCCCGGTGGAAGAGGTAGAAATCCATTACAGCGGCGAAATCGCCTCTAAGCCCATAAAGCCCATGACTATTTCCTGTTTGATCGGCATGCTGCAGGTAATTCTTGGCGAGCAGGTGAATTATGTTAATGCTCCCCGGATTATCCAGAGCCGGGGTATCCAGGTTAAAGAGATTTGCTCCAGCACCCACAAAAGCTATGCCAATCATATGGCCTTGCATGTAAAATCCGGCCAAAAACGCTTCACTGTGGCTGGAACCATACTCAACGGAAGCGATATTCGCATTGTTCAGATCGGCGAACATATTATCGATGTGGTTCCTTCCCGCTACATGCTGGTAACCACCCATTACGACCGCCCCGGGGTGGTGGGCAGAGTGGGGATGCTGTTGGGAAATGAGAATATCAATATCGCCAGCATGCAGGTGGGCCGGAAGTTTGTCGGCGGCGAAGCGGTAATGGTGTTGCAACTGGATGACCCGGTGCCCCGGGAAGTTTTGCAGAAAGTGGCTCAACTGGACATCCTGCACAGCACCCATTTTGTCGAGTTGAAAGGCCAGGACTTGATTAAAAACGGTTAGAAAGTTTGTGGAGACAGGAAACAGTACCGCTGGATAAAGGCAGTCCGGGTGGTGGCAAAGGCACTCAAACCCCGGAAGCCAGAATTCCGAAGAAAAGATAGCTGAACGCGGTGACAGGAGCTAGAAGACAAGGGCCAGGATAAAAGTATCGGCCGCAACTTTCTAACTCCTCTTTTTTTGTGTGGGGGAGCCGCTAACCCTGAGCGGTGGACTGCACTTTGATTTTTTAAATTTTCCTGCGTCTGTAAGCTGCTGTAGCATAAATTATATAATTTTTGATTGTCTATATCCACTGAATTTATAGTATAATTAAAAATAAATTACTATTTACCACGCGCATGAATGGTGGGATGAAAAGTTGGATTACCGGGAGGCCATTGCGCAGGCGGTTGAACTGATTAAAGGGCATAGTGGATTTTATGCCCTTACAGGGGCTGGTATGAGTACGGAAAGCGGAATACCCGATTTCCGCACCCCGGGAACGGGCATATGGGAAAAAATTGATCCCATCGCCACCGCTTCCGTAGAGGTGCTGTACAGCAATCCCAGGCTCTTTTACGAAGTAGGTTTTGCCCGCTTTGCCAGTATAACCATGGCCGAGCCCAATGCTGGGCATTATGTCCTGGCGGAGCTTGAAAAAATTGGATTACTGAAGGGATTGGTGACCCAAAACATAGACGGCCTGCATGTGAAAGCAGGCTCTAAAAAAGTATGGGAGGTGCACGGCCACCTTCGTTCCGGTTACTGCCTGGGCTGCAAGCGGCGCTTCCCTTTTGAAGAACTGGTCCAGCAGGTGGAGTTGAAGCGCATCCCGCCCATGTGCCATTACTGCTTCAACATGCTGCGTCCCGATGTGGTCCTATTCGGCGATCCGATGCCTCCTTTATTTTTTGAAGCCTGGGAAGTGCTGGAGAAAGAATGCGACCTTATGCTGGTGGCCGGCAGCAGCCTGGTAGTCTACCCGGTGGCCGAACTGCCCCGGCTGGCGAAAAAACTGATCATCATCAACCTGCAGCCGGCCGGTTATGACCGCCAGGCCGATGTGGTAATTCACGAAAAATGCGGCAAAGCTCTGGGCGACATATTAAATGAATTGAGCAAATAAGGCGCTAAGCCGGTAACCGGGAGCAATTTGGCGGGGAGGTTTCTTGATGCGCCTGCGATCATGGATCTTTCTGCTTGCGTTGTTGATGGGAGCAGGGACAGTTTATGCCGTTGAAGGGACTTCGGACGGAGCCGGGCCTGCGGCCATGCCGGCCGGGGAAGAGATAGGCCGGACTTGCGCCTGAATCAGATCCAGGTTATCGGCACCCATAACAGTTATCATCTCCAGCCGGAGCCGGAACTTCTAAGGTTGATCGGTTTCTTCAGCAAAGAGGCCGCTTTCTCTCTGGGCTATTCGCACCGCCCCCTGGCCGAGCAGCTTGAGTTGCTGCAGATCCGGCAGGTGGAGCTGGATGTCTATGCTGATCCCGAAGGCGGCGCTTTTGCCTGCAGGGCCGGCCTGGCGCTGCTGGGGCAGGAAGCCTGCACCGGGGAGGAGGTCCTGAAGCAGCCCGGTTTTAAAGTGATCCATATTCCGCACCTTGATTTCGGCACTACGGTGCTTACTTTTGTCGAGGCCCTTGAAGAAATAAGGGACTGGTCGCTGGCCCATCCGGGGCACCTGCCGGTGATGGTGCTGGTGGAAGTAAAAGAAGATTTGACCCTGGAGTCCATGAGCTGGCCGCTGCGCCAGGCGGCACGGCTGGGCCGGGCCTGGTTGAACTTTTACGGTATTCCCTTTAATTTTCCCCCGGCTCCGCGTGCTTCGGACCTGGATGATCTTGATGCGGAAATTCGCTCCGTTTTCACTGATGACCACCTCATTACACCGGATCATATCCGGGGAGGCCATGCCAGCCTGGAGGAAGCAATTCTCAAGCAAGGCTGGCCTACCCTGAGTGAGGCCAGGGGCCGCGTTCTATTTGCCCTGGACAACCCGGGCCGGATCCGGGAGTTATACCTGGAAGGACGGCCGGCGCTGGAAGGAAGGGTCATGTTTGTCAGCTCGCCGCCGGGAGAGCCCTCGGCCGCCTTCATAAAAATAAACGACCCCACCGGCAGCAATGAAGCGTTGATTCGCCACTATGTCAGCCGGGGCTACCTGGTGCGGACCATGGCTGACGGGAACCAGCTTGTTACCCGGGACGGAGATACGGCCCGGAGGGATGCCGCCCTGGAAAGCGGTGCCCAGTACGTGAGCACTGATTTTCCCGAGGAAGCGCCGTGGGGCTACCGGGTCTTTCTGCCGGGGGCGGAGGGGGCGCCGGGCCGCGTTAATCCTGTCAGCGGCCCCGCCGGCGTGGAGGGCCCCCTTTCAGAATGGCATTAAACAAATGTTGCAATGAGCTCCCCCTTTCGGGAAGGGCGCCAAGGAGGCCTGCTTTATGGAAATCAAATGGTATGGCACCGCCACCCTGGCTTTTTCTGCAAGCGGGAGGAAAATTCTGTTTGATCCATTCCTGCCCATGAACTG
>ERZ795045.4003-NODE-4003-length-12334-cov-4.872628_pt1 | contig 12334 bp, 18 predicted proteins | sample MGYA00375129_ERZ795045 | MGnify/ENA primary metagenome ERZ795045 (study PRJEB30174, sample SAMN05720166) | activated sludge metagenome | isolation source: anaerobic digester from wastewater treatment plant | place: Japan | collected 2015-05-15 ... | reverse complement strand
CAACTCCGCCGCACGCCGCCGCCGATGCACAGCCCCATAACCCCGCTCCGTTGTCGTGCCCTCCCGACGCGACGCGCCGCCCCACGCTTCCCGCGCATGCGCACCACAGCGACCTCCCCGCACGGCCTTTGCTCGACACCCCGCCTCCACGCAGTAGCTCACTGGTTTTCGCGCCACCTCATCACCCTCCGACTCATCCTGCGCTTTCCGTTCCTCCAACCGCTTCCGCGCCTCGCGCTCTCGAGCCAGCCGTGCCGCCCGCGACTCCGCCGCCGCGCGCAACCCCTCACTGATCGCACGTCGCCGATCCAACCCCAGCCGCACCCCGAAAAACCTTGTCCCAACCTGGTCGACAAGCGGGACGGGTGGCCCAGGGCGTTTTTGTCCCACTGTCCCACTCACTCTCCCGTAGGGAGAGTGGGACAGGTGGGACAACTGGGACACCTCGCTTGTCCCACATTTGTCCCACATGGGAAAAAGATGGGAAAATCATGGGACAATCCCCTTCCTGGTGAGCTGATATGAGCCGACCGACTCCATGATCACTCCGTCCTTGAGTGCCCTTTCAATAGGCCGGTAGGCATGGCTTCTGCGGCAGCCCGTCGCATCCTCAATTCGCTTGGCCAGATCAGCCTTTTTGATCCACGCCTGATTCTCTGGCGTTGCGCCGGCGTCCCTCATGATCATGACGACCAGGTCGCTGCCCTTCCCGTGCTCGGTCACGCGCGCTTTGCTCCGGGCCCGGCTAACCTCCTCCTGCCACTCATCAATATCAAAATTCTCTTCCCTGTGGTAGAGCATTGACTCGTGATCGAGCCGGACAGCGAACGGCTGGAACTCGCGCCCGTTCGAGCACTTGCCGCACGAGATGACCAGGACATCGCTGCTCTCGGCTGATCCCGGCGCCACGTTCACCTGAGCCCGAGCCATGCCGGTCAGGGCCTTGCTGCCCCGCCCGTACGCGCCGCGGTCCCAGCCTACTGCAGCCGAGGCGGCCGCCCTCCCCGATCGGCTGTGATGAAGGATCACGACAGCCGCCTGCGGATTGCCCGCCCAGGCAATCCGCTGGAGGGCCGCCACGGTCTGACGCATGCAGACCGCGTCGTTCTCGTTCTCGCCGGCGAAGAACGCGCTCAGCGGGTCGAAGATCACGATGTCAGGCTGGAAGGCTGCAAGCGCACGGGAAAGCCGGCTCTCGACGGCTGGATCTTCCAGCGTCGGCACGCGATCCTCGACGGATGTCGGAACCATGATCCGCAGGCCATTGAGCACGGCCTCGCGTTGGCTCTTCTCGCAGCCCAGCAGTTGCCGCTTGAGTTCCCGCTGAAGGCGCGCGCCCGAATTCTCGGTCTGAATCATGGCGATCCGGACGTCGTGCCGGGTGATCGGAATTGTCTGGCACCACTGATCGCAACCCATGAGGATGTCGCACGCGAGCTGCAAGACAAGCCGGCTCTTCCCGATGCCGGGAGGCCCGACAATGACCGTCGGCTCAGCCTGCTCGTCCACGTCAATCGCGATGACCGGCACCATCTCAACACTCTGCGCCAGCGCCTCTTCGATCCGAGCGTGGCCGTCGACGATGTTTCCGGTCCGCTCATTGTAGATCACCGGATCAATCCACCCGTCCTGCTCCATGCTCGCTTTCAGGAGCGCCCTCTGACGCTCCGGGTGCTTGCGGTGGTTCCAGCGGTTGGGTTTCAGGTCGCCCGGCGCAACCCACCGAATCGTCAGCCGGTCTCTGTCAATCGGAATGCTCACTGCTGGCTCCTTGTTTTATAGGCGGGATTTTCGTCTGGGTTACTATGACGCATGGGGCTAGGGTGATTCAAGCCCTTGCCGTCCATAGCACGGTTGCCCAAATAGCGAAGATGAACAACCCAGCCAAAATCCATCCGCCAAGCGTCCCCTCTTCCCTCGCGGATGCGGCCAGCAGCATCATGACGGTCATGAACCAGGCCGGAATGATTCCCGGATGCCGGGCAAGCCGCTGTCTGTAGCCGCTCATTGCCCCGCCATCGCTTCCCGGATGATCTCCGCCGCGTCATCCTCATCGAAGTCCCCGCCGTCGGTCACCACGCGGTTGTGGACGTAGACGGACAGCTTTTCGGCGGCGGTCTTGAGCCACGCTGGATCGGCGGGCTTGGTCTGGTGCACCGGCACCATGGTCTTGCTTGTGGTGCGCGTCTCGGGCTTGCCCGCCACTTCCTGAGCCACCGTCACCGTGGCCGCCTCGCTGTTCGCCTGGCCTGCCGCCAGCGCCGCGGCTTTTGCGGCTCGGGCTTTGCGTATGCCCTCGCTGATGTTCTTGCGCGCCTGTTCGCTCATCTTGCCCATAGGTTTTGCCTCTGCTTTCTCAGATTGGATGCGAGCCTCGTGCTTCCGCCGCTGGCTCGCTGAGATGTGATTGAACCCGCACTGCTGCCCGGTCTCCCGAAGCACCGCATCGTCCCCCGGCTGCCACGGCCGCGCGCAGTCGTCGCACGTGATCGGGGCCGAGGGCCGAACCTGATCGGCGACCGCGCGATCGCGCTGCTGATGCGTCGGGTAGACGGGGGACTGGAATCGGCTCACCCCTCCCCCTCCCGCCCGCCGGGGAACTGGCGGCATTTCCGCGCCGCGTGCCGAACGTGCGCGCCGATTTTCAGGTGGCATCGCTGGCAGAGCGCCAACAGGCACTTGTCGTCATGGCACTGATAGGTCGGGTCGAGGTGCGCAATGGTCAGGACGATTCGGACGGGCCTGGAATACTGAAGGGCAGGATCCCGTATTTCGAAAACCGTCCAGATGGCTGGCTGTTCTTTCCACCGGTAGACGATTCGGCGATTCGGAACGCCGCACAGTTCGCAGCGATACCCCGCCCGCGCAAGGATGCGCTCCCTGATGGCTTTCCAGTCCGCCGGGTAGCGGTGACGGTTTTCGCGCTTGTCGGGTTGGCGGGTTGTCACGATGCTTGCTCTGCGTAGCTGAATAGGTCATCGGTGGCAATGCAGTAGGGCGAGAACCAAATGACTTCCCGCTCGGCATTGGCGCGGCCCCGTTTGTTGGATTGCGCGCCAAATCCGCCTCGCCGTTTCCATGGGTGCGCCGTCCAGCCCGAGGGCAACGTGCGCCCGTCATCGAACCCACAGACCGCGATCCGCAGGAGCGGGTTGTCGCCGTTCTCAATCGCCCACTGCCAGACAGCGGGCGCGACGTTCTCGGTTTGCCCGTAGATTTCGGGTGCGCCGTCTGCGTCAGCATCATAAGGCGGGTCGAGCAGGATGCCGGTCAGGCCATGCTTGAACGTCACAGACGGTCCGAGAACCCGCTTCCAGTCCCCGCAGGCGATGCGGACCCGGCGCAAGCGGTCAGACAACGCCAGCATGTAGCCAGCGATCCCCTGCCCCGCATCCCCGAGGTGGGGGAGCTTGCGGTTGATCCCCTGCCCCGCATTCCCGAGGTGGGGGAGCTGCTCGGCGTCCACTTCGCACCAACCCGACCCGATCCAGCTACACGCGCCCCAGACCCACCAGCCCGCGATCTTGGCGTCATACCATTCGGGGTCGGTCTTCATGCGTTCCAGTGTTTCAGCCTGATCCCTGAGCCACTTATGCCGCGCAATCAGGTCCAGTTCCGACACCGGCCAGTTCGCCCACTTGGCGACGGCCTCAGGATCGGCCTGCACGGCCCGCCAGAAGTTCGTGAGATAGCAGTTGATGTCGTTCACCGTTTCGGTCTTGGGCGCGTGTGGCCGCGCCAGCAGCACAGCCAGCGACCCGGCGAACGGCTCGACGTAGTTCTGGACATCGCCCAGCCGGTCCCAGATGATGCTGGCAACGGTGGACTTGCCGCCGAAATAGGGGAATGGAGCTTTAAGGCTCACAGCCGCACTCCCCCGCGCTGGGGCACCTCGCTGGATTCCGCCAATTCCCGCCACCAGTCGGGCGCGTGGGGATCGTATTGGCAGACCGTGTTAGCGATATACCGGATGGTCTTTTCCCCGCAACCGTCCACGCGCCGGAACTCGTTTGGATCGGTGCGGCTGATTTCGCGGATGGTCGTTTCCACGCTCGCCCGCTTTGTGCCGTAATTGTAGAAGTAATGCAGGAGTGTTCGCTGTGCTCTCGCATCCCAGTCCAGCGCGATGATCGGCATGCGCCATGTCGGTTTTAGTTTGGCGTGTTTCATCTCGTCATCCTTTCAATTCCAAGAACAGCCAGCATCACCAGCGCGAACAGCGCGGCGGCGGCGGTTGCGGTGGCCATAGTGAGTCGTTCCGACAGCGACAGACGTGTCTCTCCGGTAGCGTAGTGGCGGATCCCGACGTTGTCCCACGGCTCCGGCGTCGCCGCCTCGCACAGCGCCAAGTCCTCAAAAATCTGCTCGTCGGTCGGGCTATCAGGCAGGATCGTGTAGAGTTCTGGCGCAATGGGCAGGTCCACTCGATGCAGATACAGGGCGCATCCCGGTGTGTGGCACTCTTCGCCCTTGCCGTCAAGACACGACTGGCAAATGGTGATATTGATGTTTCGGAGCGCCGGGTCCAGCGCGGGCTCGGGCTGGGTAGCCTGCCGCGAATGGTTCTCATCGGCCTCAGCGTCCTTGATCATCTGGTCCAAATCGGCTTTATCTTCATCACTCAGACTGGCGTGGAATTTATCGAGGGCGTGGCCGAAGGCGTTTTTATGTCGAATAACCCCTTCGTCCCATGTTTCCAGCGCCTGATCCATTTGCTTATCGAGTTCGCGGATGTGAATATCAGAGCCACCTCGCCATGCGCGATAGTTCACGATTGCGCTGGCTAAGGCATAGCCTCTACGTCTCAGCTCGCGGGCGGTCTGGTCGTTGGTCGGTTGGTCAGTCATTGGCCTTTCCTTTCGGTTCAACGGTTGGAAACTCCCTCACCCTCAGATCGGCGGGCCATTCTGCCGGGTCGCCACCTTTGGGGTGGCGCATGTGTAATGGGTGGTCAATGTCCTCTGGCTCGCTCATCCCGGCGGCCAGGTAGGAATCCAGCACGATATTGGGGATTGGCCCTGCGACTCCGCACGGTTCTACCCAAAAGGGATTACTCCCCAACTGCTTCACGAAACACGCCACCCCCGCCGCACGGCACTGGCGCACGATGTCCCTGATCCATTCCACATTGCATGGCCGCGCGTGCGGGCCGCTCTCGCCGCCGACCACCACCCAGTCGATCCCTTCAGGAACAACCAGCGGCCCGAGCAGCGGCTCGCAGGACAGCCAGCGCACCCGCGCCGGGATGTGCCGCAGCTCCGGCACCCGCTTGTCGAGCATCTCCTGATTCTCGGCGCTCGTTCCCATCCAGACGCGCTCGCGGAATTGATCCCACAGCAGCCCGTCGAGCGGGTAGCGCAGATCATCAACCATACGGAGGACGTTCTCCGGCCGCTTGGTCAGCAGCTGCCAATAGAGATTCGGCGTTGTGTGGATGAGTGATAGCAGTTCATCGCGCCAGGGGACTAGCTCCGGCCGATCCTCGAACACGTCGGCCAGGCTCGCGCAGAATACTTTCGCCATCCGATGCTCTCGCCGCGCCTTGCGGTCCCAGCGGGGCGGCAGCTTCCACGCGGCCGATGTGCGCCGGCGCGTCCCGTTCGGTCCCCACTTCGCCTTGCCCATGCGCTTGTCCATCAGGGCCTCGGCGTAGCAGTTCGCGCAGCCCTCGGAGACCTTGGCGCAGCCAATCCATGGATTGAACGTGTGATCGGTCCATTCGATCTTGCTCATCTCGCCCATTACGCCTCCATCTCCTGCTCGATCTCCGCGACGCGGGAGAGCTGGGTGTGCTTGATTTTCATGCGTCAGACCTTTTATTCATGTCGTGATCAGCATAATAATCGTCTTCTGCAAGCCCGCGTGGCGCGCGTCGGCCTTGGCTGGCTGGGTGGGCATCGTAAGACAGCCATGCGCGATGGCAGCGTGGGGAGCAAAAGCCAAAGGGGCGGCCCGTTATTTTATCCACGCCGATCCCAACAAGCGTTTCCGCCGACTCGTGGCACCACTCGCATTTCATCACGCCTCCACCTCCTGCTCGATCTCCGCGACCAGGTAATGCGCCCGCCGCGCTCCGGACGCCGCCAGGATGGCCTCGTCGAATCCGCTGATCAGCCTGCTGCGGTGGAGCAGAGTCGGGGCCGCCAGCCAGATCTCCCGGTCAGTTCGGCCGAGGCAGCGGGTCGGCGAGATCCACGCCTTGAACGAGTCGGGGTCAACGGTCTCGACCAGCCGCTCCTGGATTCCCTCCCACTCGCCGGCACGGTCGGCAGCCTCGGGCGGGATCTCGGGCGGGGGTTGCCTGGGCATGGATACGGTCGGCCGCTTCCAGCCTGGCGGCGGATCCGGGGGCGGATCGGAGGGTTTCTCCGGCTCGTCCTCCCAGCGGCGTTCCCGGAGCCACGTGTCTGGGTTTGGTATCACGCCTCGGCGCCACTGATTGCAGGTCTTCTGCAGGCTCAGGGCTTCGAGCATCGTTGCCAGCAGGGCGTCGTCGGGGGCCAGCTTCTCGAAGGCTTCCCAGGCTTTGAGCCTGGCCTTCTTGCTCGGGTATTCGGCCCAGAATTGCTCGAACCGTGATTTTAATCCTGACGCACACGCACGTTTTTCCGCTGGCAGCGCGACCGGGGCGTTCGGCGGTGCGGGGAGGCGCTCCTGCTTGTGCTCCTGTTCGGGTTCCTGTTCGGGTTCGGGCTCGGGATTAGGCATACCCTTCGGCAAAGCTTCCCTGAAGGCTTCCGGTAAGGCTTCCCGAAAGCCTTTGCCCAAGCCTTCCACAAAGGCTTTAACTCGTTGGAAATGAATGTCTCGGAGTTCACACTCGGGGAGCGTGTCAACGATGGCCGCCCATGATCGGACCACGTTCGGGCTCTCCGGCTTGTTGTGCTTCAGGAAATTCGGGACAGCGATCAGGGGGGCCTCGGATGAGGCTTCCCACAAGCCTTCCCGCAAGCCTTCCTCGAAGCCTTTGGCATACCCTTCCGGGCTGATGGTTTCAGGGATCTCCGAGGCCAGGCCGGCGACAGTCCCGCGCATCGCTCCGATGGATGTCATGTTTGGGTGCGTCAGAATGTGGAAGCAGACGAGAGCCCCCTCTGTTGACAGCCTCCTGAACTTGCGATCACCCCAGATCTGCACGCTCACCTTTCGGTATCGAGCCATATCTCCGTATCCCCTCAGCAGGTTTCCGCCCCTCGGCGGGTATCAGCATCCGTCCTCAGTCAGTTCCTCACCCCTCCCGGCTTCATCCATTCGCTGGTTCTCTTCTCCTCGCGTTCCAGGTGCTCCCGAAGTCGCGGCTGATTGTCGCACGCCAGGCAGTAGTGGCGGATCAGCGGCGCCCTCGGCGTGCTCCGGCCGGGCATGCGCTGTTTCGGCTCGTCCCTGCGCGTAACGTAACGGTCTCCCAGCTCCTGCTTGCATCTGTGGCAGAACCGCTTCATCTGAGCCCCCTTTCAACGTCGTCGACTGAATAGGCGATGATGCCCACGCCACCGGCGGCTCGAACGCGCCGGATGAACTCCTCCTGCGCCGGGGTCGGTTTGTTCCGGCCGACCTTGCCCTCGACAGCCAGGAACCGTCCGTCTTTCAGAAATCCGAGGATGTCGGAAATCCCGGGGCGGCTGAACTTGACGAACTGCTGCTTGCCGCCGCGGCCGGGCAGGTGGGCGCCGCCCGTGTTGTTCCGCCACACGTCGGCGACCTTGGGGTGGTAGCGCAGGTACTGCAGGAGGGCCCGGTTCAGGCTGGTCTCACTCATCGCGTAGCTGCTCCGCTCCGTGGTTTGGGATTCGGCCGTCTGGCCAATCGAGGCCCCCGAATCGCCGCGCGATGGGAGGGGGAAGGGAATAAGCACACAGCGCACCCGAGGGCCTCGATTCGCAAGACGGAGATGGGGCGCCGGCCGATTTGTGGACGTTGCCGCCTCTACTTTCGAGGCACGGACGCGGCGCCCCAGACTTCAGTCACTTGCCTCCAGGAGCGTCCGGCGCATCTCGGCCAGGACCTCATCCTTCCAGGCGAGGATGTTGACGTCCGTGATCGACCAGCGGTCATAAGAGCGGCGGGTCGCGATAACGTCCCATTTGAAGCTCTGATAAAGATCCTGCGCGGCATTCATGCCGACGGCGTCGGCGAGCATTGAGAACGCCAGATCTGCCGGCCCGCTGCCACCGTAACCGCAATTGAATCCGTCGGGGCTGTGCCGCGCGAGGTGGGGCAGCGTGTAGAGCCGCCCCGCCTCCGGGTCGCAGACCTGAACCGTTCTGGTTTCGGGTTGCCACGTATACGTTTTCATTAGCGTTGCCCTTTCGATGTTTTCGACCGCCCGGCGCTTCGGTCGGGTCATGAGCCCTCCGGCTTTCCCGCTTCCCACGGTCTGGCGCAGCCGGGTGGCGGAGGCCGGGCAGGTCGAAGCGGTTAGAACGGCAGATCGTCGTCTGTGCTGGACGGCGGTTCGTTATTCGCCTGCGCATAGGAGCCGCTGGCCTGCTGTGGCGGCGCGCCCTGCTGGGACTGCGGCTTGCTGTCGGCGAAATAAATGCGTTCAGCCGTGATGCCGATCTTCGTTCGGTTGCTTCCGGTTTCCCGGTCCTGCCATTGGTCCATGCGCAAGCGGCCCTCCACGAGGATGTTTCGCCCCTTGCTCAGGTAGTTCCGGCAGAAATCGGCCGTCTTGTCCCATGCCGTCACGTCGATGAAGATCGTGCGCTCCTGGTCGCGAACCTTCTCGTTGATCGCCAGGCGCAGGGACGCGACCGAAAGGCCGGACTGAGTTGCCCGCACGTCAGGATCGGCGCAGAGATGCCCGGCGACGATGACGCGATTGATGTTCATCGTCCCACCGCCCGGAACGTCGTTTTGACGTCCAGCCGGACGCCCGGCACGCGGAACAGATCCTTCTGCGCGCGCGCCATGGCGTTGAGCGTCTTCTGGTCAGGAACAAGGAACCGCGCGTAAGCGTCGGGGTTCTCCGCCGCCGCGCGAATGAGGGCCAGGAAGTCCTCGACGACGGCGCTGTAGGTTTTGACCGTGCCGACGCCGGATTCCTTGGCTGAGGGCGTCGGGTCGGGCAGGATCACCTCCGGCACCATGACCGGCTTTTCGGTCTCGCGCGCCGCCGCTTCGATCACCTGTTCGGCCTCATCGCCCTTCCCCTCGGCCTGCAGCTTCTCGGCTTCGGCGATCGCCGCGTCCTCGCGGGCCTTGCGCTCCGCCGCGGCCTTCTCTTCCTGCTCGCGGCGGAGTCGGTCTTCCTCGGCCTTGCGCTTTTTGGCCTGCTCGTTGTCAAAGCTGGCGATCATGAACTCCAGCCGCCGGCGCTCACGGCTCAGCTCGTCGACGATGTCTTTCCGGACGCCGGTGATGTGCTTATGCAGCTTGTGTGCGGCATCGGCGTAGGGCCGAAAATGCTCCTCCGCCGCCTTCGTCATGGTCGCCACCTCCAGCACGGCGTCAGTCGCCGACTGGCGCTCGGCGAGGCTCGACACCTCCTGAATGAGCGCCGTGCTCTGGAGGCATCCCTGCCAGTCGCGCGTAAAGGCCGGGACCAGACCGGCCACGCTCTCGATGGCTTCGGGCGTGACGGCCCCGTCATGCCAGACGGGGGCGATTTGGGTTGATTCGCTCATGCGATTTCCTCCGTGGTGGATGTGGATTGGGTGACAAGCGCCTTGGCAAACTGATTCCAGCCGGCGCGACGCTCCGCCTCGCTGATCGTCCAGACGCGATAGCCGCCGCCCGGCTGGATGTACACCGCCGCGCAGAGCATCCGCGCTATGTCCTCACGGGTCAGCGCGAGCGCGCGCCTGTTGGCCCGCACGAGCTCCAGATACGCGGCAAGCTGCACGGCATGCGTCGGGTGAGAGCCGCCGGTCTTGTAGTCGGCCAGCACGATCTCGCCATTGGCGCGCAGGCCGATCAGGTCGAACGTGCCCGCGTAGCGCAGGTCCGGATGGCCGAGCGAGCCCTCCATCAGGTAGGGCGTGATGCCCGTCTCGGCGCGGAAACGCTCGGCGGCGTCGAGATATCCTTGCAGGTCTGGATGGACGCTCTCCGGGTCGAGGTCGCCCTCGGCCAGGTAGAGGGCGGCCGCATGGACCGCCCTCCCCCTGTCGCGCGCCGCGTCGCTGTAGAAGCGCGTGTCGACGAGGCCCGCCCGCTGGATGACCTGCGTGACCGACGGCACGGGGTCGCCGCCGAGCGTGTAGGCGTGCAGGTCCTCATCGAACTCAAGGCCGGGCGTGAGGATCGCCATCAGGCAAACCTCACTTCCAGCGCATCGCGCTTGTCGGCGTATTTCTTGTTCGGCTCCCATTGGATGAAGACCGGCGCGCCGCGCTGGCACGCCTCTTCGAGCATTTTGCCGACGCTCTCCGAGAACGTGTTGTACCAGCGACCGTCGGTGAGCTTGCCGCCGACGAGCCGCCATGCCCGGTCGCCGGAGCCGCCGGTCTTGACGCTCACGTTCTGGACGATGCCGCGCGCCCAATTGCCTGACCAGTCCAGTTCGGGCGTCTCGTGCTGCGCCGCCGCCAACTCCGCCTCGATGCGGTCCTGCTCGGCAAGCTCCGCCTCGATGTCGGGCTGCGTCGGCTCAGCGGGCGCGGACGGCGCGACGGGCTGCTCGCTCCGCCGGCGCGGCATCGGCACGCTGACCGACTCGACGTCAATGGCGGCGTCCGCCTGCTGCATCTCCTCATGGCTGTAGATGCCGCTCGTCTCCGCCGGGAACGCCTTGCGCAGCGCAAGCGCCTCGGCGCACTTGCCCAGCTGCCCGAAGGGGAACTTGCGCCAGAAAAAACCGGCCTCTCCTTCGCCCGGATAATACTCGCTCCAGCGGGCCGTGGCGCTGAACGGGCAGCGCACGCCGGCGACGATCTTCCAGACGGTGACGGTCGCGGCAACCGGCTTGCCAGCCTTGTCGACGACGTACTGCGGCTCATCGCTTCCGGCATAGGCGCCGCTCCGGTCGGCGATGAGGCGCAGGCCGTCAATGCCGACCTGATAGGCGATCCGGTGGCCGGTGGGGCTGCTTTTGTCGCGCCGTTTGATCGCGTGGATCTGGCGCAGGATGGGATTGAGCCCAGTCGATTTGCAGACGCCGAGGTAGACCTGAAACTCCTGATCGTCAAGACCGGCGGCGAGGTCCCGCCGGATGATGGCGATCTGCGCCTCGTCGCCCATCCACTCTTGGGGGCGGACGATCTCAGCGTTGCGTGGTGTGGTGAGGGCGGATTTCATCGGCGCGCCTCCTGCTCCCGCCGGATGTCGGCGCCCGTGCGCGGGATCAGGTATTGCGGTGCGCGGCGCCGCTCTTCCTGCTCGGCAAACGCGATCGCCGATGCCTCGCTCGGCTCAGGCGTCTGCGCCTCGACGTTCACCCGGCCGAACCCGCCGAGCAGCATCGACTCCAGCCAGGCATCAATGTGCCGCTCGACCGTGAGCGCGTAGCTGGCTGCCTCTTCCACCAAGTCATCCATGACGTCGGCCGGCACGTCCTCGATGTCGGCCCAGACGGTGTAGCGGATCTCCCGGTCGATCAGCTCCGGCTCATCGCCGACGATCAGGCTGACTTTGGGCGCGTGGCCGGGGCGCGGGCGGAAATTGACCGCCTGCTGAATGCAGCGCAGGTAGGAGGGCTGGATCGTCTGCCCGACGCCCTGCATGACTTCCAGGTGCGGGCGCAGGCGCTCCCACAGCGCGGCGATCTGCGCATCGGCGGTCAGTTCACCGAAATGGATTCGGACCTTGATCTCGGTCGTTGCGTTGTGCATCATGGGCCTTGTTCCTCCGTTGTGGATTGAGGTCCCCGCCGCTCGTGACCAGCGAATCAGGCGGGGATCTCTTTGTTTTGGGCCTCGTCTGAGGCCGAAATCTTCTGGCGTTCGAACGCCAGCCAGGTGCGGATTTCCTCATCCGTGATCGTCGCGGTCGGCCGCTGCCAGTGGGCTTCCAGGATCGACCGGAACGCCGCGACGTGCTCACGCGCCACCTTGTGACCGGCCACGTCCATCAGGATGTAGAACGGCTGGACCGCGCGCTCCCAATGCAGGGTGGTTCGCCGGCTGCCGATCAGCCGCTCAATGCTGCCGTTGGGCTGGAGCGTGTAGCGCATCATGCGGCTGTTTCCTCCTGTCGCATCCGCTCAATGATCCCGTCCAGCCGCTCCGGCCTCTGCGAGATTCCCGGGGGCCTGTCGAAAACGAACACGCTCTTTCGACGTGACGCCCTCGGCTGAACTGTGGTTGTCTGACTCATTCCCGCTCCCTCACGCTGCTGAATGCTGCTGCCGATCTCCGGGCTTCTCCGCCCGCTCCTGCTCCAGACGGTCAAG
>ERZ795045.4002-NODE-4002-length-12334-cov-5.163857_pt1 | contig 12334 bp, 8 predicted proteins | sample MGYA00375129_ERZ795045 | MGnify/ENA primary metagenome ERZ795045 (study PRJEB30174, sample SAMN05720166) | activated sludge metagenome | isolation source: anaerobic digester from wastewater treatment plant | place: Japan | collected 2015-05-15 ... | reverse complement strand
ACGCCTCCGGACTGGTCTGCTCCACCGCTGGACGGGGTGTGCGCCTTTGTGTGTGTCCGTCGAAACGATCACGTTTACCTGGGGCGGTTCCAGGCGGATCGGTTGACGCCCGATCCAGGCTGGGAGAACGCGCTTCCTGCCATGGCCTGCAGGGTGACCCGCGAGTTCGACGGCATTTCCTTTAACGTGGCAGACCAGTCCTTTTTCCGTCACGCTGAACTGCGGGTTTCCTCGCGCCTGTTGCCATTCGACTACGATCTTTCCGCCCTGTCCGTGATGTCTCTGCGGGGGCTCCTGGAACCTGATCCGGATGCTCCTTATGACGAATGGGCCCTGGGATTTCTTTTCACGCATGCCTTGTTCGGACGGAATGTCCGGGATCTCGCCTGGCAGGAAATTCGCCCGCGCCACGCCGGTGAAGCCAGTAGTTCCCAGGTTTCTTCCGGGACGAGCGCCGAACATCCGGACGGCTTGCTGTTTTTCTGGCGTGATGGCCCGGAATCCTCCGCTAGGGCCCGGGAACTGGCCGTTTTTTTCCAGGGAGAGGAAGGGTGTCCCGTGGAACCAGTGATCCGGTACTGGCCCGCGCATCCGTTGCCGTTTTTTCGTCGGCTTGCCGCGGCGTCCACGTCGCGCGACGCGCCGTCTTGGCCGGGGAATGTGCCGACCGGGCCGGATGACACTCCTTGCTGGATCGTGATGGGCGTGATGCCCACGACGCCGCGGGAACCGGTTTCGCTGACCCTCGTATGGCGGGAGGTTCAGGTTGAGCCGACGGAAAGCGCGGACCCGAAGGACGCGGGATCTTTAACATTCCTGCGGCCGGTGCTGGCCCCGGGAACGTCCGAGTACCTGCGTCGGGAATGCGTGCGATTACGCGCGTGGTTCACGAACGCTCGTCCGGGATTTGTCCGTGGAGCCCTCGCACGAAGTTACATGGACATGCCTTCCCGGGTCAGGTTGACGGCGTCTGGGACACTGTTCCCCCCATCGGGGCATGCTTTCACCTATCAGGAGTTGATCCAATGGTACCTCCTGTTTCCCCGGTGGGCGCGTAATACCTTCGTGGCGGAACTTCGCGCGAGGCGGAGCGAACCACCCTATCCTGAAGCGTTGTTCTGGATTTTCCGGGCCGCTCTGGATAGCGCGGCCGGCCCGGGACCGCATACAGACCAGGTATTCAGGAAGATCCAGGCATGGCAAGTCTGGAAGGCCCTGCTGAATGAGACAAAACCGCCGGACCTCGAACGGGCGACGGCCTTGCGCGCCTTATCTGCTCTGGCCGCGTGCGCGGGCTGGGAGTCTGCCGCCATGGAGTTGCGTCAACGGGCCCGGGACGTGGCGCGGGCGTGGGAACGGGAAATGGCACCGCGGTTGCTCCTGGATCGGGACCTTTCTTTCAGCAACCGGGAATTTGCCAGGTCAATTCATTTCATGGCCCTTGGCCTGCTGTTCTGGTATGACGACCTCGTGGACTGGAGGATGGCGGTATCCCTGCTGTCCCGGGTGAAATGCCAGCCGGGTATTCATCCGGAATGGCTGGCGCGCGCGACCGTGTTATCCCTTGTCCTGCCCGATCATCGATTGACGGTATGGCCAACAGAACTTCGGAAGGTATTTGAAACCTGTGAGATCGGGGAGCGGGGCAGTGAACCGTACCACGGATTTTCCGCCTGGAGTTGGCCCCTGTCGGTGGTCGGCGGGGGATGCTGGCCGGACCTCGGCGCGCGTCGGCTGAACCTGGCGGTACCCGCGCGGTTGGACCGTGAAGGAACGGAGACCTGGCAGACCATGACCCACCTGGGGATCTGTGACCTGGGGTTTTCCGTGAAGGCCGATGGCGCGCGGCTGGAAACGCGGTTACCCGCGCCGATAGACCTGGGATCCCTCATGGCGCGGATACCGGGGTCGTTATCTCGGCGCGTCCCCCGACTGATCATCGATGATGAACCGGTTCCGGACAAGTCAATGACAGTTGAATCCGCTGGGTACGGGATGCTGCTGACCTTCTCGAAACGGTTACGTGTGGGCGAACGGCTGGTGTTAACCCTTTGATCTTTCTGGTCGATAATTACAGTAAACGGTTCGTGTCACGCGGGAGCAAGGATTGAAGGTATACGGTCTGACCGGTGGTATCGCCAGCGGCAAATCGCTGGCTGCGCGGTTTTTCGCGGAGGCGGGCATTCCCGTCATTGACGCGGATGCCGTGGCCCGGGACCTGATGGAACCGGGGACGAAGGTTTTCGAGGAGGTGGTTTCTGCTTTTGGAGAAACCATTCTTGCCGATGGGAGAATAGACCGGGAAAAACTGGCGGATATCGTTTTTCGCGATGACGAGGCCCGATCCCGCCTGAACGAGATTGTGCATCCGCGCGTATTATTGCGGGTGGCCGAACAGTTGCGGGCGCTGGCAGATGAAGGTCATCGCGTCGCGATTGTCGAAGCTGCCCTGCTGGGCGAGAATGGACGCGTGCCTCCTGGTTTTGATGGGTTAATTCTGGTGTCCGCGCCGATGGAAACCCGGCTGGAACGGCTGGTGTCCCGGCGGGGGATGTCGCCCGAATCTGCCAGGGCGCGTCTGGCCGCCCAGGTGGACCCGGAATCCAAGCGCGCTATGGCCTGGGTAGTCATCGAAAATTCCGGAACGCCCGAAAATTTGCGGGAAACGGTGCGACGGGTAATCGCCTTGCTGAGGAATGGACAGGAGTAGTGATCGAATGCGAGATAGCGGATGGCCCGTAATTCCATGCGCGGAATGTGGCAAGTTGTTTAAACCCGCGCGCCCGGAGATAGACCGGTGCAGACGGTGTGAAGGGGTGTCCGGGCAAGCGGTTACCGAAGATACCCTGCCCCCGGTGGCCATACCTTTTTTTGACATGGATGAATCCCCCGTGAAAGAACCGAACCCGGATAATCCCTGTCAACGTTGTGGCGCGCCCGCGCCTGTGGGGGATCGGTTGTGTCCGGTCTGTCGGGAAGCGTTGCGCCTTTCCCTCAGCCGTGCCGCGCTGGAAATGTCCCAGAAAATGTTTGATCAGCGACGGAAACGATCCAGGGCGTCGCTAGACATCCGCCCCCTGCTGGAAGAAAAAGAAGATCGCGCGGCCCGTGCTTCCATTTCAACCGACTATCTTCCGGTAAAACGATATTGACCGGATTATTCCCGGGACCGTATGCTGAGTCGCGAGGATGAATCTCTCAGCATGAACAGGTCTGCCGGCGTACGTTTGATTCGGGCGTTAACGCGCTCCGTGTTGCTGATTGCCGCGGCGCTCGTCTTACTGGCGACCCGGTGGATCCTGAGCGCGCTGTGCCTGCGCCGGGAAGGGATCGATCGGGCCCTGCGTCGCCACCTGTTACGCGCGTGGGCCCGGTTTTTCGCGTGGGTGGCGGGTATCCGGGTACAGGTTCATGGAACACCCCCGAAACCGCCTTTTTTTCTGGTGGCGAATCACCTGTCCTACATGGACATGCTGGTGCTCAACCTGTTGACCGGGTGCCTGTTCGTTTCCCGGGGAGACGTCAAAGACTGGCCGATCATCGGGCCGATAGCCCGAAGCCTGCACATTGTCTTTGTGGATCGTTTGAAGATCCGGGATACCCGCCGGGCAAACCAGGAAATCGCGGAAACCCTGCGAAAAGGGGACGGCATCGCGGTGTTTCCCGAAGGACGCATTTCCGTGGGACTGGCTGTCGCTCCGTTCAAGTCCTCCCTGATCGAACCGGCCGTGGCCCTGGAGGTTCCAATTCATTGCGCGGCCCTGACCTATGAGACCCTGGATGGAATGCCTCCCGCCGGCCAGGTGGTTTCATGGTGGCGTCCCGAACCTTTTTTCTACCACCTGTTCCGGTTACTGGGATATCCGGGCCTGAAAGTTACGGTACGCTTCGCGAGTGACTCCCTTTGCGGGGAAGATCGCAAGGATCTGGCCTTCAGGCTTCACGCAATGGTGTCGCGGATGTACGAAACCCCGATTACCGAGCCGGTTCCGGCGATCGCGCGCCAGCCGGTTACCCAAGCGGAGAGATGAGCCGCTGCCTTCAGGCGGAGATCATCATGTCCAGTAGCATTTCCTGGCGCGTGACCCGCGCGAAATCAGCCGGCGTTTCCCCGTTCGCGTAAGTAGCCGCGTGCCAGGGATCCGCGCCTGCCTGCACCAGCAGGACGGCGATGTCTTCCCGACCCAGCAGGCAGGCCCAGTGCAGGGGCGTCAGCCCATCCCTGGACACCGGTTCGGGATCTGCCCACTGGAGCAGTAACCGCATTCCCGCGGAGTCTCCCGCACGCGCGCATTTATGCAACGGCGTCTCTCCAAGGCCGTCCCGTGTCTCCGGGTTCGCGCCCAGCCGCAGCAGGATGGCCATGACGTCGGTCATGCCAAGGATGGATGCCCGGTGTAACGGCGTGATGGCCCGTTGTGAAGCCGTGAGGTCCTGTTGTTCGCGTTCGATCATCAGCGTGGCAAGATCGGAACGGCCGGCTTGTAACACCCTGTCCAGCGGGGTGAGGCCGAAGACATCGGCTACTGACAGCCAGGACTGAAACCGGGGCTGCCGCCACCAGCCGATCATGGCCGTTTCGGTGAGGTTCTGGGCCATGCTGGACACCAGGTCCCGCGTTTTTTCCCAGGTCTGGGTTTTCATTTTGTGCTCCTCTGATTTCGGGTTCCTTCTCACTGGTTGTTGGGCGTCACTACAGATGAAACAAGTTTCGGGCCAATGTCGAGAAGCACAAGCCGGCTGTTTTGGGGGTGAAAATGATAAAAATTGGACAAAAATTCGTCATGTTGACAATTTTGCAGTGAAATCATGGTAAACACATATTGACAATAAAGGTTTTTCAGTGTATCATACTGTATAAAAGAAAAGTTCGGGATATACGGTTTTTGCGGAAGGAGATTCCCCATGAAATGGTTCACGGCCCAATCCTTCAAGGTACAGGTTCTTTTTCTGGCCCTGGTACCCCCAGCCGTCATCATGGCGTTCTTCATCTGGGGACACGCGGTCGCGATGCGAAAGGAAGTAATTGACAGTTTCGTGACCACGGCAAGGGACATCTGCCTGATGAGCGAGTCCGTTCGGGAAGGCATGGACCAGAAGTGGGCCAAGGGTGTTTTTACCGTGGAAATGCTTCGGGAAAAAATCGCCGCGGGTGAACGGGATCTCGCGTTGGACATGGTGCCCGTGGTGACCGCGTGGCGGGCCGCCATGGCCAAGGCGGAAGAGGGCGGTTACACGTTTAAAGTGCCCAAGTTCTACCCCAGAAATCCAAAGAATGAACCGGATTCCCTGGAGGCCGAGGTTTTGCGCATGCTTGAAAAGGGTGAAGCGACGGAACATTTTGTGATTGACCGGGAAATGAATGCCGTGAGGTATTTTCGCCCCATCCGGCTCACGGAGTCCTGCATGCTGTGTCATGGTGACCCGGCCACGTCCAGTACGCTGTGGGGGAATGACCAGGGAATGGATCCGACCGGTGGAAAAATGGAAGGGTGGAAAGCAGGGGAAGTGCATGGGGCGTTCGAAGTCATTCAGTCCCTGGAGCAGGCAGACAAGGAAATCGCCGCGAACATCCGGAAAGCCCTGCTGGCCATGGCTGGCGGTATTCTGGTGCTGACGCTTGTTACTTTCCTGATCATGAGTATAATCCGGCGCAAGGTGGAAGGGCCCATCGCGGCCCTGATTTACCAGTTACGGGAAGGCGCGACCCAGGTGGCAGGCGCGGCCAGCCAGGTGGCCGATGCCAGCAACGCGATGGCGGACGGGGCAACGGAGTCCGCGGCTTCGATCGAAGAAACCAGCGCGTCCCTCAGCGAAATGGCCTCGGTGACCCGTAGAAGCGCCGAAAGTGCCGCCGAAGCGGATCGTCTTGCCGAGCAGGCCAGGCAGGACGCGGAGCGTGGACAGGGCGCCATGGAGCGGATGGGTACCGCCATGGCGGAGTTGAAAAATTCTTCAGACATGACGGCGAACATTATTCGCACCATTGATGAAATCGCGTTTCAGACCAACCTGCTGGCCCTGAATGCCGCGGTGGAAGCCGCCAGGGCGGGTGAGGCGGGCAAGAGTTTCGCGGTCGTGGCGGAAGAAGTGCGACGTCTGGCCCAGCGGAGCGCGGAGGCGGCCAAGACTACGGCCGGCATGATTCAGGAGTCCCGGGAAAAGGCCGATCAGAGTGTCGCGGTCTCCGAGGAAGTCAAGGAGGCCCTGACGGCCATTCTCGAGCGGGTAGCCCGGTTGTCCGTGCTGATCCGCGAAGTGGCCCGGTCGTCCGATGAGCAGTCCAAGGGTATCGAGCAGATTACGGCCGCCGTGGGACAACTGGAGCAGGTAACCCAGGCGAACGCCGCCAGCAGCGAGGAAGCGGCCGCCGCCAGCGAGGAACTTTCCGGTCAGGCCCGCGAACTGAGCGACATGGTAGAGTCGCTCTTGCGGATCGTGGGCGGCGCCGGTAAATCGTGATAGCGGCTGGAACATGATGTGAATCCTCCTCGTGACGGGGGTACGCACGCGGGACCGCGTGCTTTTCAATAGCCTCCCGAAAGCGTGTAACCGCACGGCAAGGGTGCTGTCCATGCTCTGATAAATCAGGCGCGCGGCACGTGCCGGGCTTGCTGATAAGCGCGTGTCGTGGTTGATGGATCCGCCGCTGTGGGCTTGTGGCAGGGCCCGATTCCAGTCCGTCTCCGGACAGAATGATGGGTGTTCCGACTGAAATTTCCTTGGAGAGAGGATCCGCGCGCGAACTGGAAAAAAACGGCGGGGATCAGTGTTGATCCCCGCCGCGTCGTTCAGGTTACGACGGCAATGCTCACTATTGTTTTGAGCGGCGCCCCGCCACTTTCACGCCGACCACGGCCAGCAAAACACCCAGCAGACCATACAGCACGGGACTGCCCGCCGGAATGCCCTGGTCGTAGTACAGCGTTGCCGGACCGGCGGTAACGGATTCAAAATCGTCGCTGATGACGACATCGTAGGTGCCCGCGTGTTCCTGCTGGAAGGACGTAAACACCAGGGTATTCGAATCCGTGCCCAGGATACCATTGCCGTCAGTCAGCGGAAGGAAGGCCTTGCTGCCGTCATCCTTGCGCCACTGGTACCGGATGGTGCCAAGGCCACCATCCACGCGCACGTTCCACTCGAACCGGGATCCCCGGATTACCGTGGCATCCGCGAGATCCTGAACGACCGTCAGGTGCCCGGCAATCTGCAGTTGCCCGGGTTGTGACGTCACGGTGTAGGTATCCCCGCCGGGGATATACTCGTCCGTGACGGTGACGGTGTATTCGTAAATCCCGGCGTCCAACCCAGAAGGATCCACCACGCAGGATATCTCCGCGCCGCTGAGGGTTCCCGTTGAAATATCCGTGACCGTGTTGTTCGCCAGATTTCGCTGGCGCCACACGTACTGGGACGGATTCAGGCCACCGCTGACGAAAGCCACGAAAGTCACCGGGTTCGCGCTGCCAAGGTAACGGGTGGCTGAACCGGGTTGCGAAACGGCCAGGGGTGGTGTGACGAGTACCGAGAAGGAAACCTGGTCTGATCCTGCCGCGTTGGTGGCCTGGACGGTCACGGTTTCTGGCGTACCGTCACCGTACGCCGCAATCCACGTGATCAGGCCGGTAGTGGTGTCAATGCTCATCCCATCCGGGGCGGTTATCAGCGACCAGGTAACCGGTTCCGTGGCATAACCGGACAGAGTTGCCTGGGCCGAGAAGGGAACGCCCGGTACGGCAGTCCAGTCGCTTAATGGAGACACCACCGGAGGCGTGGGCGCGACCGTCAGTGTGAATGTGGCTTCGTCCGAACCGAACAGTGTTTCCACGCGCATCTTGAACGTGAGAGGTCCCGAAAGCATGTAAGCCGGAGACCAGGCAAGTTGACCATTGGAAGTTGAGAAGGTCATTCCCAATGGAGGATTGGCAGGTTCCACCAATGACCATGTCGCGGAGGGATCATCGCCCTGCGCGAGGGTTGGCGTCAGGGTAAACGTGTCACCATCCTGGACGGTCTGGTCGGGAATGGGCGCGATGACAGGTTCAAAATTAAATTTAACGGTGGCGCCCGCGGGTACCGTGGTCGTCCAGTACCGCCCGGCCTGAAGGACGCCCGGTGTCGGATAACTGGCACCCGCGATCGCAAGTCCGGGACGGCCATTGACACTCAGGATAATATCTGTCAACGTTTCGGTCCCGGTATTCCGCGCGAATACCTGGTCGAATCCTTCGTAAACCGAATCGCCGGTAGAGGCCCGCAGCACGGTGTATTCCAGGCCATTGGCCACTGGTGTCCATGTCGCGGCCTGCGCGGTGGCAATGTTCCAGAAGGATGATTTCAGCCAACCACGGGTGCTGGCGTTTACGTTCCCTTCAAACTGTCCGACGAACGGGGTAATCGTGCCGGTATAGGGGTTTTGTCCTGCCAGGAGAGGCTGGGCGTCCTCCCGTTCGGTGCCCCAGATCACGTTGCCGGAGAACGCGGGTTTTCGGGTGTTCATGTGCGTGTTGGTCATGCTGGAAATCATGGTGAACCGGCCACCATGTTCCGGGCTGGCGGACGCGCCATTGAGGGCCACAATCTGGCCTCCCTGGAGTTCGGCGATGGACCCCATGATCTTGACCATGCCTGGCGTGCCGTATCCGCCCGCGCCACCCGCGCCTGAACTGCCGGACGCGCCGCCACTACCGCCATTACCGCCGTTTCCGCCCAGGCCGCCCCATCCGCCGCTGCCACGTTGACCGCCGGAATAATTGATGCTGCCGGGATAATATCGGGTTGTTCCGCCGCAAGGGTTGAATACACTGGGCCAGTAGGCCTGGAAGGCGGTATTGCTTCCCTCTTCGGGTTGGCGATTTCCGTTGTCCGCGCCGCCGCCAGGGGATCCGTTGGCACCTCCGTTCGCGGCGCTACCCGCCTGGCCGGCTTGCGGCACTCCCGCGGAAACGTCAACGGTGCTGTAAAGACGGACCAGGCCTCGGGCGGCCAGGATAACGGCGCCACCGCCATCCGCGCCTTTTCCGCCATTGCCAGCCGGACCGGCGGTACCACCATTACCACCCGTGCCACCTTGACCGCCCTGGCCACCCAGCCCGCCGTTGTAACCGTTGGCGCCATGGAAAGCGCAACCGGTTCCGGCCTGCGTGCACAACACGGCCCCCGCGCCACCGCCTCCTCCACCCCCGCAGCCACCTCCGGATCCACCCCCGCCGCCGCCACCGCCCGTGCCGCCGCCACCGCCACCGCCTCCGCCATGACCAGCCGCAAGGGTCAGGTCATCGGCCGCGACCTGGAATGACGCGTTGCCGCCGCTGCTTCCGGGTGTTCCGTTTCCACCAGGCGTCCCGCTGCCCCCGTTTCCTCCCGGGGTCGCGCTGCCGCCATCCCAGCCCTTGTACGTGTGAGCGTTTTGAGCCCGGGCAGTTCCTGCTCCCCCCACGCCTGCCTGGCCGGCCGCGCCTGGGCCACCTCCAAAGCCTCGTTGTCCTCCCGTGCCCTTGGATCCACCCGTGCCAGCCCAGCCTTTGCTGCCGTATCCCAGCGTGCCAGCCTGGCCGTCTGATCCATCATATCCGGGAGTGCCGTCCTGTCCGTTCGCGCCTGGTCCACCACTTCCGCCGGCCGTGCCGTTTTGCCATCCGGGTAGGTGTTATCAATGCCTTTCGCGCCAAAATAACCACGGCCACCGCCACCACCATAGGCGGTTTGTCCTTCGCCGCCACTTCCGGGAATGGGGGCCTTGGCGCCACCTTGACCTCCAGTACCACCGCCAAGGGTACCGGGAGACACGGTGATCGGAATCGACCATCGAAGATCGCTGGCGGACGTAATCGAAAGCGGACGGGATCCGGTAACGTTACACACCCCGCCGTTTACCGACACGAACTGGAACCGGAAAACGCAAACGCCTGAGTTGATCTCACCAAAGTACGTGGTGCCATTCACGTCCATGGTTGCCGAGTTCGTGTTGATGTTCATGGTTCCACTGGACATGATCAATTCACCCTGGTAGGGGCCTTGTCCAGCCAGGGCGTCGTAGATTTTCAGCGACGCGCCCGACACGAACACGAACATCTGGCTGCTGTCAACGGAATGTCCATAAACCGTGGAAGTTACCCGGCAGAAGTAGTATCCCGCGTCGGTAGGTTCTACCGTGGGGAAGGTCAGGTTACCAGTTGGCGTCGCGGGGCCAAAAGGTTCGAAATCGGGAGATCCGCCGACCTTACGGTACCACTGGTAGGTTACGGGAGACTCGTCGTAGACCTTTGCTTCCACAAGACCGGTCAGGGTCTCAGGATTATCAACTTGCACATATGTCTGTTCGGGTGGCTGCCTGGTGAAGGTAATCGGGATGTAGTTCACCTGGGCCATGGTACTGGCAGCCTGTGCCCCGGAACACGCCGCGGTGACCACGCACTGGAAATACCAGGTGCCGGGTGAAGTCATGTTGGCGGTCAGGGTCGGGTTGTTGACCGGTGGGCTGACCGGTTGCAGGCTGGACGGGTTCTGGCCCATGTACCAGTCATAAGTAAAGGTCAGATTAGGATAGGGGATGCCGACCGTCCACGTGATCTGGGACGCCCCCACCGGAAGGGGGGGACTTTGCAGGTCCTGGATCAGCGTAAAATTCGCGGGCGCCTTGGCATTTTCCCGGGCGAGGTAGGCGGTCAGGCTGCCGGATGAAGCCTGCCAGGATGCCAGGTTACGGGTTCCGTCTCCGTTCAGGTCGCCCCCGTTGGGGCCCGAAGCAGCGGTGGCCAGACGGGTAGTCTGGTTCTGGTAACGGCCTGAGGACATCAGGTAGTTGGCCGCCCAGTTGGAGATCGCGGCGCAGACATACTCTCCGGGAATCCGTACCCGCGCGTTGTCCACGTACCCCCCGTCGAAATTGATCCGGGGCAGGGTACCGGTATCGAAATCGGTGACAGTTCCCCAGGGAGCGCAGGATACCGTGCCCTTGCCTTCAGGTACCAGGTCTCCCGCCGCGAAACCCAGCAGCACAGCGGCCCGGAGAGCCTCGCCGGGATCCGAGGTAGGCACATAGATTTCGTCACTGTCCTGCTTAAGGTTGTTCAGCAGGCCGGGCAGAAGTTCCTTGAGGAACGTGAAGCCGAGCCGTCCCATGAACGCGTACCAGTAATTTACCCCTCGGCTGTCACCGATGGTGTGATACGCTGCCGTCATGTTGCGGATGGCTTCATCCATCGACGCGAAAGCGTCGTCCAGCAGTTGTTCCATGGGGGGGACGTCCACGTCGAAGCAGGTGCGACCAATGATGGGCGCGTTCGCGCACAACTGGTTGCGCGCGCCCGTGGTGATGGTTACCGTTTCGTCCACGCCGACGTCAATGACGTAATGGACGTTTCCCGTGATCCGCACGTTGGTCACGGTGATTTCCGGCATGGGTACCCCCCGGTTGGCGGCAAACGCGTTACGGATGGCGTTGACCGTGGTCATGGGTAATCCATCGATGCAGGCCCCGGGGTTCAGCATCGCATCCAGCATGGCCATTTCGGCCTGTTCGGGCACACCGGTTCCCGTGTAAGTCCAGTTTGGACCGCCGCTGTTGCCGTGATCGGCCCCAATCCAGTACGGGCCATCCTGTCCGGCAACGGAGAGGTACACGGCGGCCTGGCTGTTGCAACTGGTGCTCCACAGGGGACACCCCACGTATTGCTGCATGAGCCCGTTCAGTTGATTGGGCATGTCCGTAGCCAGTGCTTCCAGCGAGGTCCAGTAGTCTCCATGCAGGTACGGATGAGCCAGGGCGGGCAAGCCGCTGAATGTCAGCGTGACCAGCAGCACACAGACATATCCAACGATGGCTTGAAGATCGAAAACTTGTCTTTTTCTTTTTAACATGTGAATATCTCCGGTTTCTTTGAAGTTATTCCATTGAACCTGCCAGATCAATCCAAGATCTGACTTTACTTTAACAAAATTTAATCACTTGTTCAAGTAAAAATAAACCAGTTTTCAAGCTTAAAAAAAGTCCACGTGCTTAGCAATCCTGAAGACAACTGTTGTCCGGGAAAAGGGGAACAGGCAGTAAAAAAATTTGTTACCATTATTTCCGGATGCGTAAAAAGCGGATGGAAAAGCATGTGCTCAGAAGATTTCAGGATCAGGGTGGATGCCAGCCAGAAGATAGGCCTGATAGATAGCGTATTGCCAGCCGTGGACGCGTTAGTGTCACCATGCCGTTTGTGTGGACGGCAATGTGAGGTGGACAGGCGAATGGGGAAGGGATATTGTCGCAGCCCGGAACTCGCCGATAACCAGATCCGATGGTCTGCCGCCGTACCCCATTTTGGCGAGGAGCCCATGCTGG
>ERZ795045.3984-NODE-3984-length-12378-cov-3.991723_pt1 | contig 12378 bp, 10 predicted proteins | sample MGYA00375129_ERZ795045 | MGnify/ENA primary metagenome ERZ795045 (study PRJEB30174, sample SAMN05720166) | activated sludge metagenome | isolation source: anaerobic digester from wastewater treatment plant | place: Japan | collected 2015-05-15 ... | reverse complement strand
ATTACCACGCCAAGAGCCACTCTTCAATTTCAACTAAATTCAGGATAACCTCCCTTTTTCCGGGTCCCGAGGCGAAAGTTCCTGATGTTTGTGGTCGTAGTTCTCGCAGAGTTCCGACTGGCAGATTGCGCGTGGGGCGACGTTTCTGAACACCTCGGACAACACACCCACTTCGAGCGCCCAATCGTACGGAATTCTCAGACGGCGCACCAGATCGATATCCAGCGAAAACTCACCTGCCAGTGGATAACGGAACGTGTCCATGTAAACAAGGAATGGATGCGTGCCCAGGATCGTCTTCAGCGCCCGCAACATTGGCGTCACCATAAGACGCATTACCCGCCCGTTCAGCTTGTCTGAGACCCGCGCATAGTACCCTTTGCAGAAGTCAAACGCGAGGCTCGGGTGCGCCACCGGATAACAAAGCCTCGCAAGCAGCTCGCGACTGTAAGTGATGATGTCGCAGTCGTGGACAGCGACCATTCGGGCCTGCTGGCTTGCCAGCACGTAACCAAAACATATCCAGACGTTCCGGCCTTTCCCAGCCTGACCAGCGCTGAGTTCGGCCTCTTCCAATTGCTCATACAATCGCCTAAGCCGCGGTCCGTCATTCCAAACAAGTGCATGCGGTTGGGGCAACTGATTGAAAAATGCGCGCGCCCTCTGAAATTCGGTCGGACGGTTTGCACCGTCTATTCCAATCACCACCTGCTTCAGATAGGTGACATTCTTCAGCTCGCGTACTATCAATCGCAATGCCCTTGAGCCCAGTTCCTTTACATGGCACGGCAGAACCAACGCTATCGGAGTCTCATCTGCGAACTCGCGTAACTCGTTTTCCAGCCTTTGCACATTGGGCTTGCCCAATCGATGCAGAGTCGCAATCGCTCCCGTCTGATAAAAATCCGACATGTTCTCGATGTTTGTTTGGATTTGCGTGGACAACTGTTGTTCACCCGGCGCGGCCCAACAGAAACTGAACGGCTACTTCCGCAGATCGCGTCGGTGCCATGCATGCCGCTTTCTCAAGCCACACTGCTCAGGCGTTTCTTTGTTTTCTTTCCGGGCCTGACAGCGGGCTTGTTGGGCCTCCAGGCGGCGCGTTCCCGCCAGCACCAATGCTGCCCTTAGCAATGTTTAGACCAGAGTAGGCAACTCGTATCAGCATTGCAATCGAAACCACAAAAAGAACCGTGATTACTATCGACGCCTTCCGGTAATCCGGCCCTTTCCGGGCTTCGTCGGCCCACATATGGACCGTTTGCGACAGGAGCACAAAACTAACTGCCACCAATGTCAGGACAGGCAGAACCTTGCCGCACTTGCCCGCGAGCGCCCACACTGCCCACGCAGCGCAAACAACCCCTCCCGCTACTGCGGCATAAAAAGTCGAACGCGTTGGCTCCGACGCAAGACTGTTCGCAAACAAGCCAAGCACAGCCAGCAGCAGACTGTAACAGAGCAACTGTATCGAAACGGCTTTGTTCATCAGGCACACCATTTCCGGTTTAGAATCGTCCTTGCACCGGGAACACAGGCCATCGACGTTACTCGCTTGCAGGCCAATTAGAAGCTGACCTCGCCGTATGGCTCGCGCATTACCGCAATCGCCAGAACAACTCAAGTTCTCGGATGGCGGCCCGACCATCCATGCCTTCCTTCGATGGCACTCGCCATCGAACCCTTGGCTTTCGTTTGCGAACGCGGCAAACCGTTCGCAACATGAACATATTCGCACCATACGGGACCATGGTCAACAAATACCACATCAATACGGGGAACAAAATGGACGCAAACCGGCCGCTTTCTCCCTTGGAAACTGAGTGCGCCGGCAAATGAATCGATTCAGTACATCCAGCCCGCCGCCCAAGCACATTGAACAGGAACACAATTAGAGTGCCAGGCTCGTTGTTTGGGTGTAGCCCCAAATAAGGTGACAGGCTCGTTGTTTGGGTTTTGACCCCGGCTTGCAGCGTGTCCAGCAAATCGCCCCTTGTTCCAATCGGCGGCTGACGAAGTTTTCGGAAGAACCCCTCCGCTGCCGATATGGGGACAGACACGTTGTTCGCGGCGTCATGCCGATCTGGTTCTAGGCACGTTGGTTGCGCATAGAAACAAAGCGGCAGCAAGCTGCCGCACTCCAAGCGCTTCGCGCCTGCCAACGCCCACTGCATCCGCGGCAACGCGTGAGAAACCATTGGGATCAGCGCGCTGTTCCTTGCGATGGAGTCGCAGGGCATATTCCCCGGCCCAGGGTGGCTGAAGGTCCGGGGAGAAGAGCCGGGGGGCGTTGCCCGTCAGGCGGCTTTGGTTCGGGCTGCGCCGGGCTGGGGAGTATGCGGGCTGGCGGTGCCAGTAACTCATCGCGGCTGGATTGCGATCCGAACAACCAAAGAAACAGTTGGCCGGCAAACATGCTTCGTGCAATCCTTAATCGATGTTGTTAGTTGTCTTCCATCACCATTTCCGGCCCGGCGGGGTGAGACGGGTTATCGACCTTGCGACGCCGCACTTGGTCGCGTTTTCTGGCGGACTGTTTGATGGGGTCTTGCTGGCAGGCGGAGAAGAGCCCGATCGGCTGTGGTTGGCGGGCTTCAGAGAAAGGCTGCAGGATGTTCCTGTGAACGTCCTTGTAAGGCCAGAGTTCGGTTATGTTTCCGAAATGTCCCGGTCGCAGAATTATGCCCAGCGATTGCGCGGTGCTGTTGTTGATCTGGTCAACGAATGTGGACATCATGGAGGTTTGATCTGGGCGCACAATCTCGGCCTGGGACGCAATCTGCGGCTGGCACGCGAGTTGAGCTTCCGTTGTCACCTTGGCCGCATCCCGCTTGTACTTCATCATCACGATTGGTGGTTTGAGAACCGGTGGCATCATTATTCGGCCTTTCGAGAACCCGGTTTCAGATCGCTGAGCAGTATTGCCCGGGCGATACTGCCCAACTCGTGGACCATCCGATTTGCTCTTATCAACCGTGCTGATGCGAGATTGATGGCCAAACATTTTGGCAAACGCGCCGCATGGCTTCCCAATCCGGTCGAACGCACAAAACCGCCTTCAATCGAGCGAGTGCGAGCGGCGCGCCGCTGGCTGGCACAGCAGCTTGGCGAATCAGCGCCGGTTTGGCTGATGCCCTGCAGGCTACTGCGGCGAAAGAACATTGCTGAGGCCCTCCTTCTGGTCCGGTGGTTGAGGCCTGAGGCATGGCTCGTAACCACCGGTGGCGCAAGCTCCGCCGAGGAAGAGGGATACGCTAAATCACTTGCTGCGGCCGCGCATGCCAACCGGTGGCGGCTGCGGCTCGGCTTGCTACAAGGTGATCTCCAGTCCAATCCGACAGTCGAAGATCTCATCGCTGCAAGCGAGGCGGTACTGCTTACATCGGTGCAGGAGGGTTTCGGGCTTGCCTACCTTGAAGCCTCGGCGGCTCAGCGCCCGCTGATCGCTCGAAGGCTTCCTAACATTGGACCGGACCTTGCGCACTTTGGGTTTAGGTTTCCTTACTACTACAACGACATTCTAATTGACCCTGCCTTATTCGATTGGGACGCGGAATACGCCCGCCAGAAACAGTTGTATTCGTATTGGAAAGGCCACATTCCGAGAATGGCAAGCCTTCTGATGTGCAAACCGTTGTTACTGAGGTCCGGCCCCCGACCTCGGCCGGTGCCTTTCAGCAGGCTGACGCTCGAGGCGCAGCTCGAGGTTTTGGCCGTTCCTCCATCGGAATCGTGGGAAAAATGCGCTCCCTTGAATCCTTTTCTTGTCCGCTGGCGAAAACTGGCGTCGGCCGGTCAACTCAAATCAGCAGCGTGGCCTGCCAAGGCCGACGAGCTGTTGGGGGGCAAAGCCTATGCAGCCGCATTTCTCGACTTGGTGTTGCTGCCGCCGCCTCTCAACTTGAAGGAAACCACAAGTGTTGATGCGCAAAGAGACTTCTTGCGCGCCAAACTTCGTTCCGAGAATCTCTACCCCATTCTCTGGCAGGATGTCTTATGAGAATTCGCGCCGCAATAATCGATATCTATGGCACGCTGCTCGACAGCGATTCAACAATCTCTCAGAATGCCGCGCACTGGGCCGAATTCTGGAAAGACCATTTGCATGCAACTCCGCGCATCACGCCCGAACAGTTCAGTACCGAGTGCGACCGCGTAATAGCAAAAATGCACGCGCTCGCACAGGCGCGCGGCATCAAATACCCGGAAGTGTACTGGCCTCACGTGGTCGCGGAAGTGCTTCCGGAATTCTCTTCCCTGGGGGAACCCCAATTGAGCGAACTACGCTACTATTACAAGCCCATGCCGCGGGATCCGCCGCTCGCAATGGGTGCCGCAAACGCGTTGAGAGTTTTGACAGGTGCAGGGGTGTTCCTTGGCATTGCGTCAAACTGCCAGCCATATAGTCTTCGTGAACTGGACGCCGCACTGGCTCACGAGGGGTTGTCACGAAAGGTTTTTCAGCCTGATCTGTGCTTTTTCTCTTTCGAGCACGGATTCAGCAAGCCGGACCCTTACGTCTTCCAAATCCTTGCAGCACGGCTTGCGCCGCGGGGGATTTGCCCGCGCGATGCGGTAATGATCGGCGACCGGATTGACTCCGACATTGAACCTGCCATGGCAGCCGGATGGCAAACATGGCACCTGCGCAAAACAATGGACGGCGATTGGACAGCCCTTCGCAATTGGCTGGACAGGCATTGCCGCGTCATATCTTGAGTTCCCAATGACCGTCGAGTGCTGTTGGCGGGCTTTTGATGTTGGCGGACCAATAGAGGGACAGACACAATGCGTTAGGCGCGCCGGATCTGAAGTGTCCGAGGACCGTTGGGTTGCGTCAGTTGGGTTTTGGCGCTGGCGCAGCAAATAGAGGGACAGACACGATGTCGTGGTGGCCGTGTCGGACCGGGCTGGGCTGGTCTTGGGGCGTCACGTGTGGGGTTTCCGAGGATTGTTGTGACGGGTTGGTGGGTGGTTGCCGTGGACGTGGCAAATAGAGGGACAGACACGATATATGGCCACCGCCTTTGTCACCATGTCCGCTCTGTCCCAAGACTACGCCTCATTACCAACGGTTTATGTGCGAAAACCTGGTCGTGTTAGGTCAGGAAAAGATCGGCGCTTTTCAGCGACGTCATGGGGTCTGAGGCTGTTATGACGAGGCAGACCGCCTTTGCGCGCCGCGCAGGGCAAGTCCGAGACGCGCTTTGACCAAATCAAACGTTAAATCTGAACAAGAGCACGTCGCCGTCCCGCACCACATAATCGCGCCCTTCGTGTGAGTAATGTCCGGTCTGGCGCGCCAACGCCACAGAACCGCACTTTACAAGGTCTGCCCAGTGTATCCGTTCCGCCTTGATAAAGCCCCGCTCGAAGTCGGTATGGATAATGCCGGCCGCACGCGAGGCTGTGTCTCCGGCCCGCAACGTCCAAGCTCTGACCTCTTCGTCGTTGAATGTGAAGAAGGTGCGCAACCCCAAGAGATTGTATGTGCTGCGTATCAGTGCTGCCACGCCGGATTCTTGAACTCCAAGGGTAGCAAGATATTCACGCGCTTCATCTGGCGACAGATCGGCGAGATCGGATTCAAGCTGGGCACAAACAACAACGGTTTCACACAAGTGATGTGTTTGCACGTAATCGCGCACGGCCGCTACCAACGGGTTGTCTGAGGCAGTCGCCAGTTCCGATTCCTTGACGTTTGCAGCGTAAATGACCGGCTTGGCCGTGAGCAGAAAACAGTTCCGCGCCAGTTCCCATTCCTCGCGAGCGAAATGCAAAGTCGCCGCCGGTTTGCCCTGGTTTAGATGAGCTTCGACCCGATCAAGTATCTGGTTTTCGGCCAGCGCATGCTTTTCACCGGATTTGACGTCCTTGCTTATCCGCTCACGACGCCGCTTCAACGCTTCAAGGTCTGCAAGAATCAGTTCTGTTGTGACTATGTCTATGTCTCTGATCGGGTCAGGCGCACCTGTCACATGATGTATGTCCGGGTCCTCGAAGCACCGCACCACGTGCACTATCGCGTCAACCTCGCGTATATGGCTGAGGAACTTGTTGCCCAGTCCTTCGCCGCGCGATGCTCCTTTGACCAAACCGGCTATATCGACAAACTCGATTGTTGTCGGAACCTGGCGCGAAACCTTTGCCACCGCCGCGATTTGCGCAAGCCGCGGTTCAGGCACCGCAACCACACCGATGTTGGGTTCGATCGTGCAAAATGGATAATTGTCTGCAGGCGCCTTGTGAGACCGTGTGAGCGCGTTGAACAGCGTGGACTTGCCGACGTTGGGCAAACCGACAATTCCGGCTTTCAGCATGCGTTCTTCTTACACGTTTTCCAGCCAACTGGTCACTCAAAAAGTGCGGCTTTTCGAATCGCTTCCTTGAACTCCTCGATGCCCTGATCGAACGCCGCCGCCATAGGCAATACACGGCTCCGAGGGACGCGCCGCTTGAATGACCGCAGATTCGCCTGTGCCGAAGGCTCGTCCATTTTGTTTGCGACCACCAACCGCCGCTTCTCCAACAACGCCGGATCGTACAACCGCAACTCCTCGAGCAATTGGTGATAATCGTCCCATGGCTTTCGGCCTTCTGTTCCTGCCATGTCCAGAAGCAGCACAAGCAGCTTGCATCGCGCAACGTGACGCAAAAACGCATGCCCCAGCCCAACATTCCGATGCGCCCCCGCGACAAGGCCCGGGACATCACAAACCGTCAAACGAGTCCAATCCGGATACTCAACAATCCCAACCTGCGGATGCAAAGTGGTAAATGGATAAGGCGCAATCTTCGGTCGCGCTTTTGAAATGGCCGTCAACAACGTCGATTTACCGGCGTTCGGGTATCCCACCAGCCCAACATCGGCCATTATCCGGAGTTCCAACAAAAACCAACCCTCTTCACCCGGTTCGCCGGGTTGGGCAAATCTCGGTGCCTGGCGCGTTGGCGTGGCGAAATGCTTGTTACCCAAACCGCCCCGCCCTCCTTTGCAAAGCACATGCCGCTGGCCATGCTCGGTCAAATCAGCCACCAATTCACCGGGTGGCCGACGCGATCCGACCGCAGGCGATGCTGTGGGTTTGACGTCAAGGGCGGTCTCGGTCGATTGCTTGCTGGTGGCTGCCTCGTGCGTTTGGGGGGGGTAGCGACGCTCGACCGAATGAGACTGCGCGCTCTCTGCAGAATCGTCAAATGTCGCTTCCGCGTGGTGCTGCTCCTGGTCGCGCTGCCAGACATGCTCACCGGAATCGACGTCCAAAAGACGCCAAACCATCGTTCCAGCCGGCACAGGAACTATCAGGTCCTTCCCGGCGCGTCCGTGCATTCCTTTGCCCATGCCGTGCTCGCCATTCTCGGCGATAAGACGAGGCTGGTAGTACTGAGCAACAAGATTGTTCAGGTCGTGGTTGACCTCGAGAATAACGTCGCCACCCCGTCCGCCGTCGCCGCCCGAAGGGCCGCCTTTCGGACGATGCGTCTCGCGGAGAAACGCGACGCATCCTCGCCCCCCATGCCCAGCACGGGCATATACTCGAACTTCATCAACAAACATCCGATTTCTCCCGGGCAACGGTCTGGAAAACAAAACGGGCGAGGTCCCCCAACCTCGCCCCGAGTCGTGCGCAATTGCGACAACCCACTATCGCGTTTGGCAAGCCCAGCCAAACCACGACAGAAACAGAAAGTTCAGTTGTTTGGAGTGGCTGACTCCGACGTCACTGTGGCAGCCGGCACGACGTTCACACGCCGCCCGTTCTTGTCGAACTTCACTATTCCGTCCACCAAAGCGTACAACGTCCAGTCGCGTCCGACTCCAACGTTCAACCCGGGGTCGAACTTGGTGCCGCGTTGGCGCACCAATATGCTGCCGGCGCTCACAAACTCGCCACTGAACTCTTTTACTCCGAGCCGCTTGCTTACGCTGTCGCGCCCGTTCCTAACACTGCCGCCGCCTTTCTTGTGTGCCATACGAACTTACAAAACAATTTGCTTAACACGTAAAACCGTCAGGCTCTGCCTGTGGCCGGCCTTCCGCCGGTAGCCTTTCCTGCGTTTCATTTTCCAGACCACCAGCTTTTCACCTCGTTTGTTCTCGACCACGTCAGCGACAACCTTGGCACCCGCCACAATTGGCGTGCCAACCGCCACTTTGTCGTCTTTGCTGACCAAAAGGACGCGATCGAATGTCACAGTCTGCCCGCTTTCGGCGGTCAACTTCTCGACCTCGATCTTGTCGCCTTCGCTAACGCGGTATTGTTTGCTGCCGGTTTCGAAAACTGCGTACATAGTGTAACTCAAAAGAGCCAATAATTAAAGCAAGCACCGGGGCAACTGTCAACCGCGATTTTGCGCGTTGATCGATGCTCGAAAACAGGCTACCATCTGCGCGCCATGACTTTGACCGAAAAAATACTTGCGCGCGCCGCTGGCAAAGCACACGTCCAGGCCGGCGACAACGTCTGGGTCGATGCAGACATCCTCATGACACACGATGTCTGCGGCCCCGGCACAATCGGCGTCTTTAAACGCGAATTTGGTCAAAACGCCAAAGTCTGGAACAAGGACCGCGTCGTCATCATACCCGACCATTACATTTTTACCTGCGACCCCAAATCCAACCGCAACGTCGATATCCTGCGCGAGTTCGTGCGCGAACAGGGAATCACGTATTTCTACGACGTGATCGACGACCCGGCGGGTTCGTGGCGTTTCGATCCCGCCGCCGGGCCGGTCAAACGACAGCACGGATCGCATTACGCCGGCGTTTGCCACGTGGCTCTCCCCCAAAAAGGCCACACACGCCCCGGCGAGGTGCTCTTCGGAACAGATTCACACACATGCATGGCTGGCGCGTTCAACGAATTCGCCACCGGAATCGGAAACACCGACGCCGGTTTTGTCCTTGGCACGGGCAAGCTTCTGCTCAAGGTCCCCGCAACCATGCATTTCCGGCTCGAAGGCAAACTCCAGCCCGGCGTCATGGCCAAGGATATCATCTTGCATCTCATAGGCGAAATCGGATTCGACGGTGCCACATACCGCGCTCTCCAATTCAGCGGTTCGGGCATCGCACACCTGTCAATGGACGACAGAATGACAATCGCCAACATGGCAATCGAAGCAGGCGCCAAAAACGGCATCTTCCCTTTCGATGGCCGCACTGCTGAGTACGTCGATTCGCGAACAAGGTTGAACGGGACCAAAACCACATACGATCCAGTGGAACCCGATCCAGATCAAAACTTCGTGTTCGAGCACGTGATCGAACTGGACAAACTCGAACCGACCGTTGCCTGCCATCCGGACCCGGCACGGCGCCGGCTCGCCAAAGAACTGGGGCATGTCAAGCTCGACCGCGCGTACATAGGGTCATGCACCGGCGGCAAGACCAGCGATTTCGTCGAGTTCGCCAGAATACTGCGCGGCAAACGCGTTGCCATAGATACATTCGGTGTTCCTGCAACACCGGAAATTGTCCACGAACTTAAGTCCACCCGTTGGGGCGGCAAACCGGTTTGGGAGATACTCGTCGATGCAGGTGTGCATTTGACCGAAAACCCGGGCTGCGCCGCGTGCCTTGGGGGACCGCTTGACACGTTTGGCCGAGTCAACTCACCACTCAAGTGCATAAGCACCACAAACCGAAATTTCCCGGGCCGAATGGGCCACAAAGAAAGCCAGGTTTTCCTTGCTTCCCCGGCAACAGTGGCCGCAAGCGCAGTGGCAGGCCGGATCGTTGACCCGCGAGAGTATCTCTAGCCCGGAAATCTCACTGCTTGACAAGCCCAAGACACCCAAAGCTTCATTCCGGTGAGATTTTCGGGGCCCGCATATTCCTTGGTTGCTCGATGACACCCGTTTCGCAGACTGCTCAGGGTATGAAATATGCGTGCTAAAACGTGGCCGCTCGACGGCGCAAACTACAACCTCAAGCCCGACAAGTCCGGTTCAATTCGTTTGGTGTCTTTCAGCAACTCGGCCCATGTGATGCGCCGCTGCTGCAATGCGGCTTCGCGCCCCAAAATGGTGGCGAGTGTGCTGTTCACCGACGGTTCAACCGTGGCAATGTCGGCCCGTCCTTCGACAATACTGTTGTGAAATGCGGCGACATTGCGCTCCATGCCTTCGGCGTAAAGATTCCTGTTTTCTCCGCCGCCGTAACCGTCTTCGAGACCGCGGACGAAAGTTTTGCCGGCGTAATTGGCTTCGAGGTGGCCGGTCTGGCCGTAGGCCATGCATCCTGAACGAAAGTCGGTCGAATTGCGTATGTGCTCGCTGTGATCCGTCATTACCAGTCCGCTGCTGAAATTGAAACTCACGGCGTAACAATCGTGCGAGTCCGAATGTGCGCCTGGCCGGTTCCGCGCAGAAAAACCAACCGCGCTTTCAGGGAGTTCATTGGCAATCCACAACGCAACATCGATCGCGTGTATGTCGCAGTTAACGATGTATGCGCCGCCAAGAGCAGTGTCGTTGACCCATGCCAGCCCCTTGAGAAGGTTTTCGATCGTGCGCTCTCGTGGCGGATCAGCAAAACATTCGTCATGATAGTACGCGCTGATCAGGCACAGCCTGCCGATCATGCCTTCCCTGACCCTGCGGACGGCCTCGATGTGATACGGGTCGGTGCGAGTCTGGAAGTCCACCAGGAAAGTCTTGCCCTTTTTTGCGGCGATGCGGGCGGATTCGAGGATGGACATGCAGCCGGGCACGTCCACCGCCACTGGCTTGGCAACATAAACGTGGCAACCGGCTTCAGCCGCAGCTCGCGCATGCTGTGGGAAAAAGTACGGCGGCGTCTCCAGAAACACCGCGTCCACTTTCGAGTCAATGACGTGTCTGTACCCGTTGAGTCCGGAAAAGCGCATCTCCTGCCCCACACCAAGCCGTTCGCCAACTGACCCGACCACGTCAGGAAAGTAATCCGCAACGGCTGTAATCTTGAATCCCTCCTGCTTGGAGACGTGATCTGCTATCCATGCTCCGCGCCCGCCAAGTCCGACGAAGCCCACTGTGACGCGCGAATTGGCTTCAGAACCAAACGCAAGCTCCGGGGACATTATCGAGAATGTGGCCGCGACTGCTCCCGCTTCGAGAAAACGCCGGCGCGGCATCGGCTCCGATTTCCTTGTCGAGTGCTGCATACCCCCGCATTCAAACCGAACTTCGTGCCTGGCACAATATCCATTTCGGCACGCCCGGGATGCGCCTGCTGATGTGCCTTGTCCAGACGACGGCTTGCAGTAAATGGCAAATCGCTGTTTAATTGGCTGGTGCAGATACAGCAAACGTTGCGTGACTCTGTAAGGTTGAGCGGCACGGGCCTCCACAGTGGCAATCAGGTGAACATGGCCTTTTTGCCTGCTCCGCCAAATACCGGCATTCGCTTTCGCCGGGTTGACCTTGAAGGAAAACCTGAAATCGAGGCCCGAATCGAGAACGTCGTCGAAACCAGCCGCTCCACCACCCTCGGAAAGGGCAACGTCCGAATCCACACCGTCGAGCATGTCTTGGCTGCGTTCACCGGCCTTGGCGTGGACAACGCAGTCGTTGAATTGGACGCCGCTGAACCGCCCATAGGCGACGGCAGCGCCCGAGAGTTCACTCGAATGATCCAATCCGTCGGGCTCGCACCACAAAACGAACGACGCGAACCGGTGGTAATCCAACGTCCCATCGAAATGCAAGCTGGTGAATCCTTCGTCTCCGCCTTTCCGCACGACCGGCTTCGCATCTCGTGCACAAGCGCCGACAAGCAGGGACGGTTCACTCAGTTTGCATCGATCGAGATCGACCCTGAAACATGGGAACGCGAGGTCGCCCCGGCCCGGACGTTCTGTTTTTTTGACGAGATCGAAGTCTTGATCCGAAAAGGCCTGATCAGAGGCGGCAGCCTCGAGAATGCTGTCGTTATCCGAGACGACGCGATTTTGACAACCGAACCGCTGCGGTTCCATGACGAGTTCGTTCGACACAAGATTCTCGATTTGGTGGGGGACATGACCCTGTTGGGTCGGCCGGTGCAAGGACACATAGTTGCCATTCGCCCGAGCCACACAACCAATTGCGAGTTCGTGCGCTACCTGAAATCCCAAGCCGTCGAACTGCAACCCCCAGCGATCACCTTCACCCCGCCAAAAAAACCAAGACCCGACGGCACACCGGTGGTTGATGGCGCCGTTCTCGACATTGATCAGGTAATGACCGTTTTGCCGCACCGGTACCCTTTCCTGATGGTTGACAAGGTCACACGCATCGAGGGCAACAAAATCACAGCCGTCAAGAACGTCACGGCCAACGAGGTTTATTTTCAGGGACATTTCCCCACCCACCCGGTCATGCCGGGCGTCTTGCAGCTTGAAGCCATCGCGT
>ERZ795045.3982-NODE-3982-length-12385-cov-30.205758_pt1 | contig 12385 bp, 3 predicted proteins | sample MGYA00375129_ERZ795045 | MGnify/ENA primary metagenome ERZ795045 (study PRJEB30174, sample SAMN05720166) | activated sludge metagenome | isolation source: anaerobic digester from wastewater treatment plant | place: Japan | collected 2015-05-15 ... | reverse complement strand
AACCCGTGACCCCTCGTACTTGGATGAAGCAAACAAGACGATGACAGCGTCACTGGTAGCCGGCAGGATACCGCAAGACTCAACCCTCCGCTCTTACTTCGGCACCGCAGAGGCTGAGCTCCTTGACACTATTAGTGAAAACGTAACTGTATCAGAGCTTAACCGAGTCGAAAGCATACTGCCGAGGGAATATCTCCCGGCGTTCTATCAGAAGATCGGCAAGGCGTATCAGGGGGCAACTGAAGCTGAACAGCTCGGGGAAGAGCCTATCGAACTTGCAGGGCTGGAGTCACCGATATATGATCCAACAGTCGCACCAGAATCTGTTATGATGCAGACAATGGAGCTCCGTGGCCTCAATGCACACGATGTTGGGCTTGGGTGGTATGGTCAGGTAGCCCGGCTTGAACGTGAGCGAACCCGTGGAGTTCCGATTACCCCATCGACTGCTTTGCCTGACAAGGAAGGCGTCACCACGTTGCAGAAGTATATGTCTGACCCACGGTCACTAACAGTCAGCACTGGCGCAAAGATATCCCGCATGCTTGACCTGCCAGCGATTGTTGGGTCAATCATCAGGGCGATTGGTGGCGTAGTCATACAGGTAGCTGACGATGGGTTTGATGTCATCAATATTGAAGTGACTCTCGTCTAGGAGGTGCTATGCGCCCGTTCGATACCATTTACGATCAGGGAGACCAATCGCTCGTCGAACGCGTGCTCGGAGCAGCATCGCTGATTGGCATTTCAACTGTACTCTACGGAAACATCATTCGTTCGTCTGAGAAGCTCAAGGAGACAATTGCGCAGCAGGCCGCTGCAGCATCCAGGATCGTGTTTGCTACCCGCGAGGCATTTAACCTCGGCTATGCTGCTGAGATTATCAGTTCCATGGGACAGACAACGCTGAACACTATTGCACAAGACGTACAGCGGTACCGATTTCAGCGGTATCTGCCAATCAAGCAGCTTGGCATCTCACCAACAGTCAGTGTCAGCCGCGAGTGGGTTGGAAAAATCAACACGCTCCTTGCTGCGAAACATGGCGGGTACACTCCAGAAGAAGTAGCAGCACAGACATTGGGTCACGATATCTCAGCGGTAGCAACCCACCTCGAGAACGACTACCCCGGAATCCTGCAAGTACTCGAGCAGACATCAGCGAAGTACAGGGAATCAACGACGCGGCTGACCATCGATGCAAGCCGCCTCAAGGAAGTCTATAGCCCCCAGGGGAACTACTATGTGGTTCCAGTCATTGAGTATGTAGGGGACACCCTGGGGGAAGCTACGGTAACCCGGCGAGGTGAGGTAGTCCTTCCAGTACTTCGCACAGGCGTTGTGAACATACGTGGTTCCCGCTACATGCCTGTCAGAAAAGCGAGTTTCTCCGTGGCCCAGGGCGAGCGGGTGCTGGTAACCAAGCATATGGGGCGTCAGACTGTCGAGGCTATTAAGAAGTCGCTCCAGTTCAAGTCACTGCTTACCGAGTCGACCACCTTACTTGATAGAGTCATTGCAGCAGTAGACAACTCGGTTTCTGTTACCCTCGCGGGTGAGAGCATGCCCAGCATCAACACGTTCATGGGGATCATCACGAAGCCTATATCACTCCCGGATGTCCGTACCATCACGACAAATCGACCGTACTGGTCATTGGCCCCCTCATTCACTGCGCTCAGCACCATGACGCATAAGACCAGGGTCCTCGAAGAAGTGTATGACAGTGTAGGGAAGAAAACCAAGCTCACCGATGTTGGCCAGATTCTCTTGCAGAAAAGCTCTGACAGCGCGTTTACAACCAAGGGAAAGGTGCGTGTCGTGCGGATATCACCGACCGATGTGTTTGAACGCCCTTACTCACAGTCACCATTCAGACCACTCATGCAAAGCGGCTTTCCCCGTAAGCCCTATACCAAGCAGGAACTCGCCGCGAAACTCGGTCTTGTCGAGCGGGATACACTCGAGAGCCTGGTCAAGGCGCGCTTCGCTGAAACAATCCCTGGCGGCATCGGTCGCATCGCTGTGTACTTTGGAGCGATGCCGCTTCCAAACATCGGCGAGGGCTCGGTCGTCGCCTTTACCTACAAAACGCCGCAGGGCTCAAACCTTGCCAAGTATACTGCTTCGGTTGAAGAGAGCGTTATTGTCAAGGTTACCAAAGATAACAAGCAGCTCATAGAAAGGGTCGCGACTGCTAAAGGAAGTCTACCACTCATCCCTGCTGGCACTCATATTGGTATCGATATCTACGGCAACGAGGTCCGCGCGAGCAGCGATACCTACATCAAGTCGGTCGAACGTGTTGCTGGTACCGACGAGCTCAAGGTAACACTTCTTCGGGAACAGAAGCTGGGCCCAGGGATAAAGCTTGGGCAGGACAAGAACGTCGTCAGCATGGTCAACACGCATAGCGAGTATAAGAATAACCTTCTCAACTTCTACCAGACCAAGTACAAGTCCATCATGAACCAGAAAGTCTACAGTCCGGATATGGAACAGGGGCTTACTGGTATCAGGGCACTCGCAAACTATCTCCACGGTGGCCTTGAGTACGCCCGGGCTGCTGAGTTTCTCATGGACGGAAAGATGGCACTCAAACGTTATGCAAACGGACGTTTGGGTGAAGGTATCGTTTACAAGATGCTCTCTGATGTTGCTCGCAGGGAGCATGCCCGGTTCATTAGCCAGACCAAGAAGAGGGTCATGAGCGACACTGAGAAAGCAGCCTACAAGAAGAGTGTGGAACGGCGGCTTCATAACCTCCTCCGGCAGGCATTCGGTGACAGCGTTGCTAACATGATCACCGATATCGAGCTCGTGGATGATGACTGGACAATTGCGCCACTGACCAGGGCAGGTGGCCCAGAGATCGACGCTATCCGTGGCAACTACGTTGAGAAGCTCGTTGAGATTGAGACCATGGTGCGCAAGGCAAGTGAAGGAGACATTGATCCGTTGCTCCGTTTCATTAAAGATTTCCGGGAAGCAACCAAATCCCAGGGCCTGAAGCCAGTATCGCTTCGTGGGGATGTTGGCTACTACGCTCGGATGAGCAATCCTCATCGTATCAGCCAGCTCATGTATGCACCGACGTTTCTCATTGACCACGAGCACCGAAAACTCGTTGGTCTCACGTTTGACACACTAACCTTTGTCCACGCAGCAAGCGCATATAAGATCAACTCGACTGCATCGTTTAACCGGTCGCTCGGTGGGTTCCCGGGTGGAGCATCAGTAACCCTCGACCATATCCGAAATGCTGAGCTCATGGGCTTGCATACCATGACAAACTGGCTTGTCAGGCTCCTTGACTACAACTACCCTTACCTTGCCGATAAGGTTATCGCAGGAATCAGTCCCATCCTTTCAGACAGTGAGATGAAAGCGCTCAATAATGGAATGCTTACGATTGGTGGGATCCAGCGGAAAGTCCATGTCATCCGGGGTGAAACCCTGTTCGGTAGGGGAAACACTATCGGTGAGCGGCTTGTTAAGAACTTCTATCAGCAGGCTACGATAGCTGGTGCTGTACGCCTGGACTGGCTCGGTGAAGTGCTCGCAAACCCTCATCAGTACATGCCGAAAAACGTTGCCGACGACTTCCTCTCTGGCAAGCTCTCGACGCTTTCTGAACTCGTTCAGAACGGTAGCCTTGGGAAGAACCCGAACTCCCTCGGCCTCATCGATGAAGATACCATGAAGGGCCTCATTGAGATTGTCAACAATGCTCCCAAGGACGCGGTTGTCTACATCGAGCTTCCCGAAGAGCTGACTGTTCAAGGACAGCGAGCACGCTATATCCCGGTGAGTCGCTTCGTCCCAGAGGACATGTTCAAGCTTGAGCTCAACCCTCTCCACTCGCAGGTCGGAAGACAGCAGCGGTCATACTATACTGGGTCAAAGGTCCACACGCAAACTGTTAATCTCTTCATGAATGTTGCCAAGTTCTGGCAGGATGCGCACGCTGGTAAGCATGCTCAACAGACCAGCGAGCTTGAAGCACAAACTCGCGCTATAGCGGTTGAGAACTACCTGAACACAATCAGGGCCATGAGCGGCAAGAACAACCCAATTATCAAGCGACTCTTTTCCCTCGAGGCGCCGTTCAGCAAGGTTGCCCAGCTTGCCCAGCTTAGTACTGTCGCCCATAACGAAGTAGCGATGACAGAAGACGCGTTCATAGCCCTTTTGACAAACAGCCGTTACACGTCGCGCAAGCAACTTGAAAGCGAGGTTGCGAAAGCTGATCAGCTCAGGGGGTTCGAGAGAAGAGCCCGAGCACTAGCAACAGACCTCGATGCTATCCTGGATAAGGAAGGTTCTGAAGAGTACAATGCAGTGAAGCAGCGCGTTGTTAAGCTTATAACTGACCGTGCTCCCAGCAAGATTGTTGATGAGAAAGCTGAGCTTATCTACCACCGGCTCAAGTACTTCTTCCAGAACGAATGGGATAATCTCCCCACGTCGCTGAAGAAGATGCTTCGCAGTCTTCCCGGCATTGGCGATAAGCAACTGCTTGAAAACTATGCTGCCATGAATGTTGCAAATGACATGGCCAAGGTTGTCAAGCGAACGCGGGCGATAAAGGACGCTGTTACTGGATGGCTCAAGGTAGCAAAGCCGCACGATGTGGCAGTCAAGGATGCTGCCCGCTATCTCAAGCTTGTTGACGATGTCAAGGCAGGGAAGACCTACATTGGAGGGCGATTACAGGGTACACCGGAATTGAGTGAGCTTTCGGGGAGGAATGTCAGGATACGCCCGATGACAGCAAAGGAGCTCGAAACCATACTCGGCGAAGAGCTGGTTAAACAGAACTACAACGTCGACGACCTCATCTTTACGTCGAAAGAGACAGCACTGGCTATGAACCGCGACTTTGACCGTGACGTTGTTGCCCTCTACGTAGAAACGTTTGGGGCTCTTGAGAGAGAATTCGCGCGGAAGGATAGTCGAGTTAACCTAGCACGCGATTATCGGCTCGGAAGCAAAAGCATAGTAGCAATGCAGAGTGAGCACATAGCCAGGACTGCTATTGAGTCAGTTGTCGAGATAACGCGGGAAGGTGACAAGATCAAGTACCGCCCAGCATCGCTTTCATCCAATACCATGATGGCTGCTCTCAAGGAAAATGCCCTGAAAGAATCAATGTACGCCGTTCCAGTGAAAACGTTCATCGTTGACCAGCTCGCTCATAGCGGTATAACGTTTGCCAATGAGAAGGAAAAGAACCGTGCAATCCGCCGTATCATGAGGATGGTTGGCAAGTATATCGATACTGACACAAAGAATGCTCACGTTCTGGTCTCTGAAGGGCTCATCCCAGAGAAGTTTGAAGCAGTCTGGAAGAAGATATCGCCAAAAATCGTCATTTCAGCAGAAGCAGTTGAGGAAGGCGCACCGCTTCGTCAGCAATCAGAGCTTGCCTTACGTGCCCGCGACGAAATAGTTGCAGGACTCAAAGGAGAATTCAGGCGCTACATGGAAGATACTGAGCGGGAGGCTGTCGAACGGTTTCCGCTCATCAAGAGGCTCACACCAGAAGCATACAACACCCGTACCGCAATTCTCGAGGCACTTACCCTCGTGAATGTCGCAGCTGACAAGAAGAGGGATGTTGTCAACACGGCCAATGCTATTCGTGGGCGCCTGACCTACTTTGCTGATAAGGTCATAGCCCAGAACACGATCTCATCAAAGCACGGCAACCCGAACGTCCTTCGTGACATAAAGAAAACGTTGCAGGATCTTGAGCTCCCCCGTGATGGTGCAGTACCGCCCGAAACGCTTTCCAAACTTGCCAGCGGCAACTTCATCGTCGAGGTCGGTGACAACGAGCAACGGCGCATTGCTGCCTATGGGTTCAAGGCCGAGTCGATCGACTTTGCAACCTATGACGAGTATCTACGGCTCAGGGAGGACATTGCGAGCTTTGCAGTCAAGAAGCACAACGAGCTCCTCGAAGAGTTCGGGAAGATTGTCTCAACGGGAAAGGGTGACGACAAGGTAGTTCAGGACTACATTGCCAGGATGCAAACTGGTATGAAGAGCTACCGGATCATGGCGCCTTCAAGCATGTATGCCGGGAAGACCCTCGGCGAGCTCGATCCTGGTGCTGTAGAAAAGCTTACCTTCGGCTGGGCCATTGTATCGCCGAGCGTTGCCGAGATAGAGTATCGCACCAGCAAAGATGCTGTCAAGGTATCTGGTAAGTTTTTCAAGACCTACATCGAAGCTGTTCATGGTTCTAAGGGAGCTGCTGTATACAAAGGCCTCTCGAAAAGCATCGAGAAAGCGGCAGCTCACGACCCGGCACGGAAGCTTGCTGCAGTCCGTGAGATTCAGGACCACTTTGCTTCCAGCACTACCCTGTTTGAGAATTTACACGCATTTATGCTCGTCTACCGCGAGGTTGCACCCGGGTCAACAGTGTTCAAACGAGGTGCTGAACAGGCGGCAACATCCTTCGAGCCGAGGGTAGACATCTCTATCGGTGACAGTATCGAGAATGCTCTCGGTGCGATGACAAGTAGCTCTCCACCAAAACGACTTGCAAGCCCCAACATCGTCGACCGTCTCACATTCAGGTTGGCAACCTTTATCGGGAAAGCACATGACATCCATGTTGGGACACCATCGTCTGAGACGGCGAAAGCTGCCAGCGAAGTACTAGCTAACAGATTCAGACGCATCAGCAAAGCCAGAGTCGCGGAGATGATGGCACGCGAGATCTCCCCATTTGATCCAATGACTGCAACCAAACTGTTTGGAGAAGCGGCCGAACAGCTCGCCAAGAAAGGTGAAGCAGTCGCCGCATCACGTGCAGCAAGCAGAATGCGAGGGATTGCTCTTGCTGCTGGTGCATTTATGGGACTCATTGCGGGACAGTTTATCAACCAGAGCGTCAGTGGTTATGCTGTACCAGGAATTGCAACAACCGCTGGCGGTGGCGGGGAAAGGCTTGATCGTGGTATAATAGGGAAGACGCCGGAAATCTTGCTTCCTGAGCGCCCAGTCAGAGTCACACCATGGGATGATGTCGAGCGAGCAGCGTTGCAAGACCTCGACTTCGTGGAGTACAATGCCCCACTCTTCGCACTTGCTCGGCAGGATAAGCAGCAGCCACCACAGTTCAGGAGCAAGTATCGGGGCATTACCGTTGGCTAGGAGGAACACATGACGGTTGTTATCCAAGTCCCCAAGGATGCAAACATCGAGGACTTCACTCACACTGTGCAATCAACACTGCAAGCAAAGTACGGTGCACCCGTTAACGTCCGCATAAACAGGAGCACAGGCAAGTAACATGCGTGTTGATTACATCGATCGTATGTCCCGTGGCGAGTCGATTGTCCGTATCGGGCATATCTGGTATGGTGCAGACGAGAAGACGACTGTTACCTCGGTCGCGTTCGCGCCGGCAACAAACATCAAGACAGTGCGAGGGCTCAGGACTGAAAGCGCGCTTGCATTTTCCAAGAACCGTCCCGTTGAAAAGACAATCATCACGACGATCGTTGTAAGCTATGACGCGTTTCGCACACACGTGCAGGAACTTGATGCCATGACACGGGTAACTCCTGTCGTACCTGTGCAGGGAGTACTGTTCTCTGCGCTGATTGACCCCCTTTCGTCAAGGCAGCGAGGTGGAGATGAAACCAATGTAACCAGGCTCCTTGCGCTGGCTGAGCACTATGTAGCTATTGACAGTATAGAGCTATCAACAATCAACGAAGCGCCCCGTGATGTTCAGGTAACACTTGTCATGACAAAGGTAGCAACCCCATTCCTGGAAGACGAGCGTGAACGCTACATCAAGACACTTGACGGTGCGTATCAGCAAGCCTCACTTGTCGATTCATTGAACCGGGCCCGAGGCGACTCACCAGCAACTGATGCTATCGCCAGGATGATTGGTGTCGATGTCACCCAGTACCAGCGCATGATCTACGCTATGCAGAACCGCGGTCAGCGACTCCCGCTTGAGAATGCAAAGCTCGTAGTACACCTTGCTAATGGTTCAGTTGCATTCATTGGCGAGTTCCGTGCTTTTGAACACGACCAGGCAATCAATGGACCAATAGCGTATATCATACCACTCGGTGTAGATGTTGCGCTACCATTCAGGGCTCGTGAAGGGGCAACGAAAATTCTCGGTACCGTGCGCAGGGGAACACTCTGCTGTGTCATCATCGGCACCTCACCAGTCTGCGACGATCGGGGCGTCTATCTGGCAGAAGCCTATGTCATTACCGACACAACAGGGAAATTGCGATCGTCGACCAGTATCCTGACCCCAGAGATGGTCGCTACATTTGCAGACGGACAGTCTGTGTTTCTGAAGGAGTAGCTGATGGAAACTACGGCATCGATACTACGAAAGTATACCAGCGCAACTGATACAGAGGGGCTCCACCTGCTTGCCGAGCGCATTCCAGCTACCGATACCCTTGAGGACTCTGAACCATATCTGACACTCATTAACGCCATTGTTGGTGATAAGACAAGACTTGATGTCCGCTTCCCCTTCGACCGTTACCAGCCGTTTGATGCGACGAAGATACCCCACGACTTCATTCTCACTGTAGTTGAGAAACGCCCATCCAATTTTGTCGAAGTCGGACAGCGGTACCTTCCAGCCCTGACAGGTCAGCGGCTCGCTGAGATCGCCAAGACATACGACGCACAGCAATCTCCTATCGAGCTTGTTGTCAGCACTGTCTCCTTTCTCGAGGAAGTGAGCGGCAAACCGCTTCATACGGTCGCTGACCTCCTTGACACGTTCAACAGTACTGTTCTCATACCCATAAAGCCAATTGCTCGGGAGCTCGGGATAGATGCCAGTATCGAACAGAAGCTCAAGGCAGCTAACTTTGGCGGGATCAGCAAGAAGGTCAGCGAGCTGGTAGGAAAGGGTGCACTCAGGATAACCGGAAAGCCTATCCCGGTTGTTGAGCTCTGGGACAAGAATAGGTCAACGTGCGCAAGGGAGTATATCAAGAAGCTCTTTGACCTGTACACGAGCGCCCTTGCCCTGACAAACGTAACGCTCAATATCACATCACTCTACAGGGCCGGCGCGGAAAACGGCGCCCACAATGTCAAGAAGATAGCTGGCTCAACAGAGTACTACAATGCCGTCGACTTTCAGGTTCGCGTAAAGACAAGCAATGGCAAAAACCCATCTACTGCCGACATCGAGGAGACAAAGCAGTTCTTCCTCTTCCTTCTGTTCTGCTGGAACGGAGGGCTCGGGATTGATGTGTCAGAAGAGAATCTACATATTCACGCTGACCTGCGTGGTCACATGACTACCCCACACAGCGGCTGTACTGCATTCTGTGAGAGTAGAGGCACTAGCATAAGTAGCACTGTCTCAATGCTTGGGTTTGCCCAGGGGAAACTGCGGGATGAGGTAAGTGTCCGAGAGGCGTACCTCAAAGCAGCCGGCGGGGAAGTTCCTGCAATCATCAGCCGTATACGGGGAATCAAAAACGCTGCGATATCCACGAATGCTGAGGGAGCATTCAGTCAGACTGACGTCGAAGCGTTCAAGGCAATCTCCGATACAGCCACAATGTTGAAAAGCGTTCTCCAGGTGTTTGAGAACGTACACATGCGCGTGTTCCGTAGCATGTTTGCAAGCTGCTACTACCACCATGTCATCGACCTTTCTGACTGTGTTGAGTCACTCAGGATACAGACACGCCCAGGAAGTACGACGTACATACCCCTCGAAGGCTCTCCTGACCCTGTGGTACAGTCAACCGGAGGCCGCACTGTTGCTGTCACGTTCACTGTCAAGACAGCTAGTATCGAGAAGCTGACCGCTCTCATGAGTATGTTCGTGTTCGACGAGCTTACGGAAATGCGATTCGGCATGCTCTTCCTGAACCACTTGCTAGAGGGAAAGCGGGGGAGCGGGCGTTACCGCTTCAAGTACATGAATGCGTACTACCGAGCTGAGACGATACGCGAGGTACTCAAAAGCTACGGCACATTCTTGCCAACAAATATCCGCGACGTCGAGTCAGCTATACCATCAATTGGCCAGTCATCCGATGCTGTGCGGCTCAACGAGCCAGTCCACATCCAGAATGACATCCTCAACGCGCTCGGGCTTTCGACATTCGCTCCTATCAATGCGCAGGTTCGAACGCTTGACGAAGCAGCAGGAGTATACACTGTTACTGTATCGCTCCAGTACGTCAACTATGGCATGCGCGGACTCGAAGACCTTGTACGCGCTAAACGGGGAAGAGCCCCGATACTCCCTCTGACAAGCCGGCTTGACCTCCTGAACATTGTCAAGAAGGATGAGAAAGGGAAGAACTCAGACATCATGAACGCTATTGCAATCGGACAGGTCTCCATTGGCCTGACACTCTCGGAGTTCCTCCCTCTCTACGCTCTGTACCGGCTCGACCAATTCATGACAGCCGCAGAGAAGATCCTTGATGACCCAGCACAGGGGCAAACCATCGTGCTAAGCAATCCTGAGCACGTAGCTAAGCTCTTTCCATCACGTAGCAGTGTCACATTCGAGAAAGCTAGCTATCCCGAATTCTCACACTTCGACGATATTGAAACCATTATCAGAAATGCACATAACGATGTTGCAACAGAGAGTATATACCGAGCCCTTGGGACAGTAAACCCTGATCCGTTCACTCTTTACGTCATAGCGATGATCACCTCGCAGCTCAAAGAATATGGCAGCAATGTGGTTGGTCTTAACTTCGAAACTCTCATGTGCTATGCTTACCTGAGCCTCCTTATAGACGCAGCCTGCGCGTTTGAGAAAGGATACCAAGAGCTCACAAGCTTCGTCAATACTGTTGCACGCCAGGCTTCTGGCATGTCCAGGAGGCTTGAACTCTATCCTAACGAGAGTCGAAGGAAAGCGGGAGTCCTCTTTACACGCCAACCTCTCGTGGGCGTTGGGAAGGAGACTGCGCGCATGGTTTCAAAGTTCCACCTCCACTTCGCGGACGGAATGAAGGAGACGATAATCAAGGACCTTGGGGGTAACGCAAAGAGCTTGGCGGAAGATCTCAATGCATACCTCAAGTCAGAAAACCTGAGAAGAGGGGAGAAACCCATCACGACCGCGAAAGTAGCACTCATGTTTCAGCTTGCAAACGCAATAGGGATATTCGAAAGCTTTACCGTAGGGGCTATCGGAAACGGGAGCGAGTTCTACAGCCATGTATGCGCCCATGGAATGAGGCTGTCACTTTCACCAATCATGTGTAGTCACATTGCCGAAGTGCTGGTCTCACTCATTGTCGGAAGTGGTATCGACGTCATTGCATGTTACCTTGCTAACGCGCAGAAGCCTCTCAGTGAATCTTTTCGCGGCGCTGTTGAGAGAGAAGTCGTGCAAGCTACGGCAGCATGGTATGTTGTCTCACGGAAGCTTGACCATGCGCTTCTGCAAGCCAAGCCAGCTTTTATCCGCGAAGGGTATGAATATACGCCAGAAGTTGTGAGCGGCCTCTATGCGGATGGTAAGCTGTCTGGCATGTCTGGGCAGTACTTTCATGCTGTTGTGCGGGTACTGCTCAGTATGATCGTTTCTACACTGATTAGTGAAGACAATACTCCACTCACGCTTGTCCTCGACACTATTGATGTCAACGTGCACAACATCATCGGAGCAGTTGCCTCTGTAGCGAAAGTCATTATCCTTGTCGTGGTAGCTATCTTCGCTATCAGTGCTATCGCTACGCTCCTTGTAACATATACCGGGATGGTTATCATCGGTACCATCATCGATGTGCTCTCCGCAGGGTACGGCGTCTACTTGGCGTTTACAGAATTCATTCCAGCAATCCTCAGGACGACAGCAAGAGTCACCCTTACCTATACCACCATCACCGCGATCGGGGTCTGGCTCAAGGAGAAGCTCCTGTCTGGGGTATCGCATGGCCAGTTCCTCGACTGGTGCCAGAAAGGCGGTATCTGGATGCCGAGTGCTCTGGAAATGGGTATCGATGTGACTGATCCGTACGAGACAACCTACATGGACTACCCCATGGTGACAGGGCCGGGAGGGGTACCACTCTCACCTGACTTCTATGTCTATAAGCTCGGGATGTTGCGAAGCGGATACCAGAACCTTACTGAATCAATCGAGACACTTGCCAGCGAAGCCGAGAACTATGCAAAGACAGCAGGCAAGACTCCAGAAGAACTCATGAAGCGGTTCCTCGATGAGGTCCAGGATCTTGGTGCTTCTGTAGCGACTGAGCTTGCTGCATTCATCCGCTCCCACCTCTCCAACATCCACTACCAGGGACAAACGGCTGCGGAGAGTGGGAATATACTCACGGCTACCACAATCGCTACTATCGGAGCTACTATCAACAGTATCGTTCCC
>ERZ795045.3976-NODE-3976-length-12418-cov-5.059775_pt1 | contig 12418 bp, 12 predicted proteins | sample MGYA00375129_ERZ795045 | MGnify/ENA primary metagenome ERZ795045 (study PRJEB30174, sample SAMN05720166) | activated sludge metagenome | isolation source: anaerobic digester from wastewater treatment plant | place: Japan | collected 2015-05-15 ... | reverse complement strand
AGGGGACTCCTTGCCGGCGGCAGCCGTTAGCACGTTCAACCGAAATGCCATATCAAGATACTCGACGGCATCAGGTTCTGGTTCTGCACAGAGGACTTCTGTCGCGAAATGTCTACAAGCTTCCTTGTACACCAACCTCCAACTTACAAACCATATGAAGCGGCCACCACTAGATTACACGCATGCGCAAGAGATGCTCGCATCAACAACTGCCGTCCCGAAGACGGGCTTGCCCAGCTTACAAAATCCCTTCTTCTCTGACACGCGCACACATAAGCCTGATGTGTTCGATTTCCCCGTCAGCACAGCCAACGCTGCGCAAGGTTCTGCCACAGCGGACAAGGGCCGCCAGTTTCTTGCTTCATCGCGGGTTTCAGATGATAACGAAGGCCAAAAAGAATGATTAGCGTAGATAGATATGTGAGACCAAAAAAGGAGTAATAAACCATGTTCTCCCGCAAAGCCATGGTGTCAGGCCTGCTTGTTCTGGTCTGCACCTAAGCGGCCTCAACAGAAGATACCCCATGGCTGCAGACGGCCGAAGTTCGAAACGAAGGGAGCGAAATACATGATCCGGTCGAGACAACGGATCCTTCTATACGCAAACACCTGAGCCATCAGCCTGGCAGCGGCCTCGAAACACTCGACCGCAGCATCGCCCATATCCTTGAAGGCGCCAACCGCTCCAAGTATGGGTGGACCATAACAATCGAGGCTAAACGCTAATTCGCTACTAGCTCAAACACCCTGCAACCCAATGGCTGGGAATTCAGAACATAATTGAAGCTGTCAGCAGCTTCTGACCATGAGACGATCAGTACCTATACAAAACATGCAAGGAGTGTGACTGATGAAAAGACCAACCAGGTTCATTATCGCCATGGTTGTCTTGCTGGTACCCCTGACCCTCACTGGATGCGGCATGTCTCCTGATAAGACAGTGGCCAAGTTCCTCGATGCATTCAAAGCGGCAGACTCAAGGGAAATGAGCAAATACGTGTTGGGAGGAAACACCTCAAACCTAGAAGACTTCGATGACCAAGACCCCGAAGCAGCTGAAGTGGCCTTATCCGTCTTGAGCAAGCTTACTTATTCGATCCAAAAGCCCGCGATAGACGGAAAGACTGCTACCGTGCCTGTGAACATAACCTCAATCGACATGCCCAGGCTCATGGCCAACCTCTTGCCACAGATGTTTGGTGCAGCACTAGCATCCGCCTTTAGCGAAGACGGCGGTGAATCAGTGGAGGAATTGAGCATGCGGCTCACCTTGAACGCCATCAATGACCCTAATGTTCCGATGACCACCACACGTGTGCATTTTCCACTTACCAAAGAACGCGGCAAATGGCTGATTATGCCCGAGGACGAACTAGGCGTTTCCCTCTCAAACGCAGTTACAGGGAACTTCGCAGACTTGTTCGGGGACTAGAAGGCCCCGAATGATGTCATCTTCAGGATCGACTGTCAAGTAGTGCGGAACCTGCATCCTCTAAGTAACTCCCAATAAGTTTTTGCGTTCTCGGTTAGCCTGCCATATGATGTCTGCTAGGCATAAACACGTCTTTGCACCTATGTCGCAGTGCGGTAATTGGTTCGCATTTGTGCATCGACAACGTATACATCTTGGCCTTAGCCATAAACGCCCGCAGCATTCAGCCGCGCTGGGATATGATCCCCGGGGCAAAGCCAGGGTAGATGGCTCCCGGTTCGCCGCTCGCGGGCAATTATGTTCTTTAGCGACGCGCATACACTCCCGACCGTGAGATCCGTGTGAGCGCTCCGACAGTCTATGCATTCAACACACTCATATGAAAGGGCAACTTGGGGCTGCCTTCAAGGAATGTGTCTATTATTTAGTCGTTTTTCGGGCGCGGGTGTCCAAGTTTTAGACTGGTCTGTAAAACCTGCTCGCCCCCGCGGCCAACCTTGGCCGGCTCCACGCCGCACGGCGCTTCCCTAGGCTTCTACCGAAGGCCAAACTTACAAGTAAAGGCCTTAGCAGTCCCCTGGCCAATTCTCAAACAGCGGCAATACAAAAACTCAAAGGACCTTCACAACCAGATAAGGCGTGCCGTCTATGCATTTCTCCTTGATGATCCCACTCCTTTCACCGGGTATGCAGACAAGATTGGGCTGGATAACGTTCGTATCCGATGGTGTCATCTTGAAGCAAGGGCAAGAACTTGACTACGCAAGGCAATAGCATGCTTTCTCGAAATCTCAGGAAGGTATACTGGTGTTTTGGGATAATAGTTTGTATTATGCGCCACACATTGCATCCTATCTGCCAATCTCAAATGCCAAAATACGATCATTGCATCGTAGTCACAATTGCACTTGAAAAAGGGGGTGGTTGTTTGCCCGCCATGTACTGGATTATCGCAGGCGTAGCGCTCATCCTAAGCCTACTCAGCCTGACCGGTATAGTAGGTTACGCCTGGCCAATTGTCATAGCTGCTATCTTCGTGGTTGTCTGCCTAGCACTGAAATCAAGGAGGAAATCGGAATGAGATGTCCACGTAGCAGTTACACTTTTCTAATACTTCCGCTGGCTCTTGGCATCATGCTGACTACCACCGGATGCTTTATGGGCACTGAAACAATTGATGTCGAATACCTTCCGGGCTTCCAGGCGGAAAGGCTGTTCTACAATGAGCAGCCTTCAATAGCAGTGAACAAGATCTGGGACGAACGCCCTCAAAAAGATCGAGTGGGAGAAGGCTACAACATGTATGGCAGCAAGGTGGAAACCTGGATCACGCGCCAAACTCCCACTGATATCCTCGAGGCAGCACTTATTAAGCAGTTGGAGTCGATGGGATTTGTGGTGGTCATGACATCCGGATGGGATCTAGCCGCCGACTCAATCCCGGAGTATATCACTTCTGACTTCGTTGCCGGAGGCAGACTGAAAGCATTCTGGGTGGAATCAAGACCTGGGCTCGTCACTGTATCGGTCAATTCGCGGGTTACGTTTGATCTGGTAATCGCTGATGTCGAGACAGGCAAGGTTATCTGGGCAGGCCAGTTTAGCGGTTCGGACCAGCCAGAAACCATCATCAGGCTAGACAGCGACATGAGGGACTCATTGAGCCGATCACTAACCGAGGCTGTAAACAGTGCATTTCAGGACGACAGCGTTCGTAGAGCGTTCTCCAATGCTCTACAGGTGAGATTCTAAGGGCCCAGCCAAGTCTTAGCAGAAAACGGGCCGCCTAGGGCTAGGTTGAGCGACTAATTGAGTAAGAGAGGAAAGTAGCATGAAAAAATCGTGTGTGATCCTCGTTGCCCTATTGGTTATTCTCTGCAGTTATGCAAGCTCCTCGGTTGAAGCGAGCACGGTAATCGGACTCAAGAACGGAGCCGGGGCCGGAATACTCGGTCTCGAAATAGAGAACGAGTTCGACAGCGGATTGGCCGTCGGGATTGTAGGAGGCCTGGCAGCAGTTTTGAACCCGGTAACACTTGACCCAATAGCTGGTGTATCGGCCGCCGGTACCGTCAGGTACTACATAGCAACGTCTGGCAATGTTAGGCCCTTCGGCGGCGGATTCGGAGGCATAGTCGCAATTTCAGACGGCACAACAAACATCACAATCCCCTTATTCGGTGTCACTGGCGGAGCAGAACTGCGGCTCGGCAAATTCAGAATTACGGGTGAACTCGGCTACGGTGGTACGGTGCTGGAATCAGAAGGCTTCATTGGCGCTCTAGCATCTGGAGTATCGCTAGGCTACATTTTCTAGTGCTGCATTAAGAAATGCTTCCTGGAACGTGAGATCCATCGTGCAAAAGCTGCATGCAGTCAGTGCCTGATCACTACTGATGAGGCAACCATGGAGTTCGCTTGCAACCCCGTATGCGGCCGGAATCACCATCCGGCCGCGTATCGAGGCTACCGGAGACGACTGAACCTGTTTGCAGTCCACGAGAAATCAGATCCACATGGGCACTCCACGCGTATTCGCCCATCTCCTTTGAATTGGCTCATTACTTTCGCTTTGCATAGAGTGATTGGACCGGATCTGCCCGTTTGACCCGTAAGAAGTATCTTAGCCTGATTGGGCGGCCAAAGTCTGAACTCCGGACAATGCAGGCGCTGGAATCGCTCAGAGACTCTTCGGGGCTTACACTAAACACTCTCCGCCCCCACAGAGCCGCAAGATCAGATGCAAGCCCAGGGTGGGTGGACTCTCCCGTGTCAAGACCTGAACTGCGCAGCACATACGCATTATCTTTCAATGCATGTGCTTCACATGATTTCGTCTTCAGGATCGACTGTCCAGTAGTACGGAACCTGCATCCTCCGAAGACCTCATAGTAATAGCGCTCTTCATCAGGCAACCGGAGGTAGTCTTCATAAGTCCAGACTCTGTCTGCAAGGTGATCCATAATCTTCTCAATATCGTAACAGTACTGCCTGTTGAGCAGCTGCACATACAGAATTTGCTCGGTGCGGGTGTACCGCCATATTGTCGCCACCGAAAGCTGCAGCATATCTGCCAGCTCCTGAACGGTTACCAATGTATGTTGGCTCATGGCAATACCTCCTCAATCTGAGCATCAGCCACAAGACAATAGATGTCCAGTGACTAGTTGGCCAAGGGCTTGACGACTATCGAAAACCACGCCATAGATACAAGCGGCGCAGCAGAGATGATGGATTCATCCAAGCCCCGGCCTCCGGGCAGAACTTGGCCCTTTGCCATGTGACAGCGCCTACCTGCCAGAGGTTTTCGCTGCATTATCTCTCCGGCTCGGCAAATATCTCGAGATGCAGGAAACCCCGTTGGACACGGTACCGTCGGTGTCGCTCGGGCCCTGTACCGATCAACTTCCTACTTTGCCAAGTCCTTCATCCTCACACTTGGACTAAAGTCATATCCGGAATCCACCACTATTTCTTCGTAGATGTACCACCTTGATCCCACAATGCACATGCGGTACATCGCAGGAGCAGACATCCATTCACCTTCAAAGTACATCTTCTGTGTACACGAGGCGAACGCTTCAGAGCCGCTCATTGAGATATTCCTGTCCGCCAACGACCATGTCGAATAGTCGTATGCTGCAAATATGATTGCATAGGCGATGCGCGCAATATCATGGGTTATCTCCGTTGTTTCATAGTCATTGGTGACATAATACGGGTCAGTATAACATCTAAGTATGGCAGTGATGTCCTCCTTTCGGATAGCCTTCTCCAGTTCACTTAAGGTCCCATTTGGTGTGCTCCTTGGATCTGACGACGGCTTGTTTCCGCCGCAACCGCTGGCAGCCGTCATCATGAACAGAATCAGCGCCACTCCAACAACCCTGCCCCCCCGACTTTCTCCAGTCAAGCATGAAGCCATTAACCTCCATCCATGTTTTTGGCGAATTTCCTCCTACTCTAATACATGCACTGAAATGGAACCGTTGCCCTTTTTCTCTTTAAAGGCCGACAATATCAGATAAGGCCCAACCCCGCCAGGATAATCACGACTATGAGAATCGGAGCAATCAACTTGAGGACTACGTCAACCCAGGCACTTCCCGGCCTGAACCTTATCTCTCCCCCGTTTGTCACCTCGCAAAGCACGTTGTTCTTCCCCCACACCCAGCCCACAAAGATCGCCAGGATCATCCCGCCCAAGGGCTGAAGCACGACGACTGCCAACCAGTCAAGCAACCCGAACAAGCTGAGCCCACCAACGGTAAACCCGCTGAGCAAGCCCAGCGAAAGCGAAGAGACGCATCCCACAACAAAGACCAGAACTCCCGACAAAGTCACAGCCAGCCCCCTGTTCCATCCCTTCGCCTCTATAAGGCACGCCACTATCGTCTCGAGATACGAGATGGACGACGTGAGGGCAGCCGCCAAAAACAAGAAGAAAAAAAGGGCCCCGAAAAGATTCCCCGCCGGCATTTCCCCAAGTACCGCAGGCAATGTGATGAAGGTCAGGCCCATGCCTGCGGTCGGCTCGAAACCGTACGAGAACGCTACGGGGAATATGATGAGGCCAGCCATGAAAGCAATAGCAGTATCCATCAGCGAAACGGCTACCGACAGCATCGGTATGTTCTCCTTGCTCCCCAAATAGCTGCCATAGGTAAGGATAGACCCCGTGCCAATACTGAGCGAGAAGAAGACTTGGCCCAATGCATCCCTGAAAGTCGCTGCAGTTACCTTAGAGAAGTCAGGAACCAGATAGAACCTGATCCCCTCCCGGCTTCCCGGAAGCGCCAGAGCGTGAACTACCAGCACGAACACGAGAACGAAGAGAAGCGGCGTCATCATCATCGAGAATCTCTCAATACCGCCCCTCACCCCTTTAAGGCAGATGATCATCGTAGCACCGATGAAAACCCCATGGAAAGCAATTGGCAAGAACGGATCTGAAGTAAGGTCCGCAAAAAGCTGAGCGGATTCACTCGGCGTCATGTTCCCAAAGCCAGCAAGCGCATGGAGAAAATAGCAGATGACCCAACCCCCAACCACGCTGTAAAAGCATAGCTCAAGAAAGGATGTAAAAGGACCCAGCACCCCCGCCCATCCCCATGACTTGCGAATCTCACTGAAAGCCCCCACGCTACAGCGGCGTGTGGCCCGTCCAAGAGTCACCTCGCACATGAAAAGCCCAATTCCCACCAGGAACATGATCCCAAGGTAGATTAAAAGGAACGCCCCTCCGCCATTCTCCCCGCACAGCCATGGAAATCGCCACAGGTTTCCCAGCCCGATTGCTGCCCCTGCCGTGGAAAGCACAAACCCAACCCTGCTGCCGAAGGCCTCCCGCCCCGAGCCCGATCGACCGACAGTGCATCCCTCTGTCCTCATGCAAAACCCCAGCACCCGCGCCACCCCCGCATCCCGCTCCCACTACGCCACCCGTTTCGGCAGTCCCCAGATCACATGGTGCATTTCCCCTCCGTCCCTACATTCCATGCAACTCCCCTGAGCATGTATGCCAGTTACCTTACAGGTCGGCCCCGAAAATCGATGCAGGGCCGAAACATGGGGGCAGAACATGCCGCCTTGCCCCCGCAAGCTGCCCAATCTGACCAACCCCTCTCGCTTCATCTCGTTTCTCCCCGTAATTTCCATTATGTATGGTTTCTATATCCTCCCCTTTCCCCATACACTGTACTGCATATAAACATATGTGCCACATGTCCTTGAAGCTATCCCGTTGAGGTTGAGATCAGGACACGCCTCAAGGACAGCCTGATCTGAATAAGGAGGTTTCCCATATGAGACTGAATCGACGACTGATAACGGCGCTCCTCTGCCTGATCCTCATGAGCCTCTGCAGCATCGCTGCCGCGCAGCGGGAAACGGAGATCAGAATCGGCGTCTACGAACCCATGACCGGGGCCATGGCAGCTGGCGGCCAGATGACAATGGAAGGCATCCAGCTCGCCCACGAACAGAGGCCTACGGTCTTAGGACTCCCGGTCAAAGTGATCCTAGTCGACAACCGCAGCGACAAAGTTGAAGCCGCCACAGCGGTCACCCGGCTCATCCAGAAAGACAAGGTTTGCGCAATTATCGGCAGCTACGGAAGCGCCCTCTCCATGTCGGGCGGGCCCGTGGCCCAGGCGGCAAAGGTCCCGGTCATGGGATGCTCGCCTACAAACCCCTTGGTTACACTTGGCAATGACTACTACTTCCGCGCCTGCTTCATCGACCCATTCCAGGGCCGTGTCATGGCGCAGTTCGCCTACGAAAAGCTTGGCGCCCGTACCGCAGCCATCATCCAAGACATCGCCCAAGACTACGCAGTTGGCCTTGCCAACTTCTTTAAGCAAGCCTTTACTGAAATGACTGGGAACCCCAAATCGATAGTCGCCTTCACCTCATATCAAACAGGCGACCGCGACTACACTGCGCAGCTGACCTACGTGGCCAACGCAAAACCCGATGTAGTCTTCGCCCCTGGCTACTACGCCGACGCAGCAGTCCTCATAACCCAGGCCCGCTCGCTAGGGCTTAAGATGCCCTTCCTCGGCGGAGATACTTTTGAGGCCCCCGAATTCATCCAGATAGGCGGAAAGAACGTCGAAGGCGTCTACTTCAGCACCCATTACAGCGCGGACGCCCCGGTAACCCCAGCCTCAGAGAAATTCGTAGCCCTGTACAAGGCAAAATACAAGATAGCCCCGAACACCTTCGCCGCATTGGGATACGACTGCTACAACCTGGTCCTCGACGCCATCGAGCGCGCGGGCTCATCAGACCCCAAAGCCATCCGCGATGCCATGGCCAAAACCAAGAATTTCATGGGCGCAACAGGCATCATCACCCTCGATAAGAACGGCGATGCCACGAAGAGCGCAGTAGTTCTGGTGGTCAAGGATGGCCAGTTCAAGCTGGTCGATGTCGTGCACCCGCGTTAATCAGAATAACCTTTGCTGAGGAAAGGAGCCCGGATAGGACAGGATTTCGCCCAGGTAGGGGCCGACCTGGCTTCGCACAACACGCGGCCCAACGCCTGATGGGAGGTTGAAGACGATGACTGTGGAGATCTTACTCCAGAATATTGCGAACGGAATAACCCTCGGCAGTCTCTACGCATTGCTAGCCATAGGCTACACCATGGTCTATGGCATCTTAGGGCTCATCAATTTCGCCCACGGCGAGATCTTCATGGTCAGCACCTACTTCGCCTTCTATGGGACGGCCGTTTTTGCCCTCCCATGGCAGGTGGCATTCGTGCTAGCCATCGTCCTCACAGCCCTTTTGGGAGTCGTCATTGAACGCGCCGCCTACAGGCCGCTCAGAGACGCGCCCCGGATCTCCGTCCTGATCTCCGCCATAGGCGTCTCCTTCCTCATGGCCAACTTAGGGCTTGTCATATTCGGCGGGAGGCCGAAGACCTTCTATCGGCCTCCCATCTTCCAGACCCCAATCGAACTGGGAGGAGTCAAAGTAGTAGCGCTCTTCTTCGTCATCCCGCTGCTCACAGCCATCCTCCTCGTCATCCTCAACTACATCGTATACAGGACAAAAACAGGCCTTGCCATGAGGGCCGCCCAGTGGGATTTCGACACAGCCCGCCTCATGGGCGTGGACGTGGACCGTGCGATCTCCATCACCTTCGCGATCGGCTCCGCCTTAGCAGCAGTGGGCGGGATCATGTGGGGCCTCAGGTTTGCAGAGATAAACCCGAACATGGGCCTCTTCCCAGGACTGAAGTGCTTCATAGCCGCAGTATTTGGGGGCATCGGAAACATAAGCGGAGCAGTGCTCGGCGGATTCATACTCGGCTTCGGAGAGATCATGCTAGTAGCCCTACTTCCAGGGCTCGCCGGATACAGGGACGCCTTCGCCTTCATCGTGCTCATTCTGATTCTCCTGGTCAGGCCGACGGGCCTACTCGGCGACAAGCAAAGGGTGAAAATATAATGGCAGGAAAGAGCATTTTGAAGCCAATACTGAAGATAGCGGCGGTCTGCGCAGCCCTCGTCCTCTTCTTCCTACTTCTCTGGTGGGGGCAAGAGCATTGGGACGCCTACGCCGTTCGGATACTCAATCTTTGCGGGATCTACATCGCCATAACCTTAGGCCTCAACCTCTGCAACGGGTTTACAGGCCAGTTTTCCTTGGGGATCGCTGGTTTCATGGCAGTCGGCGCGTACACCACAGCGCTCCTTACAATGGCGCCAGAGATAAAGCAGGCAGTCTACTTCATCGAGCCACTAATATACCCGCTCAACTCGATTCAGTGGGGCTTTTTCCCCGCCCTTCTCATGGCAGCCGTCGTCTCAGGAATCGTGGGCTTTCTCGTGGGCGCCCCGGCCATACGCTTCCGCGGGGACTACCTGGCCATCACCACCTTGGGCTTTGCCGAGATCATCCGCGTCGTTTTTACGAACATCGTACCAATTACCAACGGCGCCCTGGGGCTTAAAGGGATTCCCCCACACACAGACCTCGTCTGGAGCTGGGGTTTCGCTCTGATCTGTATCGCAATCATGGCAAGACTCATGAAATCGAGCTTCGGGCGGGCGCTCAAAGCCATCCGGGATGATGAGATCGCCGCTGAAGCCATGGGGGTCAACCTCTTCTCCCACAAATGCCTCGCATTCGTATTGTCGGCCATGATGGCAGGCGTAGGCGGAGGACTACTCGGAAACCTCATAACCACCATCGACCCGAACATGTTCAGGTTTCCGCTCACCTTCACAGTCCTCATGATGGCAGTCCTCGGGGGGTTGGGGAGCATCACCGGCACAGTAATCTCCGCCGTCCTCGTCACAGTGGCTATGGAGGCATTGCGGGCGCTCGAAGAACCCCGGGTCATCTTCGGCCTCGCGCTCCCGGGAATTCCGGGGATGCGAATGGTGGTCTTCTCAATCGCCCTGATGATAGTCATCCTCTTCTTTCCCAAGGGATTCATGGGCGACAGAGAGATCTCGCTCGATCGGGCAAAGAGATTTGCAACACGGTTGTGCCGTACAAATACGAGCAGACAGGGGTAATGCGAAATGTCCAAGAACACGGTTCCCGCACTAGTCTGCGAAAACGTAACAATGAAGTTCGGCGGGCTCACAGCGGTGAGCGACTTCAATCTGCGCGTACCGGAAGGAGCCCTCTACGGATTGATCGGCCCCAACGGCGCCGGCAAGACAACCGTCTTCAATATCGTGTCAGGCGTTCTCCGCCCATCTGCCGGGGCAATCAAGCTCTTCGGCGACGACATCACAGGGCTCAGCCCGGATCGGATCGCCTATCGCGGCATAGCCCGGACTTTCCAGAACATCAGGCTCTTCCAGAACCTCACAGTCCTCGATAACGTACTTGTCGGCCTCCATCTCAGGCGCGAGGTCAATCTCGCACAGGCCCTACTCGCCCTGCCCCAGCACAGGGCTGAGGAAGCCCGAATGGCCCAGACCGCAACCCAACTGCTCGAGGAAGTCGGCCTGGACGACTTCTCCGACTACCGCGCCAACGCGCTTCCATATGGCCAGCAGCGCCGACTGGAAATCGCCCGGGCCCTGGCCACAAAACCCAAAGTCCTTCTCTTGGATGAACCTGCAGCCGGAATGAACCCCGCGGAAACAGAAAACCTTATGCGCCTCATCACCGATATCCGGGAAGAGTTTGGCGTAACAATACTCTTGATAGAACACGAGATGAAAGTGGTTATGGGAATCTGCGAGCGCATGACAGTCCTCGATCACGGCGAGATCATCGCCGAAGGCACCCCGGCGGAGATCCAGCGAAACGAGAGGGTAATCAAAGCTTATCTGGGGGGCGGAGCAGTTGTTGGAAATAAAGGATCTTGAGGTCTACTACGACGGAATCCATGCCATCAAGGGCGTCTCTCTGACCGTGCCCCAAGGGACTCTCGTCACCTTGGTAGGCGCTAACGGCGCAGGCAAAAGCACCCTGCTCAGAACGATCTGCGGATTAAAAAAGCCCTCATCCGGCCGGCTCCTCTACGAGGGGCATAACCTGCTCGACATGGGCGTGACCCAGATAGTCAAAGCAGGCATAACCATGGTCCCTGAAGGGAGACAGATCTTTCCCGACCTCACAGTCATTGAAAACCTCCACCTTGGTGCCTATTCCCGAACTGACCAAGATGAGATCGCCCGCGATCGCGAGCGCGTTTTCAACCTTTTCCCGCGGCTGAAAGAGCGCGCTGCCCAGAAGGGCGGGACTCTGTCAGGCGGCGAACAGCAGATGCTTGCAATAGCCCGGGGCCTCATGGCAAAACCATCGCTCCTGCTCATGGATGAACCATCACTCGGCCTCGCCCCCATCCTCGTGGAAGAAGTCTTCCGCGTGATTTCGGAGATACACTCCGAGGGCGTCACCGTGCTCCTTATAGAGCAGAACGCCCAGGCCGCCCTGGCCATCGCCGACTACGGCTATGTGATGGAATCAGGAACCATCGTGCTTCAGGGAAACGGGGCCGACCTACTCAACGACGAAGCGGTTCGGCGTGCATACTTAGGGCAGGATGTAACGGCGTAGGCGAGGTCCGGATCGAGTAGGGGAATCTACCCAATTCCGTCTGGCTCTGGCCGTGTTCCAGACAGAATAAGGCCATGTTTCCGCTCCGAGATCCGCTGCTTCGTGCTCGCCTCCACTCATTGTATTCCTATTGAGCTCCGCTTGGCACGGATTATGCGATCAGTAGGTCCACAAAAAGGCACCCTCAGCCACCTTTCGCAGGATATGTCTAAAACCTAGTCTCCTCGCCAGACCCGCTCGGACCCGCGGCCAGGATGAAACGCCTCGATGACCTGGCCAACAAGGTGATGTCCGCCAGTTCCAGAGGCCCTGGTTTCACTGGTCGAACAGGCAGACACAACGGTGTTGTCATTCACCGGTTACCGTGCAACGACATTGCCTACTCCGTCTTCTCAGGCGACATGTCTAGGTGCGAGCGCGCAATCGAATCTCTCCAAAGCAAAACCAGGT
>ERZ795045.3967-NODE-3967-length-12433-cov-4.769753_pt1 | contig 12433 bp, 8 predicted proteins | sample MGYA00375129_ERZ795045 | MGnify/ENA primary metagenome ERZ795045 (study PRJEB30174, sample SAMN05720166) | activated sludge metagenome | isolation source: anaerobic digester from wastewater treatment plant | place: Japan | collected 2015-05-15 ... | reverse complement strand
CGCCATCTACCAGGCCCGGTTCATGCGCTATCTGGAGAACCGCGGCCTGATCGAGCCGACGCCGCGCAAAATCTGGGCTTTTCTGGGCGACGGCGAGACCGACGAGCCCGAAACCACCGGCGCGCTCCGCATCGCCGCCAACGAGAAGCTGGACAACCTGATTTTCGTCGTCAACTGCAATCTCCAGCGGCTCGATGGCCCGGTGCGCGGCAACGGGAAAGTGATCCAGGAACTCGAAGCACTGTTCGCGGGCTGCGGCTGGAACGTCATCAAAGTGATCTGGGGCAGCGATTGGGATGAGTTGCTGGCGCGCGACCGCACGGGGCTGCTGGTCAAGCGCATGAACGAGTGCCTCGACGGAGACTATCAGACTTTGGCCGCGCGGGACGGCGCGTACATTCGCAAGGAGTTTTTTGGAAAGTATCCCGAGCTTCTGGAACTCGTTGCGGATAAGACCGACGAACAGCTCACCAGGCTGCGCCGGGGCGGCCACGATCCGCAGAAAGTCTACAACGCCTACAAGCGGGCGGTCGAGCATAAAGGCGGGCCCACCGTGATCCTTGCCAAAACGATCAAGGGCTACGGGCTGGGCGAAGCGGGCGAGGGCCGCAACATCACCCACCAGCAGAAGAAGCTCAACGAGCAGGAGATGGAGTACTTCTGCCGCCGCTTTGAAATCCCGATCACGGAGGAACGCATCCACACGGTCTCTTTCTACCGGCCTCCGGAAGACTCTCCCGAAATTCGGTATCTGCACCAGAGGCGGAAAGAGCTGGGCGGCTATCTGCCGTCGCGGAATCCGGTGTACACCCCCCTGCCCGCGCCGCCGCTCGAGTATTTCGCCGACACCCTCACCGGGTCGCAGGGGCGTGAAGTGTCCACAACGATGGCGTTTGTCCGCGTCCTCACGCTGCTGCTCCGCCATCCGGAACTGGGCCGTTACGTCATCCCGATCATCCCGGACGAGGCGCGCACCTTCGGCATGGAGTCCCTGTTCCGCCAGATTGGCATTTACGCGAGCCAGGGGCAGCTCTACCGTCCGGTGGACCAGGAGATGTTCCTTTACTACAAGGAATCCAAGAGCGGCCAGATCCTCGAAGAGGGCATTACCGAAGCGGGCGCGATGGCTTCGTTTACCGCAGCGGGCACTTCCTACGCCAACTACAACCTCCCGCTCGTGCCTTTCTACATCTACTACTCGATGTTCGGCTTCCAGCGCGTGGGCGACCTCATGTGGGCGTTTGCCGATGCGCGCGGGAAGGGATTCCTGGTGGGCGCTACCGCGGGCCGGACCACGCTGGCCGGCGAAGGCTTGCAGCACCAGGACGGACACAGCCACCTGCTCATGAGCGTGCTGCCGACGTGCGCGGCCTACGATCCCGCCTATGCCTATGAGATCACCGTCATCGTGCAGGACGGGATCCGGCGCATGTACCAGGAGAACGAGGATCTTTTCTACTACCTGACGGTGTACAACGAGAACTACGCTCAGCCGCCGATGCCCGAAGGAGTGCGCGAAGGCATCCTGAAAGGGATTTACCGCTACCGGCGGGCCGAGAAGGGCAAAGCCGTTGTGCAGTTGTTCGGCAGCGGCCCGATCCTCAATGAAGCCTTGAAGGCGCAGCAGATCCTGGCGGAACGCTACGGCGTGCCGGCCGACGTGTGGAGCGTGACAAGCTACACCGAACTGCGCCGCGAGGCGCTCGAAGTCGAGCGCTGGAATCGGCTGCATCCGGCCGAGCCGGAGCGCCGGCCCTACCTGCTCCAGGTACTCGAGGACGCCGAGGGGCCGATCATCGCCGCCACCGATTACATGAAGGCGGTTGCCGACCAGGTCGCGCCCTGGCTGGCCGGCCGCCTGGTATCACTCGGCACCGACGGCTTCGGCCGCAGCGACAACCGGGAGCACCTCCGCGAGTTCTTCGAAGTGAATGCCTCCTCCATCGCCGCCGCGGCGCTGTCGCGGCTGGCGCGCGAGGGTAAGTTCGATCCCGAGAGGGCCCAGGCGGCCTTTGCCGATCTGGAGGTCGAGCCGCAAGTGGTGAATCCGGCCGTTTCGTGATTGTGCGGAGCGGCTGAAAAGACATGCTTTTCTTCACGGAAGCCGACGTACGCCGGCTGCTGCCCATGCCGGTCGCCATTGCGCAGATGCGGCGGGTTTTCCGCGACTTGGCCTCCGGGAGTGCGCAGAATCAACCCCGGCGGCGCCTGGTGCTGCCGACGGGTTCCGTCCTGCACTCGATGGCGGGCGCATTCGGCCGCTACTTCGGCATCAAGGTATACTCGACCAACCTGCGCTACGGCGCCCACTTTCTGTTCCTGCTGTATTCGGCTGAAGATGCCGCGCCGCTGGCGCTCTTCGAAGCGAACTACCTGGGCCAGATTCGCACCGGCGCGGCTACCGGTTACGCCACCGATCTGCTGGCGCGCGCGGACGCGGATACTCTGGCGGTAATCGGAAGCGGATTTCAGGCGCGGACGCAGGTCGAGGCGGTCCTGAGTGTCCGGCCGGTGCGCGACGTGAGGGTCTGGAGCCGGAAGCAGGAAAACAGGGAGCGGTTCGCGGAGGAGTGCGCTCGCGAACTCGGCGCGCCGGTCCGGCCTGCAGCTTCGGCGGAAGAGGCCGTGCGGGGCGCTGGCATTGTGGTGACCGCGACCAACTCGCGAAACCCGGTGTTCGAGGACCACTGGATTGATCCGGGTACTCACATCAACGCGATCGGATCCAATCAGGCCAATCGCCGCGAGACGCCGCCCGAACTTGTCAGGCGGGCGGACCTTATCGCCGTGGATTCCATCGAGCAGGCGCAGATGGAGGCGGGGGACTTGTTGCTGGCCCTCGATCAGGCGGACTGGCAGCGCGTGAAGGAACTGAAGGACCTCTCTGGCCGGCCCTCCACGCGCTCCATCACACTATTCAAATCGGTTGGTTTGGGAGTGGAAGATGTCGCCGCAGCGGCGTATGTATACGAATCAGCAGGGGAGGGAACCCGGCAACTGCCGGTATTTCACTCCTGAGCGGACATTTGCTGTTCTACTTCGTGCCACGCGCTGATCTTCAGGCGGCGGCAGACCCAGCAAAGCCGTTCGGACGCATGCGGCGGACACTCGGCCCCGCAAACTTCACACTTAGCCGCCCGCGGCAATTTGTCCGGATGGGCGGCGCGCCTGGCTTTGTCCAGGATCTCGCTTGGAACCACCGGTTCGGAAGGCTCGATCCTTTTCCTCCGCATGGAATCAACCTCAGCTTCCACTACAGCATAAGTCGTATCGGCAATGCAAGGTGCTGCCCCGCATGGACGCAATCCTCAAGCCGCAACGTCGTACCGGACGACGGCCGCCGCCTCCAGCGAAGAAGAGCAGCGCGGGCATTTCTGCCCCGGCTTGACGACCATTCTGCGTCCGGAAGCCACAACCTGAGCTTCCACAGTGCGTGTGCAAATGGGGCAGTATGCCCAGCCCTTGAATTCTTTCTGTGCTCTAGCTTTTTGGGCTTCACTCATCGTGTTCTCCCCTTGTCACTGGAATTGACGCAACGACTGCCCGATTGGTTGTCAACTTTTTTGCTGATGTGCTGCCGGCGGCTTTTTTGTCGCTCACTGCCAGAGCGGGTTCAGCTGCCGCGAGATCCGACAGGCGAGATCTTGGATCGCGCGTTTTTTTGGGCCACCTGCTGCCGGAGCGGGTGCAGCCACCCCGACGTCCCTATAAGCGTGATCTCGGATTGTGCGCTGTTTAGTCGCCCGCTGCCGGAGCGGGAGCGGCCACGGCTGCGCGCCGCGCTGCCAGTCTGGCTTTGACGTCTTCCACCAGCGAGTAGCCCACCGGCACTACGAGCAAGGTCAGCAGCAGGCAGAGCGTCTGTCCACCAATGATGGTTACGGCGATGGCCGAGCGCTGGGACGCTCCGGCTCCCACACCCATGGCAGTGGGGATAAGGCCCGCGACGATGGAGAACGTCGTCATGAGGATGGGCCTTAGCCGCACGCGGTTAGCCTCGATAATGGCCTCGCGCAGCGGCACGCCTTGATCCCGCAGCCGGTTCATGTAGTCGATCTGAAGAATGCCGTTCTTTTTCACGATGCCCAGCAGCAGCAGAATCCCCAGTGCGCTGAACAGGTTCAGGCTACGCCCGGTGCCGAGGAGCGAGATCAGCGCGAAGGGAATCGACAGCGGCAGCGTGAGGAGGATGATGAACGGGTGAATCAGGCTTTCGAACTGGGCCGCCAGCACCATGTACATGAAGATCGAGGCCAGCGCGAAGGCAAGCAGCATATTGATTGTTGTCTCCTCCAGGATCTTCACCTGGCCCGAGAAATATAGATCGCAGCCGGCTGGCAGCCCGATGTCATTGATCACGGCGGCTGTCGCCTCGGCCGCCTGGTGCAGGGAGTATCCCGGGGCTACGTTGCCGAACATGCCGATGGCGAATTGCCGGTTGAAGCGCTCGATACGGCTGGGGCCGAGCCCGCGCTTCAGTTCGGCGACGGAATCGAGCCGGATGAGTCCGAGCTTCGCCGAGGGCACCAGAATGCGGCTGAGCACCTCCGGGTCGTCGCGCTGCCCCGGCATCAGCCTCATGGTTACCTGGTACTGTTCGGAGCCTTCCTTGTAGGTGGAGATTTCATCGTCGCCGGACATCAGCAGCCGCACCGCGTTCGAGATATCGGATACGCGTACGCCAAGGTCGGAGGCTTTCGTCCGGTCGATGTGGACCTGCAACTCGGGATCGTTGAGGTTCAGGTTTACCCGGAAATCGCTGACCGAGGGAACCTCCATCATTCTCACGTGGGCCTGCTTAGCAATCTCGACGAGCGGCTCAAGCTCGGGTCCAAGCAGCATCGCCCGGATCGGAGAAAACGTTTCGCGCCCTCCCAGAGTGTTGGGGAACGAAACACGCGGGCGGGCGTAGGCGTAGGGGCGCATCACCGCGCGCACCCGTGCGCCCATCTCCAGAATCGGAGCGCGCTCGCTCTCCGGTTTGAGGAGAATCCCGATGTTGGCGCTGTTGACGCGTCCCGAGTAGCCTTGTGTCGTGGGGATCACGGCAACGACGCCGTCGATCTCCATGATCTTCTTGGCAATCTCCATCGTTACGCGTTCGGTTTCCTCTATCGAAGTGCCTTCGGGCAGCTCGAGTCCCGCGTTGAGTTCATTCTGGTCTTCCTGCGGCATCCAGTCGCGCCCGATGTAGCGGTAGAGGACGAAGGTCGAAAGGAAAGTCACGATGGTGATGCCGACGATCACCCAGCGGTGGTTCAGAGACCAGTTGAGCACGCCCGTGTAGGTCCGGTCGAAGAAACCGCCCCTCTGCACGCCGTGGTGCTTCTCAGACCCTCCGGTCCGCCTTTTCAGAATGCGGGCGCTTAGCGTGGGCGTCAGCGTGAACGCCACCAGCATGGAAACCATGATCGAGAACGCCATCGTCCACCCGAACTGGTTCAGGAAGCGCTTGGCGTAACCGGTCATGAACGCGATCGGCACGAAAATGATGACCAGCGAAAGCGTGGTCGCCATCACCGCCAGGGCGATCTCCTTTGTGGCCTGCACGGCCGCTTGCATCGGAGGCACACCCTTCTCGTCGATGAAGCGGTAGATGTTTTCGAGCACAATGATGGCGTCGTCGATGACTATACCCACCGCCAGCGTCAACCCAAGAAGCGTCATGGAGTTCAAGGTGAAGTCCATGGCGCGCATGAGCGTGAAGGTCGTCACGATGGAGGTGGGTATGGCGATGGAGCTGATCAGCACCGTCCGCAAATCGCGAATAAACAGCCAGACGATGAGGGAGGCGAACAGGCTGCCCAGAATCAGGTGCTCTTCGAGCGCCTTGACCGCGGCCTTGATGAACATGGCCTGCTCTCTCACTACATCGAGCTTCACGCCGGCCGGGAGTTCGTCCTGGAGCGTCTTCAGCCGCTCTTGAATCGCTTCCACCACGCGGACCGTGTTCGTTCCGGTCTGGCGCCGCACCTGGAGGATGACCGCCGGGGTCTTGTTGAAGTAAGCGAAGCTGCGCTGTTCGGTCATCCCGTCCTCGGCGTAGCCGACGTCGCGAATGCGGATCGGCGCGCCGTTGACGTTCTTGATGATGATGTTGTTGAATTCCTCGATGCTCTCGACGCGGCCCATCGTGCGGACGCCGATCTCCGTGGGGCCGCGCACGATGCGCCCGCCAGGCGCTTCCACGTTCTCGGCCCGCAACGCATTCTGGACGTCCTGCGCGGTCAAGTTGTAGCCGCTCAGCTTGTTGATATCCAGGAAGATGTTGATCTGCCGCTGGCGCCCTCCGGTGATATCCACGGCGGCCACTCCGTCCACCGTCTCCATGGCGCGCCGGATCTGCTTATCCGCGATCTCGGTCAGCTCGCGCACCGGACGGTCGCCGCTCACCGCGATGGTTATGATCGGGTCGCTGTCGGGGTCCGCTTTCTGAACCACCGGCGGCAGGATGTTCGGCGGAAGGCGCCGCACTGCGCCCGAAACCTTTTCCCGCACGTCTTCGGTCGCCTCGCCGATATCGCGCTCCAGCACGAACTGGACGATGATGTTCGCGCTGCCCTCGCTGACGTTGGCGCGCAGTTCCTCAATGCCGCTGACCGAGGCGATGGCTTCCTCGAGCGGCATCACCACCTGCGAAGTCATCTCCTCGGGGCTTGCGCCGGGCAGTTGGACCCGGACGAACACGACCGCTGGATCGGTGCGCGGGAACAGGTCCACACCCAGATCAAGGAAACTGAAGATCCCCATCACCGTGAGGAAGAGGATCATCATGGACGCGAAAACAGGGCGCTGAACGCAGATCTCAGAAAGGCGCACGGGACCACTCCTGCCCGCCCGAAATCAACGAGCTGATTATCAGGGCGTGCTTCTCCATTTCAAAGTTACTCTTCATCGTACAATGAATGTTCCTATGAAAACCGCTTTCCTATTTCCCGGTCAAGGCTCCCAATTCGCCGGGATGGGCAGGAGCCTGGCCGAGGCATTCCCTTCCGCCAGAGCCATCTTCGAGGAGGCCGACCGGGCGCTTGGCTTTTCGCTTTCCAGCCTGTGCTTCGAGGGGCCGGAAGAGGCCCTGAAACTGACGGAAAACACTCAGCCTGCCATTCTGACGGTTTCCGTGGCGGCCTTCACGGTTCTACGCGAAAAGGGCTATCAACCCGACTACGTCGCCGGGCACAGCCTGGGCGAGTACTCCGCGCTGGTCGCCGCCGGCAGCCTGAAATTTGCAGACGCCGTGCAACTGGTGCGCAAGCGCGGCCGGTACATGCAGGAGGCGGTGCCGCCGGGTGAGGGCGCGATGGCGGCGCTGCTGCGGCTGCCGGAGGGAAAACTGGATGACATACTTGCCCAAGCCGCTCAGGGGCAAGTAGTTACGGCCGCCAATCTCAACTCGCCCGACCAGGTGGTGATCGCCGGGCATGCCGCCGCCGTCCAGCGCGCCGTCGAGCTGGCCAAGGCCGCGGGCGCGCGCCGCGCGGTGTTGCTCCCCGTGAGCGCCCCCTTCCATTGCCCGCTCATGCTCCCCGCCCAGCAGCGGCTGGCGGTGGACCTCGAGCAGACCGAGTTTTCCGATCTCTGCTGCCCCCTGGTGAACAACGTGCGCGCCGAGGTGATCCGCACCGGGGCGGAGGCTCGCCGGGGATTGATCGACCAGGTCACCAGCCCCGTCCGCTGGACCGAAACCATCCGGCTGCTGGCCGCCAATGGCTGCGGGACCTTTCTGGAAATCGGCCCCGGCGGAGTCCTGAGCGGATTGCTGCGAGGTATCGACCCGGCTCTGAAGGGTCTTCGATTCGGTGAAGCCGAGGATTTGGAGAAGCTGCAAGCGGCCCTTGTTTGAGCCGCCCGGCGCCGGATGGCGCACGCGTTTCGCGCGCCCCGCCCGCGAGCCTCTTGGCTAGAATGGTTTTTTGCATATGCGACTTGCTAAGGTCCTGTATCTCTTACCCGTTGTGCTTTTGCTGGCGGGTTGTAAGAAGGCGCCCCCGGCCAATGTGGCCGCAACCGTAAACGGCCGGCCGATCACCTACGACCAGATCGACCGCATCTACGAAGCGCAGTTTGCCTCCACCGCCGAACGGGCAAGCGACGATCTGATGATGATCCAGAAGCTCGAGATTCTGCGCACGCTGATTGAAAACGAGATTATGCTTCAGCGCGCCGAGAAGCTCGGGCTCATGGCCACCGATTCCGAGGTGGACGCCAAGTTCAACGAGCTGAAAGCTCCCTACACCCAGGAAGAGTTCCAGAAGCAGCTCGAGAAGCGCAAGATGACCGTGGCCGACCTCAAGGAGCAGCTCCGGCGCGACTTGAGCGTGCAGAAACTCATCAACCGCGAGATCACTTCTAAAATCGCCATTACGGACAAGGAAATCACCGATTTCTACAACGCCAACAAGGCCAGCTTCAACCGCCCCGAGCCCACCATTCACCTTGCGCAGATCCTGGTGACCTCTACGCCCGACAGCGGCGCGCGCAACCTGAAAAACGACAAGGCCCAGAACGACCAGGAGGCCAGGAAGAAGATCCAGATGATCGAGGCGCGGCTGCGGCAGGGCGAGGACTTCGCGATGCTGGCGGAGAACTACTCCGAAGACCCTGAGACCACGGCGAACGGCGGCGATCTTGGTTTCCTGCCGCTCTCCGCCTTCGACCAGTCGAGCCCTCAGGTGCGGCAGCTCATCAATTCCTTGCAGCCGGGCCAGATTTCGCCCATCATCCCCACGCCGGGAGCCTACCGCATCCTCAAGGTCTATTCCAAGGAGCCGGCCGGGCAGCGCGATCTCAACGACCCGCGCGTTCAGCAGACGATCCGCGAGGCCCTGCTGGGACGCAAGGACCAGTTGCTGCGCAACGCCTATTATGAAATCGCGCGCGACGAGGCCAAAGTCGTCAATTATTTCGCGATGAACATCGTGGAGAAAAAAGGGAAGTAAACCGGCTTGCCCGGAGCGCCCCGGGGCCTTCGTGCCCAGCCCGTGCCTGGGCTAATCTGAAGGCATATGAGGATCCTGGTACTCGCTCTGGCCGCCGGCGCCCTTCTGGCAGCCCAGCCGGCAAAAGCGCCCACCGTCCAGGAAGCGCGGGAGTTCATGGAAAAAGTCGAGAGCACGCTGCTCGACCTTTCCACGATTTCCGCGCGGGCCGACTGGGTATACTCCACCTACATCAACGAAGACAGCGAAGCCCTTTCCGCGCTGCATAGCGAGCGGCTGATGAACGCCGCCGCGGCGTTCGCCAAGGAAGCCGCGCGCTTCGACAAGCTCACCCTGCCGCCGGAACTGGCGCGCAAGATGAAACTGCTCAAGCTGTCCCTCACCCTGGCGGCGCCGGCCGACCCGAAGGAAAGCCGCGAGCTGGCTGAGATCGTCACCCGGATGCAGGGCATGTACGGGAAGGGCAAGTACTGTCCCGGCGGCGATCAATCGAAGTGCCTCGATATCGAGGCCATCACGAAGATCATGGCCGAGAGCCGGGACCCGGCTGAACTGCTGGACGTCTGGAGGGGGTGGCGCACCATCTCTCCGCCTATGCGGAGCGACTTTACGCGCTACGTGCAGCTTGCCAACAAGGGGGCGCGGGAGCTGGGATTCGCCGACACCGGCGCCATGTGGCGGTCGAAGTACGACATGCCTCCCGATGTGTTCGCGAAAGAGGTGGAACGCCTCTGGGAGCAGGTCAAGCCGCTCTACGTTTCGCTGCACGCTTATGTGCGGCACAAGCTGCGGGAGAAGTACGGCGACATCGTGCCCGCCTCCGGTCCGATCCCGGCGCACCTGCTGGGAAATCCCTGGGCGCAGTCCTGGGAAAACATCTATCCGTTGGTGGCGCCCAAGGAAGCCGACCCCGGCTACGACCTCACCGAAATTCTGAGAAAGCGGAATTTCGACTGGAAACAGATGGTAAAGTACGGCGAGGGCTTTTTCACCTCGCTCGGCTTTGCTCCTCTTCCGCAAACCTTCTGGGAACGCTCGATGTTCGTCAAACCGCGGGACCGCGAAGTCGTGTGCCATGCCAGCGCGTGGAACGTCGACAGCGAGGACGATCTGCGCCTAAAGATGTGCATCGACATTACGGAAGAGGATTTCGTCACCATCCACCACGAACTCGGACACAATTTCTACCAGCGCGCCTACAACAAGCAGCCGTTCCTGTTCCGCGACAGCGCGAACGACGGCTTTCACGAGGCCATCGGCGACACCATCGCGCTCTCGGTCACGCCGGAGTACCTGGTGAAGCTGGGCCTGCTCGACAAAGCTCCGGACCCCTCGAAGGATATCGGCCTGCTGCTCCGGCGCGCCCTCGATAAGGTTGCGTTCCTGCCGTTCGGGCTGCTGATCGACCAATGGCGGTGGGAAGTGTTCTCGGGCGCTATCCCGCCGGAGCGCTACAACCAGGCGTGGTGGGAACTGCGGCGGAAATACCAGGGAGTCGACGCGCCGGTTGCGCGCAGCGAGCAGGACTTCGACCCCGGCGCCAAGTATCACGTCCCGGCGAACGTTCCCTATACGCGCTACTTCCTGGCGCACATTTTGCAGTTCCAGTTCCACCGCGCGCTGGCGCGAGAGGCCGGCTGCACGGGCCCGCTGCACCGCTGTTCGATTTACGGGAATGAGGCGGCCGGCAAGCGCCTGCGCGACATGCTGGAGATGGGGATAAGCCGCCCCTGGCCGGACGCGCTCCAGGCCCTCACCGGGCAGCGCCAGATGGATGCAACCGCCATCCGCGATTACTTCGCGCCGCTCCAGAAGTGGCTCGACGAGCAGAACAAAGGCAAGCCGGTGGGGTGGTAAACAGCGCGATTGTAGCTTTGTTTATCACGCAACGCCAAGAGGCGTGCCCTTGATGTAGGCGACGCCCTTGAACAGCGCCACCAGCTCTCCTTCTTCGTTGGTGACGCGGATCAGGCAGGTGGAAAGCTTGCGAGTGCGGGAGATCTCCTCCGCCACGGCCGTCAGCGTGCCCGAAGCAACCGCCTTGAAGTAAGTGAGATCCGCCTGGCAAGCGACCGCCAGCACGCCGTGCGAATTCGACGCCGCGGCGAAAGCCAGGTCGGCGAGGGTGAACACTGCGCCGCCCTGAACGATCCCCACCGCGTTCAGATGGCGCGGTTCGACCTTCATTTCCGCCTGGGCGAAGCCTGGACGCACTTCGACCACTCTCATCCCGTTCTCTTTGGCAAACTGGTCCCCTTTGAAGAACTGCGCGATCTGCTGCATTTCCATTCCGACAGCGTAGTCCGCTTTGTCGGGTTTCGCAATCAATCCAGGGCGCGGACTCCCACTTCATCCAAATGGGACAGCAGATCCGCCGGATCCTGATAAACGCGAAACGCTCCCGCGCGGGTCAGCTCCTCTTCGCCGTAGCCTCCGGAAAGCACCCCGATGCCGAGGCTTCCCGCGCGGCGGGCGGCCAGCAGGTCCCAAACGCTGTCGCCGACAACAAGCGTGTCCTGTAGCGGAACGGCGAGCCGCCGCGCCGCCGCGATGAACAGGTCGGGATCCGGCTTGGCATAGCGCACTTCGTCGCGGGTGACGATCGGGACTTCAGGGCCGATCTCCAGCATTTCCAGCGAACGCCGCGCGGTTTCGAGCCTGCTGCTGGTCGCCACCGCGTAGGGCACCCGCGACTCGCTCAGCCGGCGCAGCAGCTCGCGGGCTCCGGGCAGGGGCTTGACCTCGTCGCGGTAGCGGACGAACGCGGCGCTGTGCAGCTCTCCGAGGCGCTTTGCCTGCTCTCCGGTGACCCGGTGGCCGATCTCCCGTCCCAGTGCCTGCGCCAGCAGTCCGCCGCTCATGCCGATTCGGCGGTGTATGCGCCAGACCGAGAGCGACAAGCCCACCTTCTCGAGCGCTTCGCGCCACGCCAGCACGTGCTGGTACACGCTGTCGACGAGCGTGCCGTCGAGATCGAAAACGAAGGCCGCCATTCCGGAATTAAGCGGCGGGCCTCAGCCTTTCCGCCTCGGGCAATAATCCCGACCAGTTGCGCAGCCGGAACGCGAGCGCAATCTCCAGGGCTCCGAAGATGATCGCGTAAATACCGACCGCCATTGCGATCGCCACCGCACCGGCCACCGGAGCAGCGAACAGAAACGCTGCCAGCAACACGGAGATCACGCCGCTGGCCACCAGCCGCCATTCTCCCCGGATGTATCTTCTGAGCCGGATCGCAGCCGTGATTTCGGTTATCCCGGTAATCAGGGCCCACGCCGAGATGAGCATCACCAGCGCCAGCCCCGTTATGGCGGGCCAGAAGAATGCAATAATGCCCGCCGCCACGCTCACGATGCCTTCCACCAGAAGACCTCCCCAAGGCTCGTGCTCCCTGGATCTTTTCGCCGCGCCGGCGATAGAGGCAATCCCATGCACCAGCGCAAACGCGCCGAACAGCAGCACCAGCGCCCCGAAGGTTTTTCCCGGCCAGCTAA
>ERZ795045.3963-NODE-3963-length-12446-cov-5.896941_pt1 | contig 12446 bp, 7 predicted proteins | sample MGYA00375129_ERZ795045 | MGnify/ENA primary metagenome ERZ795045 (study PRJEB30174, sample SAMN05720166) | activated sludge metagenome | isolation source: anaerobic digester from wastewater treatment plant | place: Japan | collected 2015-05-15 ... | reverse complement strand
GCAGACATTCCCATAGCGGACGCACCGCGTCCACGTCGTACAGCGACTCCATCATGACATGATCTCCAGGGTAGTCCCCCAAGCCTCCGGCGGAGATAAACGACAGGGTCCGCGTTTTCTATTCCCGCGTCAGCGGGTTCATGAAGACCGCCCGGGCGCGATCTCTCCCGGAACTGCTGACCCCGGCGCGTGTACCAGGCATGCCACCCGGTGACCGGGACGGACCGTTTCCAGCCGTGGAATCCTCTCCCGGCATTCGGGCCGCGCGTCGGGACAGCGCGGGTGAAACGGACACCCGGCAGGGAGGCGCACGGGACTCGGCGGTTCCCCCTGGAGCAGGGGACGCCGGTGTTTCCGACCCGGATCCAGGGTGGGAGCGGCAGCCAGGAGTAACCGGGTATACGGATGCGTCGGCGTTTCAAACAACGCCTCCGCGGACGCCCATTCCACGATCCGTCCGAGATACATCACGGCCACCTCGTGCGCGATCCGCCGTACCACCCCAAGGTCGTGACTGATGAACAGCAGCGCGATACCCATCGTTTCCTGGAGGTCCACCAGCAGGTTCAGCACCTGGGCCTGTACGGACACGTCCAGCGCGGATACCGGTTCGTCCGCGATGACAAGGTCCGGATCCGTAGCGAGGGCTCGAGCGATGGCGACGCGCTGGCGCTGCCCACCACTGAATTCATGGGGATACCTGGACGCGGCGTCGGCGTCGAGGCCCGCCCGGGTAAGCAGTTCCTCCGCGCGATCCCGCCTCTCCCTCCGCGACAGGCCCGGCCCATGTACCCGCAGGATCTCTTCCAGCATGCCACCCACCGTCAACCGGGGATTCAGCGAGCCGAAAGGATCCTGGAACACCACCTGAATCCTCCGGCGGATCGGACGCAACAGGCGTTCCGGAAGGTTGGCAATTTCCACCCCGTCGAATACGATGGAGCCCGCGGTCGGTTCAATCAGCCGGGCCACCAGTCGCCCGGTGGTGGTCTTTCCGCATCCGCTTTCTCCCACCAGGGCAAGGGTCCGTCCCCGGTCCAGCGTGAAATCCACGCCGTTCACCGCGCGCACCCAGTTCCGGACCCGCGACAGTACGCCGGACCGGATGGGAAACCGCTTTTCCAGGCCGGTCACCCGCAGCAATGGCGAAGCATGGTCGGAACGTAACGTCATCGCGGCGCGTCCTTCGTTTCCGGTCCCGGGGCATCCCCCAGGCACCAGTCCACGCCTTCACCCTGTTCCGGCTCATGCAGCCAGCAGGCTACGCCCGAACCATCCGCGAACCACCGGGTGTCCGGTTCCCGGTGGGTACACGCGGGCATGGCCCGCCCGCATCTCGGATGGAACGGGCACCCTGGGGGAATGAAACCCGGCCGGGGAACGGAGCCGGGGATACCGGTAAACCGGCGGGCTTCCCCGGAAGTTCTCGCGGCCAGCAGTCCCGCCGAGTACGGGTGACGGGGCGCGCGGATCAGCGTCTCCACGGAGGCCATTTCCACGATACGTCCCGCGTACATCACGGCGACGGTATCCGCGGTTTCCGCCACCACGCCGAGGTCATGGGTGATGAGCAGCAGGGCCATTCCGTATTCTTCCCGCAGTTCCGTGAGCAGGGCAAGGATCTGCGCCTGAACCGTGACGTCCAGGGCGGTGGTCGGTTCGTCCGCGATCAGCAGGGACGGTCGACACGATATGGCCATGGCGATCATCACCCGTTGCAGCATCCCCCCCGACATCTGGTGCGGATACTGCCGGGCCCGATGCTCCGCGTCCGCGATCCCCACCCGGCGCATCAGGTTTATGGCCTCTGCCCAGGCCTTGTCCCGTTCCATCTCCCGGTGCAGCCGCAACACCGCGGCAATCTGCGCGCCCACCGGGTACACGGGATTCATCGCTGTCATGGGTTCCTGGAAGATCATCGCGATCCGGCGGCCACCCAACCGGCGACGTTCCCGGGCGGTTAACGTGGCCAGGTCCTGACCGTCAAATAGGATTTCCCCGCCTGCCATCCGCCCGCCGAAGGGCAGCAGGTCCATCAGCGCGAGAGCCGTCATGGTCTTACCGCAACCGCTCTCACCGACTAGTGCCAGGGTTTTCCCCGCCTCGAGGGTAAAAGTCACTTTCTCCACCACCGGAACGGAACCGTGGTCGTCGTCGAACGTCACCGTCAGGTTTCTCACGTCCAGCAACGGCATCACCCTGTCCCTCCGCGCCCCGGTCTGGCCCCGGCGGAAACAGGAACTCCCTGGTATTCCGCGTTCATCGCGAGTCCCCTCCCTGGAGCCTCGGATCCATGGCGTCCCGCAGTCCGTCACCCACCAGGTTGAACCCGACCACCGTAATGAACACGGCCAGCCCCGGGAAAAGCACCAGCCACCAGGCGAAGTCCACGTAAAACTGCGACTGTTTCAGGATCTCACCCCAACTGGCCGTCGGGGGCGGAACCCCGAACCCCAGGAAACTCAGCGCGGACTCGGTGAGAATCGCCCCGGCCACGCCGAAGGTGGCCGTGACGAACACCGGCCCTACCGCGTTCGGCAGCAAGTGACGAAACATCACGCGCCAGTCGGGCAGACCGGACGCCCGGGCCGCCATGGCGTATTCCATCTCGCGCTGTTTCAGCATCTCCCCCCGCACCAGGCGCGCGGCCGACGGCCAGCCCGTCAGCCCGATCACGATCATGATCTTGTCGATACCCGGTTCCAGGAACGCCATCACCGTGATCACCAGGAAAAACGACGGCACGCAGATCCAGATCTCGATCAGGCGCAGCACCACTACGTCCACCCAGCGCCCGTAATAACCCGCCAGCGCCCCCAGTACCGTCCCGATCGCGATGGCAATGCCCACGGACAGGAACCCCACCGACATGGACACCCGCGCGCCCCAGACCACCCGGCTGAACACGTCCCGTCCCCGGTCGTCCGTGCCGAACCAGTGCCGGCCGGAGGGAGCTTCCAGCCGTTCCCCCAGGTTTTGCCGCAGGGGTCCCATTCGCAACAGGGGCCATACCACCGCGTCCCCTGGCCCTGGTTCCCACCGGTCGAAGTTGGCATACAGGTTTTCGGCGGTCAGCGCGCGGTAGGTAACCAGGTTGGGAAACCAGTACACGCGCCCGTCCTTGCGCAACCACACCGGCGTGTCCCCCGCTATGAACGGCGCCAGGATCGCGATCAGCCCCACCAGCGTGACGATCCCCAGGCCGGCCATGGCCGAGCGATTCCGTCGGAACGCCCGGAACACCCGGGCCCAGTACCCTTCGCCCCGTCGCGTCCCCCCGGTCTGTGTCGCGATCGCCTTCATTTCAGGGAAATCCGCGGATCCACCACCACGTACAGCACGTCGCTGATCAGCAGGCCGGCAAGGGTAAGCAGGGACGCGATGGCCACTTCCCCCATGATCAGCGGGTAATCGCGGCTCAGTACCGCCTCGAAGGCCAGGCGCCCCATGCCCGGAATGGAAAAAATGGTCTCGATGATCACGCTCCCCCCGATCAACGCCGGAAGCAACCCGCCCAGCAGGGTCACGATCGGGATCAGCGCGTTCCGGGCGGCGTGCTTCCAGATCACCACCCGCTCGGGAAATCCGCACGCCCTGGCGGTCCGCACGAAATCCTGGTTCAGCGCCTCGAGCATGCCCGCGCGCATGTACCGCGCCAGAAACGCCAGGCTGCCGTAGGTCAGGCAGAACAAGGGCAGGGCCATGTGCCACAGGCGATCCAGCAGCCATGCTCCCCACGGCAGGCCCTCCGCCCCCGGCGAGTTGAGCCCGTAAATGGGAAACCAGTTCAGGTAATCCCCGCCTCCCAGGAACAGAATCAGCAGCATGGCCACCCAGAACACCGGCATGCTGTACAGCAGGAACAACAGCAGGGTGATCACCGTGTCCGACGGACTGCCGCGATGGGTGGCCGAATACACCCCGAGCGGTATCGATACCAGGTACACCAGGAAAATGGAAAGCAGGTTCAACTGCAGGGTGATGGGCAGGGCCTCCCCGATTTTTTCCAGGACCGGCCGCTGGTCTTTCATGCTGTTGCCGAAATCCAGCGTGACCAGGCGTTTCAGCCACAGCAGGTACTGCGCCGCGATGGGCTTGTCCAGCCCGTAGAGTTCCCGGGTCTGCCGAATGATTTCCTGGGTGGCCGCGTCGCTGCGCATGGCGCCTTCCATACCCCGCAACTTGAAGGCGATCGGGCTGCCGGGGGCCATCTGGATCAGCACGAAAGTCAGCAGGCTGATGCCCAGAAAAGTCGGCACCGCCAGCAGGATTCTGCGGATCACGTACGCGCGCATCGTTCCGAACCGCTCCTATTCCGCGTGACGCTCAGGAACCCGTGAATTGTAGAGAATCGCGAGGCGGGCGACCAACTGGTCCGCGTCACCCGTCGCGTTTTCACCATGGATATTGGACAGCGTCCCGGAAATGGTTTATTCTAATACCGAGTCAGGGAACCGTACAGGAGCGGGTTATGCTGCTGTCACAGATTGACGCCACGATTGAACAGGCCGAGAGCCTGATTGCCCAGGAACGTCATGGGGAAGCCTTGGGCCTGCTGGAAGGCATCAGCAGGCTGGTACCGAACAGTCCCGTAATGTCCGAGTTGCGTATTCGTACCCTGGCGGGCCTGGGACGCGCGGACGAAGCGCTCCACGAATGCGAAAAACTGGCGCACCGGCTGGACCAGATCCGGCAGATGGAAAGCCTGCTGGATGACCTGCTCGATATCGACCAGGCTTCCTACATCGCCGATCTCGTGCTTTCCCATAATCAGGAGGTCGGTCAACTTAAGTCCATGCTCGAACGGCGGCGCATGGATTCCGTCGAAAAGGAATCCATGCAGCAGACCATCGCCCAACTCCAGGAACGGCTGGAACAGATCCTGCACCAGCGGGAATCAGACGCGCAGAACCAGCAGCAACTCATTGAGGAACTCAACCGGCTCCGCCAGCAGCAGCAGGAACGGGAAGCGGAACTGGAACAGGCTCACCGCGAACTGGACGAATTGAAACACACCCTCGTGGAGCGGGAGTCGGAGATCGCCGCCGCGGAAATCGAGTTGAGCGAACGGGAAAAACGCCTGGAATCCCTGGAAAGCGAGGTGGCGTCCCTGGAACAGCGTTCCGCCTCGGCCATGGCGTCGCAGCAGGAACTCAACGCCGAACTTGAACGACTGCGCGCCCAGGGAGACCAGAAAAACCTCGAACTGCAACAGGCGCGCGAAGCCCTTGAAGCCCTGCAGCGGCAACTGGCTGAACGGGAACAGGCCGTCGAGGAAGCCCAGCAGCGCGTGGCCGAACGGGAACAGGAACTCGCCCGGATGCGTTCGGAACTGGACGCGCTGCGCGGCGAATCCCAGAAGGCCGCCGAAATGCGCGAGGCCCTGGAAGAAGAACTCGACCAGTTACGCCAGAACGAACGGGAAAAATCCGAGGCACTGGAAAACGCCCGCGAGGAACTGGCCCGCCTGCAAAGCGCCCTGGCCGAGCGGGAAGCCGCCGTCGCCGCCGCCGAGGCCCGGGCCCGCGAAAGCGAGCAGGCCATGGCCGCCCTGCGCGAAGAGTTCGATCGCCTGAAGCGGGAAGCGGAAGAGGCCGCCGCTTCCGAGCAGGCCCTCGCCCAGGAACTGGCCGCCCTGCGCGAGAACGAACGATCCAAGACGCAGGCCCTCGAGAACACGCGGGCCGAAATGGAACGCCTGGCCCACGAACTGGCCGAAAAAGAAGCCCGCCTCCGCGAAGAGTCCACGCGGAGCGCCACCACCACCGAAGCCGCCCGTCAACTGGAACGGGAACTGGAAGAACTTCGCTCTCAAGCCGATCATTTCGCCCAGTCTGAGCAGCAACTCGTCCAGGAACTCGATTTCCTGCGCATGAGCGAGTCCGAAAAGACCCGGGTACTCGAAAACGCCCGGGAAGAAATGGAACGCCTGCGCGCGCAACTGACCGACCAAGAGCGGGCCATGGCCGACGCGGCCCGCGCGAGCCGGGAACACGACGAAGAATTCGAACGCCTGCGCGCCGAGTTGAACGCCTTGCGCGAACAGGCCCACCTCGCGTCGTCTTCCGAGGAGGAACTGGCGCGCGAAGTGGCGCAATTGCGCGAAAACGAGGCCGCCAAGTCCGAGGCCCTTGCCGCGGCCCAGGCCGAGTTGGAAGCGTTGAAACAGCGGCTCGCAGAACAGGAACAGAACGCCAGGAGCGCCGAGGCGGAAAACGCCGAACGCGTCCGCGAAATGGAAGCCCTGCAACAGGAACTGAACAGCCTGAAAAACCAGGCGGTTGTCGCGCGGGATGCCGAAAGTTCCCTGTTGGAAGAACTGGACACGCTGCGCCGCAGCGAAGAGGAAAAAAACCGCGCCATCGAGGAATCCCGGAAAGAAGTGGAAGCCCTGCGGCGCGCCCTCGAGGAAAGGGAAGAGGCCGCCGCCCGGGCCGCCCGGGAACAGGAGGAAAGTCGCCGCATCATCCGGGAACTGGAGGCGGAACTGGCCGCGTTGCGCAACCGAGAACTGGAATCCGTTACCTCCCAGCAGGTGCTGGAACAGGAAGCGAAACAAGTTGCCTCCCGGGCCGGTAGCGAGGATCGTGACGCGGATACCGTGGATCAACTCAAGGCCCTGAAAGACGCCCTGGATCAACTCAAGGAAACCCAGAAAGCGCAGTTCGAAAAACAGAAGGAACTCCAGCGACAAGCCGCCCTGGCCGGGGCCTTTGAAGATTCGGAAAGTTCAACGAACATCCCGCCCATACAGATTGGACAGGAGGCCCCGTCATCCCCCGGCGCTATTCCCGCGCTGGGCGCCCGGCAGGGACTCGAGGCCGCGATGTCGCAGCCCTCCGCTCGAAACGCCCTCGAGGCTTTCACCCGCGCGTTACAGCAACGTTCCCAGTCTCAGGCTTCCCCGGCACCCGTTGCGCATCCTACCCCCCCGGCCACCACGGGCGCGCCGGGTCCGCAGACCTCGCGGCAGCAGATGGACACATCCATGAAGATGCCTTCCAGCGGACGGGAGGTGTTGGAAAAGGCCCTGTCTCATCCTTCCTCCTCCGGGGGACGCATGCCTGCCATGGACGCCGCCATGAAGCAGGCCTCGGGAAGCGGTCGGTCCGTGCTGGAATCCATTCTGGGACAACCTTCCGGGGGAGCGCGTCCCGGTGCCGCTCCCCAGCAGGGTCCGTCGATTCCCCTCACGGGCGCGAAAACCCGGCCTGAGCCGGTATCCAGGCCGACCACGCAAGCGCCATCCCCCGCCGAAGAGGATGACGACACGTTGCCTGAAGACGACTATCCCAAGCCACGCGACGTGGGTTTCATCTTCGCGAACCAGTCCGTATCCGTCGCCGCGCCCCGAAAACGGAGTACCGCGCCGTTCATTATCGCCGCCGTGCTGCTCGCCCTGATCGCTACTGCCGGCATCGCGGCCTTCATTCTGCAGGGCGGCAAGGTAGCCGCGCCCGTGGCACAGGAAAACGCCCAGCCGCCGAAGGAAGAAAAGAAACCGGAAGTCAAGATTCTCTCTTTTCCCGCCGACTGGTCCGTGGGCACCCTGTACGATCACAACACCCCACACACCTCGGATGCCGATTGGCCTCCTTTCGCCGAAGCCCGCGGGCAGGTCGAAGCTCCACTTTCCGCCCGGTTTCACCTGGTTGTGCGCAAGGAAATGACCAATGACCTGACTTTCCTGAATCAACTGGCGCCAGACGATATTTACTCGCTCTGGTTGCCGTCTATAACCATCAATGACCAGAATCTCTCGGCCATCAAGCACCTGGAAAAACTTGCCGTGCTGTACATTGACCAGGAACTGGGCGAGGACCAGTTGAAACAGATTCGCGAGGCCATCGCGTCTTCCACGTTTGTTAACTCCCGTTCGGCGGACATGGTCGTGCGCGACCTCAATCCTCCCGGTGAGCGCGTCTTCACGTTGCCGGAAAATACCGTCGGGTATGTCGACGTGCGTCCCTGGCAGATGGCGAACGCCGAGTGGCAGCGCCTGGCCATCGCGAAAGGCGAAATCCGGATTCCCGCGGGGATGGAAGTGCGCCTGGAAATTTCCCAGGAAGTACCCGACGCGGAATTCCTCCGCAAACTGGACCCGGCCGCCATTCACACGCTCGTCCTCAAGGGCGGTGCCATCCGCGACGAGATCATGGACGCTGTCGCTACCCTGCGCGGCCTGCTTGCCCTGGACATTCAGCGGACTCTTATCACCGACGAAGGTTTCAGTAAAATCAAGGCCATTAAGGGTCTCCAGGAACTACGACTGGAAAAAACCCGGGTCACCGATGCCGGGATCGCCGCGCTCGATGGTATGGTCCAGTTGCGCCGCATAGAAATCATCGGCGCGCCCGGGGTCACGGCCAAGAGTTTTCCGGTGTTTCAGAAACTGCTGACGCTCAACCGCCTCCACCTCGGTGGGTGCTCGTTGTCCCCCGAGGAAGTCGCCCAGTTGCGCAAAATGCTGCCGAACTGCGCCATCACAACGAGTTGAACGGGGTAGCCGCTAGGCCCGTGGATGAAATTTCCGGTGTGCCTCCGCCAGGCGTTCGGCCGTGACGTGGGTGTAGATCTGGGTGGCCGAGATGTCCGCGTGCCCCAGCAGTTCCTGCACTACCCGGAGATCCGCGCCCCCTTCCAGCAGGTGCGTCGCGAAACTGTGGCGTAACATATGCGGCGTGACCGGTCGCGCGATGCCTGCCGCCAAGGCATATTTCCGGACCAGCGACCACAACGTCCGCCGATTCATCCCGCCTCCGTCCGTATCGACAAACAGGTAAGGCACCCGGGGCTTCCATATCGGGCGCACCGCCAGCCACGCCAGAACCTTCAGGCACGCCGCGCGACCCATCGGCACCACCCTGGTCTTTCCCCCTTTTCCACGCACCCGCAACCGACCTTCTTCCGGCATCACCTCCGACAAAGGCAACGACGCCACTTCCGACGCCCGAAGCCCACAAGAATAAAACACCTCGAGAATCGCCGCGTCCCGCGCGCCTTCCGGCGTTGCGGATTCGGGTGCCCGTAACAGGGCCTCCACTTCCGCGCGATGCAGCCACCGCGGCAGACGGCGGCCCAGTTTCGGCGTCGTGAACAGCGCCGACGGGTCATCTTCCGTTACCCGTTCCTCCTTGAGAAACCGGTGAAACCGCCGCACCGCGCTCAGCCGGCGGGCGATTGTTCGGGAGCTCATCCCCTCCGACTCCAGTAGCGAAAGAAAATCGGCGATATCCTCCCGAACCACTTCCTGCCACTCGGTAATCCGCTCCGATGCCAGAAACCGCAGGTACCGATCCAGGTCTCCCGCGTAGGCGGTCACCGTGTGTTCACTCAGGCCGTCTTCAAACACCAGCGATTCCAGGAAACGGTCCAGAAACCGGCCGAGCGTCTCCGGCACCGGAAAGTCCGACGTCGCGTCCTCCGAAGGCTCTCCCCCTTCACCTGCCAGTCGATCCCGTGGTGTATCGCCGTCCCGAGTCATCATCGCCATCTCGCCGCGTCATATCTCCCGCACCCGGATTATTCTACCTTTACCGGATTCTGTTACACTAAATATTAATGGGCGCGGCAACATTCAGGCGGTTCACGCCCCGAAAACGGAGGTGAGCGTCGTGCGATTCGGCAAGCGGAAAAACACCCTGGCGGCCTTGGGACGTCGACTCTTCGGTAAACAGCAGGAATCGTCCTCCAGCGGACAATCAGACGAGGGCATCGCGCGGGAGGAACGGGACGCCCTGCTGGACGGTACTCCCTACCAGGGCAGTTCGTCCACCTATTCCCAGGACATGGAGCCCCTTTCTGGCTTCGGTTCCCTTTCCATGGATCCCATCCAGCAACTATGGGCGAAACTGGGTCATTTTTCCCGGCTGTTGAGTCGCGCCCAGGGTAGCGCGAACGCCACGGACTGGGATGATCAGGCCATGGCCGACCTGGCCGAAGCCCTGGAAATCGCCCTCAACAACGACATGCAGACTATCTGCACGCCCCTGATCGATGTCGGTCGCGTGCTCGCCAGTTACCGCGCCGTCGGAAAACCCGCCCTGTGTCTCCCCTTCCTGTTCGAAGCCTACGACCAGTTGTCGATGATCGCCGGGGACATGGCGGTCGGTTCGGTGTCCGAGGCCGTGCAGCGTCGCTGGGAAGAACTGTATGACGCCCAGGCGCGCCACATGCGCGCTGAAGGGATTCCCCTGCTCGAAGATGATGAAAATGACGAGGATGAAGAACGACCCGAAACCGTCGCGGACGCGCCCGCTTCCGTGGATTCCCCATCCATCCCGGAACAGGGACCGATGGACGCGCCTGCCTCGCCTCCCGGCAATGGTGACAGCCCCGAGCGGGATACGACCGGCGGCGCGATCCCCGAAACAGGCGCGGATCGAGCGTTCTTTGAAGACGTGGATGACGCACTGAAAAATATGGAAGAAGCCGGGGAAGAAACGGAAACCTCTCTTCCTCCGCCGCCACCGGACGAGTCCATTCTTTCCACCTCGGGCTGGCAGTCCGTCATGACGGAAATCACCCAGCCCGCCAGCGTGGGTAACCTCCCCCAGCCCACGGAATCCGTTGTTCCCCCCGCGTTTCCACCCCAGGTCGACGAACCGGATACCACGATCAATCCGGACGCCGGAGTTTCAGCGTACCCGGAAGAAACTACGATGGAAGCCGACACGTCTGCCCAGGTAGTCCCGGATCACGCGATCCCGTCAGAACACGTCCCCCCGGAAGAAACCGCGGATGATACGCCCAGCAAAGCAACGGATCTGGCCGACATGGAGCAGAAAGAAACTTCGGACAACCTGATAACCTTCCCCCTGCCCACGGAAGAGCGTGTGTCGAGCGCGCCGGATATGACTACGGACATCCCGGACACGGGGCCAGACGCGATGGAGCCGTCGGCAACCACTCCCCATGACGTAGACGCGATTGTCGACGCCGCGACACCTGAAACCGGACACCCGGAACCCCGGAACGAAGATACGCTTCCGCCGGACAGCGACGAGGCGGTTCCCAACGAGGATGTCTCGCCGGATACTGCCGATACGCCCGCCAACGCGAATGAACCGCTGGATACGTCCCCCCAGCCATCGGCCGACCCACACCCCGTCGTCCACGAGCCGGCTCCAGATCCCGTAGAGGCCATCAACCGGGCCATGCAGGAAGCCATGCGGGCCGGAAACGTCGCTGAGGCCCGCGTGCTGGCCATCCGGCTGGCTGCCGCGCTGGCGCGCCAGGAGGTCGAACACGCCGAACAGACCATTGCGGCGACCATGCTCGAACTGGAAAACAACCTCAATCGACTGGACGAAGCCAGCCAGAGAGAACGGGAAGCCGAAGAACGGGTCGCGCGCGTTGAGGCCCAGATCGCGGAACGACAGGAAGACCAGGCAACTAATCGACAGCACCTGATGGAGATTGATAGCGACATTCAGGCCCGCAAGGCTCGCGTCGAAGACCTCGAGGCCCAGATCCGATGCCTGCAGGAACTGCGCGCGAACGAACTGGACAGGCTCCGCGACAAGGAACTGGAACGGGAAAGCATCCTCGCCCGGGATAGCCTGCTCGACGCCGAACTCAGCGCGCTGGACGCGGAAGAGGAAGCTGCCCGGGATTTCCTCAACGATGCCCGGGACCGGATTACCCACCTCAGGAACGAACGGGAATCCCTCGAGGCGCGTCTCGTCGAATGGCAGCAGGAGCGGGATCGCCGCGCCCGTCACGTGGAGGAAATCGAAGCACCCCTGAACCCGAAAGATCCGCCTTCTGATCCCTCCGCGCCCGATCAGCAGCCTTTACTGTGCTAGCAGTTCAACCCTGGGAACTCGTCGCGCATGACCGCCAGAACACGCGAAACAGGTATCCTCGCCGTCGACTTTGGCTCCAGTGCCGTCCGGGTCGCCGTGGCCTCGGTCGCTCCACGGGGAGAAATCCAGGTGTTGTACATGGGCGAGGCGCCCACGAACGGGGCCATCGAAAACGGCATTATCCAGGACCGCCGTAACGCCGCGGACGTGTTCAGCCGGGCGGTGCATTCCGCTCTGGGCAGAACCGGTCATAAACCCACCGCCGTCTTCGCCACGGCGTCGTTTCTGGAAAAACGATCCGTGATCAAGGACGGCCGCGTGCAGATCCGGGACGGCGTCGTCACCGGCGACCTGCTCGAAGACGCCCGGGAATCAGCAAAACAGCAGTGCATTGAACCCGCCATGTGCTGCCTGAGATCCGTGACCGCCGAAGAGTGGCAGATCGATGACCAGCGGGTACTCAACCCCGTCGGCATGCACGGCAACGTGCTCCGCACCCGGTTGCATTTCGCCCAGATCCCGATGATGGCCGTGGAAAATATCCGCGCCCTTGTTGAATCCGCCGGGTTCCAGCTCGAGGACCTTGTCTTCTCCCCCATCGCTGCCGCCCTGGGTTGTGTCACGGACGAGGATAAGGCC
>ERZ795045.3960-NODE-3960-length-12456-cov-10.645996_pt1 | contig 12456 bp, 12 predicted proteins | sample MGYA00375129_ERZ795045 | MGnify/ENA primary metagenome ERZ795045 (study PRJEB30174, sample SAMN05720166) | activated sludge metagenome | isolation source: anaerobic digester from wastewater treatment plant | place: Japan | collected 2015-05-15 ... | reverse complement strand
GCAATATTGCTTTCAAGCTCTTCAATTTCTTCTAAATCTTCTGCAAAGAACTTATTTTTTATTCTCTCCTCTTCAACGAGCATTTTGCTCCATCCAGAGGAGACGATAGTTTTAAAATCGTATTTTAATTCTTCCCACCAGTTTACAAAAACACCAGCAACCTTAAACTCTCCTAATAATCCCAAGGGTTGCAACTTTCCTTTTAAACTATTCAATGCTTTCTCTCTAAAGTTCCAGAGTCTGTTATTTCCTGGAAAGGTCTCGATCTCTTTTTCAACCTCAAGCCACCACTCATTTAGTTTTTTAAAATGTATATTGTAAGTGTTTCTGACTCCTTCATAGTTTTCAATAATCTCTTTTATCTTGTTTTTTTCGTCAATCTCATCTTTAAAGTCAAAGCTATACTCATCTATCTTATTAAGTAAAATATTAATATCCAAATGAAGTTTTTCCATCTGTGGTTTGTAGAGTTCTACCTCTTGTTTAGGAATATAGCCCATTAGATGATGATGAACACTTTCTATCTCAGGATCAGGTGAGTTATCTACATATCTGCGAATGTTCAAGTTGAATTCATTTTCTTCGATCTCTTTGATATCTACAAGCCTTGAATACTTTGGAATTCCCAATTTCCTATCAAAAACGGTGACGATCTTTTCAATATCTTCAGGTCGCAAATAGTTTTGATTCCTGCCCTCTCCGTACTCTTTATCTGCATTTATAAACAGGATTTTGTTTCTAAGATGAGAAGGCTTGTTTTTATTTATCACAATAACACATGCTGGAATACCTGTATTGTAAAACAACTTTGGTGGCAAACCTATAATGGCCTCAATAAGATCGTCTTTAACAATTCCTTCTCTTATTATCTTCTCCTGTCCACCCCTAAACAAAACTCCATGAGGCATGACGGTCGCTAATATTCCATTGGGTTTTAAGCTTGCTATCATATGTTGTAAAAACATCAAATCTGCTTTCTTTCCCGTTTCAGGAGTAAAACCATATTTGAATCTTTCTGGATGTTCCATCCCTGCCCTTGTATAGTTCTGAGAAAAAGGAGGATTGGCTAAGATTCTATCAAACTGTTTTATATAACCATTCTCTTTGAACATAGGTCTTACAAGCGTATCTTCATTCTCAATATGGGCATCAGGAATATCATGGAGAATCATATTCATCTTACAAATAGACCATGTGACTCCGTTTAACTCCTGCCCATAAAGAGCTAAATTCGTTGGGTCTTGACCATTTTCCTCCACATATTGCCTTGCTTCAATCAAAAAGCCGCCCGATCCTACGGTAGGGTCGTAAACTATCATACCTTCTTGAGGTTTTACAAGCCTGACCATCAATGTTTTAACATGGGCTGGAGTATAAAATTCCCCTCCTTTTTTGCCTGCCGAGTCGGCAAATTCTTTGAGTAGGTATTCGTAAGCCGCTCCAAGTAAATCAGGAAATTCAAAGTCTTCATTTCTCAATCGGTATTTATTGAAATGGTGAATTAAATCAATAAGTTGTTGATCTTTTAAGCGAGTCTTGCCTTTTACAGCATTGAAATCTATATGTTTTAAAACACCTTCAAGCTCAGGATTTTCATCTTCTAATGCTGAAAGCGCTTTGTTAAGTTGGTTGCCTACATCTTCCTTAAGATTCAAAATATTTTTCCATCTTGCTGTCTTTGGCACAAAAAAAGTATCTCCATACATATCTGGATCTTCACGGAGTTCCTCTATTTCTTCATCGGAATACCCTTGTCTTTTAAATTCCTCAGCAAGTTTTTCACGTTTAGCCTCAAACACATCGGAAACACGTTTTAAAAAGAGCATACCGAATACGTATTCCTTATACTCAGAGGGATCCATCTTGCCTCTTAATATATCTGCAGCTTTAAACAAATGAGTCTCAAGTTGTCTTAAAGTAATCTTTCCATTATTCATAAGTTATTTTCCACCCCATTCCACGTATTATTGTAGTACAAAAAAGACTCAAGAAAGTAAGGGCGATTTCAGAAGTAAGGTTCGCAATGAAAATTCAAATAAACTTCCCTTTTTGGCTCTTCATAATTTTCTCTCAAGGGCATAAAGCGGTACTGCCACAGATGAGCAGAGCGGTGGTTAATTTATATTCCCTGGCATTTTCCACTGGATAAAGATCGGGATATATCAGGTGCGTCTCAGGAAGCTGAGAATGAGTTTAGAAGAATGTTTCCCTCCCTTTATAACTATCTGTTAAGTTATAAGGAACCTCTGTCCAAAAGAAACAAGGAAGAAACAGGTGTAAGGTATGAATGGTACGGTTTACAAAGATGGGCATCAGATTACTACCCCGAATTTGACAAGGAAAAGGTGGTGTGGAAGGCTCTAAGCACGGGACCGGCTTTCTGCTTGCTCCTGGAGGGTTACTATATCAATGACAAAGCTAACATGCTGACGGCCAACAACCTTGACATTAGATATCTGTGCGGAGTGATGAATTCAAAGGTCTTTCAGTTTTATTTCTCCACAATGGGAATCAACATGGGTCACGGGTACGAGTACAAAATTCAATATGTCGAAAAAGTACCCATTCCACTTATCGACTCTGAGAACAAACACATCGTTGACCAGATAAATACACTTGTCGATGAAATCATTCTTAGAAAGCAGAACAGTGGCTGTGCTTCGAGTGATGACAAGGACACAGCTGATTTGGAAAGGCAGATAAACCTTCTTGTGTATAAACTGTACGATCTAAACGAGCGAGAGATTGAAATCGTTGAAGAGCAGTGATCGACAGATCATTTGAGGTGATTCACTAAAGATTGGCAAGTTTTTTTAAAAAGAGCATTGAAGATATCTCTGTGTTTTTTATACTCATGGCTTTGAGGAGTCTTTCTGGATTTGAGAAGAGTTCAAGCTGGTTTGAAACGACAGGTTTTAAGTTACTCAAAGAAACACCAAGCATTCTGACAGGTTCTTCGTTGAAGGCTCTATCAAGAATTGTCTCAAGCGCCTTTGAGAGTGTTATAAAATCGCTGCACCAGTTTTTCAGAGTTTTAGAGCAAGAGACGTAATCGAATTTCGCGTATCTTATAATCACTGAAATTGTCTTGGCACTGTATCCTTCCCGAACCATCCTCAAAAACGTTCTATAGAGAAGATAAAAACCAATCTCTTTCACGCTCAAGCGATCGCTCACGTTCACATCAAAGGTTTTCATGTGTCCAAAACTCTTTGGAGGAGTTCTTTTGAAGAAATTTTTCCTGTCGAAGTCCTCTGAGAGAAGTGAGTCCACAAGTTCTCTCAATGTTCTTGAAGCAGATCCTTTTTTCACAAACTCGATGAGTTCTTTCACCGAATATATATTCATTTTGTTCAGATAACTCTGAGTCTTGGAACCTATCCCGGGTATAGCCGAGACCTGTAATGTGTCAACGAATTCTTTGATCTGATCTTTTTGAATTATCAGAAAGCCATTTGGTTTACTCGCTTCGCAAGCCATTTTGCTCAAGATTGGGTTGGGAGCTACGCCTATCGAACAGGTTATACGGTATTTCTCGTATATGTGTTTTTTTATTCTCTGAAGTTTTTCAATGGCATGCGGAACATTGAGATCTATGAAAAACTCGTCTATGCTGTAACGGATATAGTTTGGAAATTCTTCGTTGATCAAATTTTCTATGCCAAGAGAAACAGACTCGTATTCGGCAAAATCTGCCTTCACAAGTATCACATTTGGACAAACCTTTCTTGCCATCTGTGGCGCCATGCCGACTTTCACGCCACATCTTTTTGCCAGATAATTCACAGAAGATATGGCCGTTCTTTTTCCCCAACCAATGACGGCAACGGGTTTGCCATTTAGAAACGTATTTCTTGCCGACTCGATCATCGCAAAGAACGCATCCATATCAATGAGGGCAACCATCGAGATACACCCAGGTATATTGTAGTATATATGTGTATATCTGTCAACTAATGTTTATTACTACGATCTCAAGGTTGCCGCTCAAATCACCGCTGTCTTTAAGATTCCCTACCAAATTCTTTGGAAGTGATTGGTATATAGAACAGTATCAAGATCAAGAAGGCAAGAAATATGAAAATACCCTCGAAAGTGCCTTTAAGAGCCGGACCTAAGAACTGGATTATCGCACCACCAAGGACAGGGCTGAGTATTCTCATCAAGCTGTCGATCGAATTGAAGAAACCTATAGTCCCACCGAATTTATCCTTGCTCACCCTCTTCGTAATGAGCGAGGTGAAAGAAACGCCTATCAAAGCTGAACCCAAGGAAATGGGAGTTATGAAAAACAAAAGCACGGGTACACTCTTTGAGATCGAATACAAAAACATGAAGGGCGCGACCAGTGGCATGATCAACCTGAGTATGTTCGTCTCAGCATATCTCTTTGCGATCTTTCCAACCAAGAAACCTTGAGAGAACACGACCAAAATTCCAATGTAGGTCAATATGAAACTCGTGGTCGAAAGGGTAGAACTCAACCTTTTCATGGCGAAGAGCGCGAAGGTCGATTCAAATGTGGTGAATCCAAAAGAGTAAAAAAGCTTTATGAAAATCAATGGTCTCATCTGTGGTGAAAAGACGGTCTTTTTCATCTCTTCAAAGGTGAAAGGGACTCTCCTACTGTTTTCTGGTTTGGACTCCGGTAAAAGAAAGACGATCATCATCAGGTTGGTGAAGGATAAACCCGCAGCGACAAAGGCAGGAACAGACACGCCGAATCTACTCAGAAATCCTCCAAGCGCTGGTCCGATTATGAACCCCAATCCAAAGGCAGCGCCTATCATGCCAAGGCTCTTTGCTCTATCTTTTTGATCTGTGAGATCGCTGATATAAGATTGGGCAACGGTGATGTTCCCACCTGTCAAGCCATCTGTGAGCCTTGATAGAAAGATCAGTGACAGACTCCTTGCAAAGCCAAGTATGAGCAAAGATGTGAAGGTGCCTCCTACGCTCAAAAGTAGGGCTTTCTTCCTACCGATCTTGTCCGACAGTCTTCCTATGAGAGGTGACGCGAAGATCTGACCAAGAGGGTACACTGAGCCGAGTAGTCCTATGAGAAAATCGGTTGCTCCAAATTGTTTTGCGTAGTAAGGGAGCAAGGGAATGACGAATCCAAATCCGATCATGTCTGCCAGAACTATGAAGAACATGATCGTCAGAATCTTGTTCTTGTTTTGGTCTGCCATCTGCACTACCTCCAGTCGTTATAACAAATTTATCATGTGTATTTAGAAAGATAAACAGATTATATTAGAATAAAAACAGAATGTGATACAATCTTTATCATAAAAGTAATCTCTACTATCTGGCAAAAGAGGTGTATTTTTTGAGATTACTAACGATCTTACTTGTAGTTCTCAGTTTCTTGACGGGCTTTTGCAAGGAATACGAGAGGGAGTTTTTCTCTGCAAGATCGATTCAAGATCAATCGAAGATCCTCGATTTAATAAATGAACTTGAGAGCGTTAATGAGCGCACTGTTTTGCTTGCCGAGGCTTATCTTGAATACGGCATGTGGGGGGCTTTGGACAGTCAAAAGAGGCTGTACTTTGAGAAGGCACTTTCACTCTCAAGACAGATTATCTTACAAGAGCCACAGAACGGAAAGGCTTATTACGTGGCGGCGGTGTCGACGGCAAGATTGATAGACTATGTCAATGTCTTTCAAAAACTTGCTCTGCTCTCAGAGTTTGATAGATACATGAATAAAGCGATTGAATTGTTAGATGATCCACTCTACATGGGACTTGCACTGATGGGCTTTGGGATAAGGTACATGACCCCGCCTTGGCCCCTGAACGATTTGAAAAAAGCACAAAAACTGCTCGAAGACGCACAGAGGTATTTGCCCAATTACTCAGGTGTCTATCTGTATCTTGGTACTCTTTTTTTGAAAAAAGGAGAAAAGCAGAAAGCAAAGGAGATGTTCAACAAAGTCATATCGATGGAACCAGACGAAATGTTTCTGAAAGCGCACGAAGAAAATGTTGAAAAGGCTAAGGAATACATCAACAGAGTTCATTGATTTTGCAGGACAAGGTAAGTGCATGAGAACACTCAGGAGGTATGATAGATGATCAAAAATCAGTGGTATGTTGTGCTGTCATCGAATGAAGTCAAGAAAGGTCAGCTTGTAGGTGTGACAAGGCTCAGCAAAAAGCTTGTTTTTTTCAGAGATGAGGCGGGAGAGGTTCACTGTATAGAGGATAAGTGCTGCCACAGAGGTGCTTCGCTCTCGCATGGAAAACTTTTGGCAAATGGTCATGTGATGTGCCCATTTCATGGTTTTGAATACGATCACACTGGAAGGGTCAAAGCCATACCCGCCAATGGGAGAAACACCCCTGTACCAGCCAACTTCAAAGTGAAGTCTTTCAAAACAGCGGAAGTAGCAGATTTCATATGGATCTGGTACGGTGACGATGACCCGAAAGATTCTCCTTCTTATTTTGATGATATCGACGATTCGATGAGTTACGCACAGTTCAAAGAGGTTTGGAACGTTCATTATTCAAGAGCGATAGAAAACCAACTCGACCCCATTCATTTACCATTTGTGCATTACAACACGATCGGCAGAGGGAATAGGACCGTTGTCGATGGACCAATCGTGCAGTGGAAGAACGACACGATGTTCTATTTCTATGTTTTCAATCGCGTTGATGACGGGACACCGGCGAAAAAACCAGAACAGCTGGATCTCAATCACAAATCACAGGTGTATCTTGAGTTCAAATTTCCGAATATCTGGGAAAATCACATCATGGACAAAATGCGGGTAACAGCTGCCTTCGTACCTATAGATGAGGAAAACACTATGATCTATCTCAGATACTACGTCGGCTTCAGCAGATTGAAGCTTCTGAACAAGATGATTGCTTCCTTGGGAAATATATTCAACAAGATAGTGCTTCATCAGGACAGGGACGTTGTTCTGACCCAGATCCCAAAAAAGAGCGAATTGAAGATGGGTGAAAATTTGATCACAGCAGACGCACCGATCTTGGAGTACAGAAAAAAGAGAGAAGCTCTGAAAAGTTCAGAGTGATCTCTGAGTCGTAAAACGCTTGTTGAAAAAATAGGTCGCATAAACTGCTATAACCATACACAGAACTCCAAAGAGCATGTACGCGTTCGATGTTCCTATTTTCTCAACCACAACACCGCCTATCGTGGAACCCATAAGTGGTCCTATACCTTGAAGTGCGATCCAGAAAAATGTCTGTGTTGACATCAAGGACTGATCCTTGAGATTTTCTCTCATTAGACGAATCGTCGAGTAATAGATCACTATGAAAGTCCAACCGTGGAGCATTTGAATCAACACCAAACTGGTCTGAGACCAGCTCAGCGAAACAAGTATCAGTCTCAAGCCAATCACAAAACAGCCACTGAGAAACAGGATTTTGCTGGAGAGTCTTTTTCTGATCCTTTCAGCGTTGAGAAGAAATGGTAGCTCACTCAGCGCCATCAAAGAAAAGGTGGTTCCCACGATAGATGGATCGTATGACCTTTCTTTCACCACTATTGGCAAAAAGACACTGTTGAACAGATTGAAACCTATGCAAATCGTGATTATTGAAAGCAGTACAACAAAAGCCTTTGGGATCTTCCATAATTCGAGCTTCTGTTTTCGATCTTGAGTGGTCATCTCTTTCAGATTTTTTGAAAGAAGGGAGGTCCAGACGAATATCAGTGAGAAAACAACGAACAGCCAAACAAAACCAAATTTGATGAATCTTCCAGTGATAAAGGCCGTTATTGTGTATCCAATAGTACCCCATGTTCTCACTTTGTTGTATGAGAAAGACAGTCGATGGGAGGCTTCTATCATGGAAGACTCTATCAAAGGCAAAAGCGATCCCTGAAAAAAGGTCAAAGCTACCATGAAGAGGAATTTCATGGCAAAACCTTTGAATAAAAAAACAGACCAAAGCGCTATCACTCCACCGATTGAGAAAATCCTGACAATTCTTTTTATGGAGAAAGTCGATGCAAGAGCAAAATATATGTAATTTGCGTAGATCGAAGTCAAGGGAGGTAACGCCATCAGCAAACCAACCTGAAAAGGAGAAAAGCCAAGGAGTGCGAAGTACTGACTCATGAGCGAAGAACAAGCCATAGCTGAATAAACCAACGCCTCAATGGTGCAAAGACTTAGCATCTACAACCCCTCTTCATCTATATTATGAGTGAAAAGATTATAACATCGTGTCTGCCCTTAAGCTGTGAAGAGTATAATAACAATGGAGATGATTTTGTGAAAACTTTGGTTGTTTATGACTCCTACACTGGAACGACTGAGAAATGCGCTAAAATGCTTGCCGAATTGCTCCAGAATGCCGACTTGGTGAATCTCTCAAATCAAAAGGTATCAAAGCTTGAAGACTACGACTGCGTTGTGATAGGCAGTTACATACACGCAGGTAAGATAAGTAAGAAGGTCAAGAGATTCTGCCAAGAAAATCTTGAGAAACTCAAGGGCAAAAAGATCGGCATATATCTGTGCATGCTCCGCGAGCAAGATGGGCTTGAAGAGTACATACCCAGTAACTTTGATCAACAACTCTTGAGCTATGTGAAGGTAAAAGACTTTTTCGGGGGTGAGCTGAATTACGACAAAATGAATTTCGTATTCAGGTTCATACTCAAGCAAATTGAGAAAAAAACCAAGCCAAAGCTTGGTTTAAGAATTGAAAAGATAAATGCATTTGCACAGAAACTGATGGATCAAGTATGAACCATTGAGCGCTTTCTCTGTTCTTCAGCCTTCTTAGTGTCCACATTCGACCCCTTGATCACCTTGACTTGTTCCTTTGCTTGCTTTAACATTCTCTCAGCCTCAGCCTCTCTCAAAAGCTCATCTTGTCTTGTTTTTGCTATCAAATACTCCAACATAATCCCACCTCCGAGAAAAAGTTTATCACGTACTTTAAAAATTGTCAAGTACTATTTCATTATTTTTAGGTATGACTTTTTATATATGTGATACACCATGGTTTACTCAATAATAATCAAGGTCTCACTAAAAAATCTTGATGATCCTGTGGAAAACCTTTGATGGGGTTGGTAGTAAAATACTGTATGCTGAAGGGAGTGATTTTATGTCAAGACTTTCCCCGCTGTGGACTGTGATCATAATAGGAGCACTCGTGGTAATCATGATCTTTGGGATACCGTATCAAAGGGCTTTTCGCAAGAACAACATTCAATGGCTTGGGTTCATCGGAAAGATCTCAAGAGATATCGCCTACAACATGGCCGTGACAAAAGGTGAGATTGTCATCGTGGGATGGACTGGATCGACGAAGGAACACGACGATCAAAACGCCTTGATAGTTAAACTCTCAAAAGATGGAAAACTGTTATGGCAGAAGGAAATTGGTGGTAGTGGTACCGACGGTGCGATCTGTGTAAAGGCGACAAAGGACGGAGGTTTCATTGTAACAGCGATCAGTGATTCACAGGATGGAGATCTCCCAGTTCAATTCGGTGCGCAAGATACTTGGCTTTTGAAATACGACAGCAGCGGGAATCTTGAGTGGAAAAAATGCTATGGAACAAAAGGCTATGACACAGCCTTCGATGTCGTGGAAGATGATGGATACGTCTTTGCAGGTTACACAACGGTGAATGGCTCAGAAGATTTCTGGGTTGTCAAAACAGATTATCAAGGCAACGTCCTGTGGAATAAAATCTTTGGTGGCAGCGACTGGGACACAGCTTTCAGTATAGCAAAGACAGAAGACGGTTACACCGTTGTGGGCATGACCAAATCTACAGATGGCGATGTTCAGTCCAATCATGGCTCTGCGGATATGTGGCTTGTGAAACTTTCAAAGATGGGAGAAATGGTTTGGTGTAAGAATTTTGGTGGAAGTGACTGGGACCAAGCAACAAACGTGATAAGCACAAGAGACGGTGGGCTTGCGATTTGTGGAGTGAGCTGGTCAAGGGAAATAGTTGGCGAATCGCGCGCGGGCGATTTCGTGCTGATCAAAACTGACAGCGATGGGAATCAACAGTTTTTGAAAACCTACGGTGGAAGTTCCGATGACATAGCTCAAAGGATCGTAGAGACAGATGATGGATATGTCCTTGTCGGTACCACATGGTCCGACGATGGCGATGTGAAGGAAAAGCACCGTGGGAGCGACTACTGGATTATAAGAACTGATAGGAATGGAGAGTTGGTCTGGCAAAAGTGTGTAGGTGATGAGATGGATGAAATCGCCTATGCATTACAGGTTCTTGATGACGGGTATCTCGTTGCGGGAGTGTCTTATTCATACGTAGCAGGACTCAGGGCAAGATCACACGGTAACGGAGATATGTTGCTTGTCAAAGTGAGATAATAGCTGGCTCACGCCAGCTATTTTTTGTACTTTGTGATCTGCCTTAAGAAATTGTGACGCCATTCTCTGTCTTTTTCTGATTCAACTCCCTTTACAGAATAGCCATCCACCACGCCAAGAACGGCTCTTCCCTGATCTGTCTGGGCAACAATGACTTGAAGTGGGTTAGCTGTGGCAGCGAAGATTCTACAAACTTCCTGGGTGTTCTTTATCTGGTTGAGTATGTTTATAGGGTATCCATCCTTAATTACAAGGACAAAAAGATGTCCCGCGCCAATCTTCTTTGCGTTTTCAATCGCCACATCAACGAGATTTTGATCATTGCCTTCGTATCTTATCAAACATGGACCGCTTGCCTCGTTGAATGCCAAGCCGAATTTCATATTTGGATTTGTCGTCACTATCACTTCATACAAATCTTCAACGGTTTTGATGAAATGAGAGTGGCCTATTATGACATTTGTCCCTTCAGGGATATCCACCTGAACAACTTGTAGATCCACCTGATCACCCCCACGTTTGTCTTTATTATACCCCGTACCTTTCTCAGTTCTTTGAGAGTATTCTCTTTGCTTCTTCAAGAGTGGGTATCTTCCCGCTCAGAACCAGTTTCCCATCGATGGCAACAGCTGGCGTTGCTGAAACTCCTCTGTTGATGATCTGCTCAAGGTCTTCAACCTTCTCCACAACTGCGTCGATTCCCAACTCTTTAACAGCCATCTCCATGATCTTGTGTGTTTGTTTGCATTTCGCGCAACCCATGCCTAAGATCTCGATTTTCTTCGCCATGATCATACCTCCTCTATGCGATTGATCCATAAATCATTCCAAAGATCGTTGAAAAAGCCACCACCAACGCGAAGTATGTGAAAGCCTTCTTTCTGCCCAGAAGTTTTGTTATCACTATCATGCTTGGAAGGCTCAGAGTATTGCCAGCCATGAGCAAAGAAAGTGTGGGACCTTTTGCCATGCCGAGCTTGGTCAAAGCCTGCACAATTGGCACCTCTGTCAGTGTCGCAAAATACATCAAAGCTCCTATGACCGAGGCAAAAAAGGTGCACACAAAATTATTCTTCCCAAGTAGCGTTGCCACTATTCCCTGTGGAAGCAATTTGGTGATCAAGCCAGCCAGGAAGACTCCAACAAACAAATATGGCAGTATCTTCTTGGCAAAATCCCATGTTTCTGAAAGCCATTGCTTTGTCTCATCCCTTGGGAAACCGAACAGCGCCATTGAGACTGTGGACAATGCCAGAACGGTCATCGTTGAATTTTTCACCGTTGGACTTATCTTCAAACCGCTTGTGACAAGAAAAAGAAGTTGTATCAAGAAAAAGAGCAAACCCTTCACACCACTATTTGCTGCCTCGGTGGTCACAAAACCGCCAGCTCCCTTTTCCTGATATATGAGTTCCATTATCAACCCAATCAATATGGACGCTGTTATCGTCGCGACCATTCGCGCGATTCCAAGGTCCCAACCGAGGACACGCGCAGTCAGAAAGATCGCAGATATATTGATCGCAGGTCCCGCGAAAAGAAAAGTGATGGCAGGACCGATACCCGCACCCTTTTTGTAAATACCGCCGAACAAAGGCAGGATCGTGCATGAACAAACAGCCAGAATTGCACCACTAATCGATGCAACAGGGTAGGAAACGATTCTTCTCGCCTTTGGGCCAAGCAGTTTCAGCACGGCATCTTTTTTGAGCATCACCGATATGGTACCTGCGATGAAAAAGGCAGGTACTAAGCACAAAAGGACGTGTTCTCTTGCGTATTCATTGAGCATCCTAAAACCATTGATAATACTATCTGCAACAGAAGGTGTATCAAATGGAACAAAATAGAAGACCAAGAAAACCGCTACAATGATCAAGAAAGATTTCAAAAATGCACATCCTTTCCTGTTCTGCAATTGGCATAGTTCATTATAACTATCGAGTTTGATCTACGAATTATCTTAAGGTAAATTGTATTTGATTTACTGTTGAGTTTATACTAATAAATGCGGGGAGAAACGATGAAGATAGAATTCGTCACCGCTGAAAGATCGCTTGTCGAAGACTTCACAAGACTTGTCATGATGACGGGT
>ERZ795045.3959-NODE-3959-length-12459-cov-5.161641_pt1 | contig 12459 bp, 12 predicted proteins | sample MGYA00375129_ERZ795045 | MGnify/ENA primary metagenome ERZ795045 (study PRJEB30174, sample SAMN05720166) | activated sludge metagenome | isolation source: anaerobic digester from wastewater treatment plant | place: Japan | collected 2015-05-15 ... | reverse complement strand
AGAAAGGGCTCCAGGCCACAAACGTGGTAAAACTGTAAGCCGAATATCACCCAGGGGGGTGCATTGCACCCCCCTTTCCCTTACATCGTGAAAATAAAAAGCTGGGTTTGTCTGATTCTGGTTTTTTATTTATCAGCCGCTGCTATTCCTCAGAATATTGCAGATAATGATGATCCTTTTACCTGTGCTGTAATCGCTTTTAACGAATCCCTGTATGAAATATCAATAGAATTTCTTGACCAATATTTTAGCAATCCTGAATCAAAGAAAAATGATTATGCCTTATTTCTATATGGAATCAATCTTCTAAAACTGAAAAAGTATGGGGAATCACTAACAAAGTTCGAACAGTTTACAAAAAACTTTCCTGATTCACCATATATGAAAGATGCATGGAAATATACAATAACACTTCAAATGCTCTTAAACAGGTCTTCTGAAGCATGGAAAACATATTCTCAGGGAATAGCAAATTATGGTAGACAGATTGACATTGAGAAAAATCTCGGATATATGTTACTGGACGAAGTGGCACGCCTGATACAATCAAACAATGATGCCTCAGCAAAAAACATTCTACAGCAGATGGAACAGGTACTTCCGGAAACCGGAATCGTTTCAGAAATTCAATATTACCAGGCTTTGATTTACTACAAGGAAAATAATTTTGAAAAAGCCCTGCAAAAATTTCTGTCTGCTCTACCCTACTTTAAAAACCACAGAATTGAACCAGAAATTCTTTTAAAAATTGGTGACTGTTTCTTCAATTTGAAAAATTATTCTGAAAGCCAGAAATACTATGATCAGATAATATCAAAATTTTCAAAATCCCTTCAGGCAGAATGGGCAAAATTTCACAGTGCTCTTATTTACAAAAAAAACATGAAATATAAAGAAGCAAAAAAAATCCTTACTGCTCTTGTAAAAGCAACGACAAACGATGAAATCCTGATTCGTTCCTGCTGGGAACTGGGTAAAATTTCTATGCTGGAAGATAAAAAAGATGACGCTGTCATGTGGTATAACAAAATCATTGTCACTGCAAAGGACCAGGAAATAATTATGACCACAAAACTGGAACTCGGGCATCTGTATTTTAACCAGGGCGACTATTCAAAAGCGATAACGCTTTTTTCTGAGTACCTGAATTTCAAAAACGATGAGGATGTCATATATGCTCTTGGTTCAGCCTTCTATAATAATAATCAAACTGAACAGGCCGTGGAAATATGGGAATCCTTGATGAAACAAAATCCTGGTTATCCGTTTTCGCTTTCGGTTCTTAAAATTCTTTATAATTTTTACAAGGAGAAAAACAACAGAGATATGATGAAATATATTTTTAACAAAATCTGGGAAAAATATCCAGAAGACAATTTCATTCTCACAGAAGGTATTATATTTCTTAATGAAATACTGAATACAGGAGCAACAGAAGAAGCTGCCAGATATTTGAAAAAATTGGATTTCCAAAAGAATTCTGAAACATTATTTTTAAATGCGAAGGTTTTATACCTGACAGGAAATTATCAACAGAGTGAACAGATGCTTAAACAAATTGACAAAAAAAGCGTGTTTGCTGCAGAAGCATTGTATCTACTTATTGAAATTAATCTGGCAAAATCAAATGTAAAAGATGCACAGATGTACTACGTTAAACTTCTTGCCTCTTTTCCTAAAAGTATATGGGCACAAAAGGCACGGGATTCTATATCAAAATATAACCAGTTAAGCAAATGAAATACCTGTGTACAGGCTTGTTCTTCATTTTTTTTTCAACAATTTCAGCATTAGCGCAGAATATTGAAATTCCAGAAACCATTGTTACTGGAAAAGATAGAAACATTTACAAAACACCGATTTTTATATATCATCATGATATTCAAATAAAATTTCCGGAAATCCCGAAAGTTCCTCAACAATATCTGAAAATCAGGAAAGTTCCTGACCATAAAAAAGAAAAGATTGTTCTCGAACATGCTTTAAATGAGTTTTCTACATTTGGAGGAAAATTTGGATTTTTGTTTTCAAGTTTGCAGTTTTCCTATCCAGAATGGAATATGCGATTATCTATGATGAACGACGATTCTTTTAGAAGTCATGATAAAAAAAATGTAATAGAAAGTTCTTTTCAGGTATTTCCTGTTGAAAAATTTTCAGTGGATTTTGCTTACTGGAACTGTTTCAAAGAAATACCTGATACCGATAGAAAAAAGCATACGGTGCTTACTGACATAAATTTCTTTTTCAAGGACGAAAACATTCAATGGATGCTTAACGGATTTTGTAACACACTATCGAAAGTTCAAGAATCACATGGAACTTTTGAAATCAAAAAGTTTGTTGGCGACTTTACACTTGGCGGAGCCATTGGATATGATAATTTTGCTGGTAAAGGAAATGGGATTTATGAAATTGCTGGTGGCTATGCAAACAAAAATTTCCAGAGCGAACTTGTGCTGAAAACAATAGGAGACCAAACAAAAATATTACCTTCAATGAATATGAATTTTGAAAAACAGAACACAAAACTTCAAACTGGTATTTCAAGTAATTTTGACTTCCCGAATTTATGGAAACAGATAGGCCAGGAATCCTATCTTGACATGAAAAAAATCTATCTGGCACCTGAAGAAAATTATGCTGTCTACTGTGAGGTTTCTCACAAAATAAAAGATGTGATAATGAAAGTTAAAGGAGAAATTACTTATGAAAAAATCTCTTATAACTGGAAGGATATTGACAATGACAATCTGTATGAACCATGTGTCTTGAAAAACAATACTATCACCACGATTGATATTGGAATGGCAAAAAGATCAAAAACGTTTTATATTGAAACATGTTATACCCTTTTCAATCGAGAAAAAAAGAAATCCGGTTTTCCAGAAAACATGGGTTATATCAAAACAGGTTTTGTTGCTGGCAAATTCATACCAGAAATTATGGTAAGCTATACAGGGAGAAAAAAATTTGATACAGTTGAACTTGGCGGATACGCACTGTTTTCAGCACTTTTTTCTTATGAAATTAGCAAGAACACGAAATTTTTCTGCGAGTTCAATAATATATTCAACAATAAATACAGAGAAGCACCGGGATATAATGGAAGACCATTTGATGTCATTGCGGGTTTTCAAACCAGATGGTAAATTTATAATATAATTTATTAAGGAGCGTATTATGAATTTGTGGCAATTTACGGTACGTGGCGGTTATTTGATGATACCAATAATCATTTGCGGAGCACTGACTCTGGCTGTTATTATTGAACGTCTCATCGCGTTAAAAAGGTCTGAAACAGACGCTGAAAAATTCATAGGCAAAATAGAAGAAAAATTGAGAAAAAGAAAAATCAGGGAAGCCATTGAAATATGTGAATCAACACCTGGACCGGTTTCACAACTTGTTCATACAGCCCTTATAAAATCTGATAGGCCGCCAGAGATTATAAGGGAGAATATTCAGGACGAAGCAAATCACATCATTCCGTATCTTGAAAAATACCTCGGGGTTCTCGCCACGATTGCAACAATAGCGCCACTTCTCGGATTGCTCGGAACTGTGACAGGTTTGATAAAAGCATTTATGGTAATTGAAGCCAAAGCAGGACTGGTAAATCCAGGAGACCTCGCAAGAGGTATATGGGAAGCACTGATCACAACTGTTGCAGGTCTTGTTGTAAGCATACCGGCTTATCTTGGGTATAACTATCTTGTTTCTCGTGTAAACGGATTGATCAATGATATGGAACGTGCCACATCAAGAATGATGGATATTTTGATTTTTTTACATTCTGAAGAAGAGGAAATAAAGTGAAATTCCCAAGACGCTATGAAATCTTCAAGGGTCAGATTAATATGGCACCATTGATTGATGTTGTGCTACTGCAACTGATTTATTTTATGTTGACTTCCAGTTTCATCATGCAACCAGGCATAAAAATAAACCTGCCTTCAGCCATGTCAACAGATAAAATTGAGGAAAAAGAAATTTTTATCAATATTTCAGCAGAGGGTATCATTTTTCTGGAAGAAAAACAGGTCTCGCCAGAACAACTTGCAGGTTTACTGAATTCTTATAAAGGGAAAGAGCATCTTGTTGTTGTGATCAAGGGAGATATAAGAACTCCTCATGGAAAAATTGTCAATGTGATGGACATTGTAAGAACATCCGGCATATCAAAAATTGCCATAGCCACAATACCTGTTTCAGAACAATGATTCAAACAGATGAGAAAAATCTTTTAAGAATTTTTTTATTGTGCCTTGCCGCACACATTATGATACTGCCAATCTTCAGTTTTGTACTCCCGCCAAAAAGCAAGAAACCGAAGTATCAAATAGTTTTTCTTTATCAGGAACCACACTCAACAACAACAAATATACCAAAAGTGAGAATTAATCCACAATTACCTGTTACCAGGAAAAACCCAGTGCAAAAAATAACTATACTGAAAGAAGAAGTTGGACGCCTTGAAAAAAATGTCACAATAGGCGCGCCAAAAACACCTCTAATCACCATTGAAAAACAGGAAAATATCCAGTGGGAACTCCCACTTCCAAAAACCACAATAGCAGGAACTCAGCCACCAGTTACTCTGAATTCAGAACCACAATCGCGAATATATCAGGGAACAATTACGGGAGAAAACTTTGAAATAACAGGTCCTGGCGGAAACAGAGCCATTGTTTCGAAAGTGTTACCAGAATATCCTGCATGGGCAGAACAACAGAATATAGAAGCAAACATAAAAATAAAAATATGGGTAAACAAAAATGGTTATGTTTTTTCAACTGAAATAATTGAAACAACAGGATACAGAAAACTCGACGCCATTGCTGAAGAAGCATTAAAAAAATGGAAGTTTTCAGAAATCGATAAAGATGTTAATGTCTGGGCAATAGTGACAATCAAATTCCGATTACAATGATTCAAATAGAAATAACTCTTGCAATCACAGGATATCTATTTTTAAGCCTTTTGATTCTTTTCCTGTGGCTATTCGGTGAAACAAGAAAAAAACCGGTTTTGCCAGTCAAAAAAGAAAATTATGTATGGCAATGCCCTCTGTGCTTTCACATCTACGTGGACAGTTCTGGTTCTGACATTTCAAAGTGCCCATTATGCGGAAGTCTTCACAAAAAACACGAATCAGGGTATAATGTTAATAAGGAAAATCTTTCAGAAAACCAGGGGGCAAGATGATAACAGAAATTGGATTCACTGCCGGAGATATATGGAATTATCTTGACAAATATGGAGAAGTTTCATTTTTAAAGATGGTCAAAGCCATTGATAAACCAAGGGATCTTGCTCTTATGAGTTTGGGGTGGCTCGCCAGAGAAGGACATGTTGAAGTCGTGAGATCTGGAAGGAACGATTTTAAAGTGAAACTACGGAATCGTTAACGAAATGGTCAAGGTTCTTGTTGTGTACCACTCGCTCGGCGGAAACACAAAAATCGCAGCAGAAATAGTGGCAGAAGGATGCCGTAGAAAAGGGGCCGATGTAACTTTGAAAACCGGCACTGAAGCCACAGAAAAAGACCTTATTGAATGTGACGGCATTGCCATAGGAAGCCCTGATTATTTCAGCTATATGGCAGGTGGATTGAAGGATTTTTTTGATAGAACTTTTTATCCTGTACAGGGTAAAGTAACAGACAAACCCTGTGTTATATTTGTAACGCATGGCGGTGGAGGCAAGGCAGTAGACAGTCTTGAGTCAATGTGTAAATGGTTTAAATTCAAGAAAGTTGCTGAACCAGTACTGATCAAAAATAAGCCATCATCTTCTGATGAAAGCAGGCTGATGGAACTCGGCGCAATTCTTGTTTCAGCAATAAAAAAATAGAAAATTCAACATGGGGGATCGTCTAACGGTAGGACATCAGACTCTGGATCTGAGTGTCTAGGTTCAAATCCTAGTCCCCCAGATAATTTTTTTCAAAAAGGATTTGAATGGAGCGAAGGCGTACTGGTCTGAGCAAGCGAAGACCAGCGCGGTTGGTTGCCAATGCGATGAATAAAGAGCATTGTACGGCAAGCCTGCCGAGTCGGTGAGGCAGGCCGGATCGACCCGAGTCGTAATGGGAGACGAGGGCGCCAAATCCTAGTCCCCCAGATAAATGATATACACAACCCCTTACAAAGGAGGAAAATGAACGAAATAAATGAAAGAAAAGGTATGCCGTTGCTTGGAGACAAATTTCCTGAAATGACTGTTCAAACAACGCATGGTGTTATGGTGCTTCCAAAAGAATTTTCTGGTAAATGGTTTGTGCTTTTCAGCCATCCAGCAGATTTCACTCCTGTTTGCACGACTGAATTTGTGGCTTTTCAAAAAAGATACGAAAAGTTCAAAGCATTAAACTGCGAACTCATCGGACTTAGTGTTGATCAGGTTTTTTCACATATAAAATGGGAAGAATGGATTGCTGAAAACTTGAAAGTCGAAATTCAGTTTCCCATCATCGCAGATACTGGAGCCGTTGCTGAAAAACTTGGACTTATTCATCCAGGCAAAGGTACAAATACAGTAAGAGCAGTATTTGTGGTTGATGCCGAAGGGATTATCAGAATTATACTGTATTATCCGCAGGAACTCGGCAGAAACATGGATGAAATTCTGCGCGCTGTTGAGGCAATGCAAATCTCTGACAAGAACAAAGTGGCAATGCCAGCCAACTGGCCAAACAATGAAATTATCGGTGATCATGTTATTATCCCGCCAGCAAAAGATGTTAAAACAAAAAAAGAAAGACTTGAAATGGCTAAGAAAGGCGAATGTAAGTGTTTTGACTGGTGGCTATGCCATAAAAAATTGTAATACCTGAATATCTGGATTTCAGGTCTATAATTAACACACAAAATGCCGAATGGTATCATTTTCTGTAATGTGTTTTGGCTTTTGAAAAATTTCTTCAAGGCAAAACATAATTTAACCAAGTTTTGATACCACGATATTCACACTTACTATGGAGAAAAACCTGTTCAACCAATAGTTGCTGCTATTACTATTTGCTAGCAATTAACCATACAAAATGTCCCAGAAGCCCGAAATTGTATTGTTCTTGATTCATGGTGTAGAATAAAAGAAAACATCCTGAAACCGCTTGAATATTCGAACATGGAGAAGAAAATATGAAAATTTTTAACGACATTACAGAAACAATAGGCAATACGCCGCTTGTAAAGTTAAACCGCATTACTGAAGGTATCAATGCTACAGTACTAGCAAAACTTGAATCATTCAATCCACTGTCCAGTGTAAAGGATAGAATCGGTGTTGCAATGATTGATGATGCTGAAAAAAAAGGTATTCTCAATAAAAATTCTGTTATCATAGAACCCACAAGTGGTAACACAGGTATTGCACTGGCTTTTGTTGCTGCAGCAAAAGGATATAAACTCATCCTTACAATGCCAGAAACAATGAGCATTGAAAGAAGAAAATTACTTGCTATTTTCGGTGCAGAGTTGGTACTTACCCCTGGAAGCGAAGGGATGACAGGCGCTGTAAAAAAAGCAGAACAACTGGCAAAAGAAATTCCTAATTCTGTGATTTTGCAACAATTTAAAAATCCTGTAAATCCAGAAATACACAGGAAAACAACCGCTGAAGAAATCTGGAATGATACAGAAGGAAAGGTTGATATTCTTGTTAGTAGTGTAGGAACAGGCGGAACCATTACAGGCATAGCAGAAGTGATAAAAAAAAGGAAAAAAACGTTCAAAGCCATTGCAGTTGAACCAGATGCTTCTCATGTATTATCAGGGGGTAATCCTGGTCCTCATAAAATTCAGGGTATTGGCGCAGGATTTATTCCTGATGTACTTAATTTAAAAATCATTGATGAAATCATACGTGTGAAAGAACAGGATGCTGGTGAAACTGCCCGAAAACTTGCAAAACTTGAAGGTATACTTGCAGGAATTTCAAGTGGGGCTGCCTGCTGGGCTGCAATTGAAGTCGCAAAAAAGAAAGAATCAGAAGACAAAGTAATCGTTGTGATTCTTCCTGACACAGGAGAACGATATCTTTCTACATGGCTTTTTGAATAAGTGACTGGATAAAAAAATTAATCAAGGCCAATTGCTTTTCTCAAAATTAGAATCACATCTGCAATATCAACCTGCTGGTCATTATTCATGTCCGCAGGATATAGATTGATAGGGTCAAGGCCTATTGCCATTCTCAAACAGAGTATTACATCACTGATATCAACATTGTTATCATTATTCAAGTCGCCTTTCATTCCCTGCCTTGTTGTAAAGAGTGTGTAATCACTCCACTGGCTCCATGCACCATAACCATCTTGATATCTCACCCTCCACATATACGGTGAGTTCCCCAGAAGTAATGGTAATGTGATTGATGTAAGATTGTTTGTATCTCTTCCGGTATCAAAATCAATCACAGGTCCACCGTTTTTTGTCGCAAGAAAAACCTGCCACTGAGATGCCACATGCTGAGGGTGAGTACCTGAAACAAATGCGCTTGCAGTCAATGTCACAGGTTGTGAAACATCTTCTTCTCCATCAGATGGCGATTGATTTGATGGCTTGGTTGGTCGGGTGATACCACCCTGGTCTGTTGTGAAATTTGTTGGGTTAGACCAATCGCTCCAGGCATTATCCCCATTTTCATGTCTCACCTGCCACCAGTATTTTGTCAATCCTTCAAGTGGCACAGGTGTATGAATTGTAGTTAGATTAATCTGGTCCTCAAAACCATACCAGGTAAATAATTCCTGTGTTTCTCCATCTTTCCAGATTCTCCACTGAGACGCCTTGTGGGTATTGCTGCCCTGACCGGCATTGAAAGCACTTGATTGAAGCACATAGTTAAATGGCATAATTCCTGTGGCACCATTTTCAGGCGATATATTCACAGGTTGTACAGGGGGATACACATTCGCAATGGTCATTAAATTACCAACAACAGGTTCATCCCCCTCACAGGTTACATGTAATCCAGAATCTTTTGCGTGCGCAGATACATCAGAATTTTTCAGTATATCAACACCAAATGTCTGACCAATTGAAGCACTTCCATTGAAATTAAACACAACAAGGTATCTCTGATTTAATCCCATATCAACTTCTTTATTGATATTGTTGAAAGTAATTTTATTGCCAGAAATAATTCCTGTTGAAACCAGTGTTTCATAACTTCCATCATTGTTTGAGTCAAGATAAAGTCTTGCGCTTGAAAGGGATGTGGAAATATTACCTGTTCCTTTTGCTGTGACAATGGCACTATCAAAAATTACACTTTCATCAGTGCCCGACCTCATCAAATTAAGCATAAAAGCAAGCATTTTAACATTTTCGGCACTTTTTGAAACATTGGCTGATGGAATATCTTCTGCTTTTGCTTTTGCTATCCCTGGAAGCGGTGGATATGAAATAATCTCAGGAGGACTGGTAATGCCATTGGCAAACACGACTGCCATGTTTCTCGAAAACTCAAAACCTGATTTTTCTGCTGTGATAAAGTAATATCCAGGATCAAGGTTTAATACCAGAAAATTACTATCAGATGTTGTTGAAGTAAGGGAAATATCTGGTTCTCCTTCTTCATTAAAATAAATAATGTCAGGATTCAATTTGGTTCCATTTCTATCATAAACACTGATTGTTGCTCCTGCCACAGAAAAGTAATTAATGGTGAGAACTTCTCCTATAATATCTCCCTTTCCAGATACATGACTTTTACCAAGAGAACCCAGAATAGAATTATAATCAGATACAGGAATTGCAAAAAATTCTTCTTCATCATCTCCATTTTGCTTTCGACCTTCTTCGTCAGCCCTGCCTGTAAAATATGAATCAATATAGTTCGTTTTTGAAATTTTGAGAACCCCGTAGGATGTTGGATTAACATCCAGTGTGAAAGAACCATCTGCTGCTGATGTGGTAGTGGTTGTAGTACCAGGAATTGAAACCGTTGCTCCTGACACTGGATTTTCATCCCATAATACCTTTGCAGATAATTGAAGAAGATTACTAACCTGTTCAATACCACCAACTGTAATTTTGTCAGGATAACCAATCACAATACTGGAAGAAAAAACACTTCCTGCTTTTGTTCCAATAATTTTAATGGGTCTATAAGGGTCAACATTATAAATAATGAATGCACCACTTGATGAGGTGGATGTCAAAGAACTGTCAGGCATGCTATTTGTATTTACATATCTAATAGTTCCAGCATTTGCATTGGTATCCATATATTTTGCAGAAATCACCACTTCACTTACACCCGCCTTATCACTACTGTCCACACTACCAATTATGTCTGCTTTGCCTGATGTATGAGCAATTCCGCCAAAAGCCACACTATGCATGTTGCTGTACATGGTATTTGAAAAAACAGGGAATGAAACTTCTGATACATTAGTAGTTCCAGCATTGCCAAGCATTGTATAAGTATCCACATAACCTGCTTTACTTGCTTTGAATTGAAAACCTGTTGACTGCACCGGTATATTAGAAATCAGGAAAAATCCAGTTTGAGAAGTTGTTGCAGAAAGATTTGTTCCCACAATTGAAACAGTGGCATCTGATACTGGTAGTTGTGTTTGTATATCAATGATGAATCCACCCATATTCACACCAGCAAAACAAGCACAGGTTACACAGAATATCAGATAAAGTATTATTTTACTTTTCATTTCCCCTTCCCTCCTCTCTGTACACAATATTGAACAATTTCCAGAATTATTATATTATTCTATACAAATGGAAGCAATTGTCAATGTAGAAAATTTGATTGTGGATTTTGAAAATGTCACTGCCTGCAAAAATATCAGTTTTCATGTATTTACAGGAGACATTTTTGGCCTTGTTGGCCCAAATGGAGCAGGAAAAACCACAACATTAAAAGTTCTGGCAACCCTTCTGAAGCCAACACATGGAAAAATTACTATCAATGGATTTGACCTTGAAAAACAAACTCTTCAGATAAGAAAAACCATCGGCTTTATGCCTGATTTTTCACCTGTTTATGAAGAGATGAAGGTCTGGGAATTCCTTGAACTTTATGCTTCTGCTTATGGTATTGAAACATACAAAAGAAAGGAAAGAATTGAATCAGAACTTCACATGGTCAACCTTATGACAAAAAAGGATGCTTTTATTGGAGAACTGTCAAGGGGTATGAAACAACGGCTTGTTCTTGCAAAAACCCTTCTTCCCCAACCACAGATCCTTTTGCTTGATGAACCAGCAAGCGGACTTGATCCCCTTGCAAGAAAAGAACTTTCAGAAATTTTGCAAAACCTTGGTAACGAAGGAAAAACAATTATTATTTCGTCTCATATTTTGACTGAACTGGCTGATTTCTGTACTGCTGCTGGAATAATGGAAAAAGGGAAAATGATTAAATGGGGCAAACTTGAAAATCTTTCTGACATACCGGCTGACACTGTCTGTGTGGAACTAAACACATTTAAAAATTTACATGATTTAACAAAAATTTTGACAAACTACCCTTCTCTGCTGAAATTCGAAAAAAAGAGTAATGAGAAATGGCACATTTATATCAAAGGAAATGACTCCACAATACCTGACTTCGTAAAATTTCTGGTAGAGAGCAATGTCCCGATTCTGGAAATAAAAAAGATCAAAGAAGATATTCAAACAATTTTTTTCAAAACAAGTGCAAAAAATGTTAGTTGAAAATCCTTTGTACATAGCATTAAAAGGAATTCAAACAAGACCATTAAGAATACTGTCACTGATTGCAGCAGAAATTATTCTTATTGGAATTGTGTATTTTTTTATCTCGATCGGCCATCCATATACAAAATTAAGTAGTACTCAAATTTCTAAACTCATTGGCGAAGAGTTCGCTATTGCGATGCTTGTCATTCAATACATTGTTCTTGTGATTTATGGAACATTCTCAATAGAAACAAGAATTGTCAGGGACAGAATGTCTGACATTATTAATTTCCATCGTCTGACTCCTCTTTCCCCCCAGAATATTATCTCTGGATACATATTTGGTCAATCATCAGACGCAATCATTATCTGGGGCATTTCATTTCTTGCGGGTATCATTGGCGTTTTGTCAGGTGGGATAAGTTTTTATCAGTATTTTTCCAGCAGTATTCTGATTTGTATGTGTGCAGCATTCTTTTATTTGCTGGCAACATGGAGCGGACTTACCAAATCATTGACATTAAAATTTGGTGCAAGACAAACCTGGGGATTTGCAACAGTGTTAACCTTCTTGGCTGTAAATCCAATTTTAATTAATCTTTCGCCGATTCCTGCTATTCGAACGATCATCAATGACCAGAGCAACTTCTATCCAAACACATACACAGCATTTGTATATTTTTATGGTTCCCCAATACCCACTATTTTTTACACTATGATGCTGTGGATTACCTTTGGCACCATTGCATTTTTCTCATCAAAAAGAAAAATATTTTCTGAAGATTCC
>ERZ795045.3946-NODE-3946-length-12481-cov-6.086915_pt1 | contig 12481 bp, 12 predicted proteins | sample MGYA00375129_ERZ795045 | MGnify/ENA primary metagenome ERZ795045 (study PRJEB30174, sample SAMN05720166) | activated sludge metagenome | isolation source: anaerobic digester from wastewater treatment plant | place: Japan | collected 2015-05-15 ... | reverse complement strand
CAACAGGGTATATACAATCTTTAAACTACAACCCATTCAAAGGTATGTATTGTGAGAGTATGTATAAACGTCATGGATTAACTGTAGATTATGATCTGTACCCACGATGTTATTCATCAGATCAAATTAGATTATTACCAAGATTTAGAAAATGTTTCTCAGAATCAATGGTAAGAGACTATATATCATTTGTAAAATCTACTTATCTTAAGTGTGAATTGGATAAGTGTGAATGCAGAGCAGGTATTATTGGTAAAAAGTGTAGGCAGGTGTCTTAATATTGATTGATATTTTGTATTCTATAATTACATACAAATAGAGGGATAATAATGAAACAAATAGTGCGCTCACAAAGCATATATAACACACCAGCTTCCAAGACATTGGCTATTTATTGTACCACAAAATGTCAGCTTAATTGTTATTATTGTGATTTTGGTAATGGTACATATACATCATGTGATGATTTAAGTGTAAGAAAACTACAAAAATTTATTAATATATATGACAAACTAACACATGTTTCGCAAAGATATAAATCAAGATTACCAGAACATGATACTGAAACCATTAATAGTCATTATAATGTAGCATTAACTGGTGGAGAACCTACTTATAATAACAATATTATTGATATAATAGATATACTAGCGCATAGTAAGAATATTAAAGTTATCTATATATTTACTAATGGACAAGCAGATATTGACATCTATAAACATATTGCGCAAATATGCAATACTAATAATAAAATATATAAAATAATTTTTTCATATCATTTTAATTTAATCAATAACTCAAAAATGTTTTTAAATAAACTAAGTATTCTAAATGAAAACAATATTAATTGTGAACTACGTTTAATAGTAGATCCATTAAATGTTACATCACAAGTTAAATCAGATATTGATTACTTTATTAATAATGATAGATATAATTTATTAAAAGAAATACTCTATGTTGCTGGACATGGTTTTTGTAATGATGATTATATAGATAGAATTAAAAAGCAATTAGATGATAAAGTAGCTGGTAGATATATAAAAGTAACATATAATGATGGATCAACAGAGATATTATCAACAGGGTATATACAATCTTTAAACTACAACCCATTCAAAGGTATGTATTGTGAAAGTATGTATAAACATCATGCAATCATGCCTAAAGATTATGATTTATATCCATGGTGTTATTCACCAAATCAGATTAAACAATTGCCAAAATTCAGAAAATGCTTTTCAGAATCAATGGTAAAAGATTATATATCATTTATAAGATGTAATTATTTTACATGTCAATTGGATATATGTAAGCGTGTTATATGCATTCTTAGTAGAAAATGGAGATAGATACATTGATAACATTTATAAATAGACTTGACAATTGTATGCATGGATCAATGGTAACTATCAATGATTATTATACAGAGTTAAGTAGGATATATCCATCATATATACAATTAACCAAATTTAAACCAAAGTATAATATTTATGATGAGTATATTGACTCATACAAACAACTTAGAAAATACATTGGTTTTAAAGATGCTGTATATCCAATAGATTATAATACTCATCATCCCATTGTTATAACTTCATTCTATACTATACCTTATATAGACCTAAACAAATTACATGGAAATGTATTAATACTACTGGATGCTCTTGAAGTTTCAGTATTTCATTCTACTGGTATTCTTGGTGAATATCTGGATACACTAGCTAAACAGTTTAAATATATATATCTACCAGTAAATCCATTCAATAATAGAATTATTAAAAAGTATCATTTGGCCAATAATATATCATTATTTGAATATTATACAAAGTTATCTAAATCTAGAGTTGATAAATATGGGAAAGATATAAATATAAATGCTATACTGATTAGAGATGAAAGATTAAAAGAATACTATACAAACTATTATTTGTATAATGATAGACAAACATATCTTAATACACTCCAGTTTACTGGATATGCGTTTTGTAGAATATCACCAGTATATACAGGTATATATGAGGGCGTATACATAGAGAATATAGGTAAACTTATATTTGAATACTTGTATTTAAATAGAACTGTTGATTACTATCCATATAGGAAACATACAGATGATGGTTTGCATTACTACTTGCAATTATTTGGAATAGATGATAATATAATAAATATAGATATAAGTGTAGATCATGATAAACTTGTATCAAAGATGATACTACAACCAACTGATGATATCTGTAAGATTATAGAAGAGCATATATCATAATTGTTATCAAGAGGAGGTAAACTGTTTTGAGCATAAATTATTATGATTTGTCTCTTGATCCATCAATATTTGAAAAGTTAAATGAATATTTACATACTGTGCCACTTACAGACTTCTCTATAAGATTGAAGACTGAAGAAAGATTCAAAAACTATTTTAATTGTAAGAAAGCAATATTAGTAAACTCTGGCACAACAGCATTATATCTATCAATGCTGGCTATCAAACAGTTATTAAATAAAGATATTACAGATAATGATATATCCATCATAGGCCCAGCTTATGGTCATCCAGCATGGATACAAGCAGCAAGATTGGCAGGATATAAACTTCAATTTTGTGATGTTAAAGAGAATACTTTATCTATGAATCCAGATATGTTAATAGATAGCATTAATGATACAACTAAAGTAGTATTATTTATAGATAAAGCTGGATATATAGGAGAAGACTTATTCAAAGTAAAAGATATATGTAATAAACATAATCTATTTCTAATAGAAGATTCATGTAATGCACTTGGACATAGATACAATGATATATATGCTGGAACAATAGGTGACTTTGGCACATTCAGTTTTAGTAATCCAAAGACTATAACTTGTGGTGAAGGTGGATTAGTAATATCCAATAGAGAAGATGTAAATGGTATCCTTGATGATTTGCAATATGAGGGTGGATGGTATAATTATCATAGAAACAAAGATAAGACATTTATAAATATGGGTGGTAATTTCAATCTATGTCCACAGAACTGTTTTATAGTTAATGAACAAATAGGTTTAATAGAAGATTATTTGCATAAACAATTAGATATATATAATAAATATGTGTCTAAAGGCATAAGCTTAATTAACTTTGGTAATAATTATAAGTATTGTCCATCTATAAATATAACAATAAACAAGAATGCAAATAAGATGCATGATCTTTATAATAAAATGAATATAAGAACACTTTACAAACATTATAAGAATATGAGCAAGTTCTTTACTAGTAATAGATATCCAGTTGCAGATAGATTGGAAGAAGAAGTATTGATGTTGCCTAAAAGTTTTAATCTTACTGATAAAGATATCAACGCAATAGTAAGTATATATAAAGTATTTATGAAGGGTGGATGATGCGTGTATGATGTTAGAAGATAATGTTAAGTATATTGGACCGTCAGAGAGTGAAAAAGAGGCTTTTAATAGTTCAAAATATATTAAATTCATAATTACTGATAATTGTAACTCTAATTGTGAATATTGTCCTTCTCATTTAGATAAACCAACTGAATTTGCAAGTTTGGCTAATTTACTTAAGATTGTTAACTTTATAAAAATATTAAATGATATGTTTCCAAGAGAGATAATTATGATTGGTGGTGAACCTACTATTGATCCTCACTTTTTAGATGTGATGGAAGCGTGCAGATTTGTGAAGAAATTTGTATTATCTACTAATCTTTCATGTTCTTTAGATTATCTGCAGAATATAATAGAACTTGGAAAAAAGATGAATGATTTTGATATACGTGCAACATATCACCCATCTATAATTACACCAAAGGAATTTACTGATAAAGTTAATATATTAGTAGGTAATAATATAACAGTTAGTGTTTTGCTTTCTTTAACACCTTATAACTTTGAAGAAGTATTTAAAATGAATGATTACTTTAAATTATATAGAAAAATTAATCGTAAATTTAGTGTGTATATAACTGGAATACGCTACTCTAAATATGATGATAAGTTTACACATAGTCAATTAGATAGATATAATAATTATTATAGAGAATTAGATGATAAGCAAAAATGGGTGTGTTATTATTATGCAGATGGATATGTTCAATACTATACATATCATCAAATATTATTTTCTAATGGTGGTGTTTATAAAGATTGGAAATGCGATGCTGGTAATAGATATTTAGCAATTGATTGTGATGGAGAAGTGTATCCTTGTAAAACTTATAGAAAAGAAGGATTCAAACCATTATTTAACATATTTGATGATAATATTGATTATTGTCTGAATATACTTAAACAAATAGAAAAAGGTATAATTTGTGATTGTACATATAGATGCTTATCTATCCAGGTTCCCAAGTATTCTCCAAAGTTTTACAACTTTGATAGAAAAGACTTTTATGATTGTTCTAAAAAACGTGAGGTCTTTTATGTATCAAAAGGATTAAACAGTTATGGTGAAGTAGGTGATTATGTTTAATAATGTTGTCAGTATCAGAAAGTTACATACATTACCAAATGAGATATATATAAAGTTAATAGTTACTAACTCTTGTAACTATAATTGTAAATACTGTCATTCTCATTTAAATGAGGATGATAGTATTTTTTTTGATGATTACAGATATATTCTTGATTTTATCAATAATATATCCAAGATATATAAAGACAATAACTTTAAGATACAATTGTTTGGTGGAGAACCAACCCTATGTTCATATTTAAGTGATATTACAAGGTACTTAGATAATATAGAGAATGTAAAAGATATTATATTATATACCAATCTTAGCAAAGACAATAACTATTATATAGATCTATCAGATATATCAGATAAGCTTACCTTGTATGCTTCATTTCATCCAAGATATATACAATTTAAAGACTTTATTAAGAATATACAAGATATACTGCCATTCTTCAATAGAACAATGATATTTGTCATGTGGGATCCAAGCGTGTTGGATTTAATACAAATTAAATTTATTGATAAATATTTAACTGCATTAAAGTCAAAGTATAATAATATTGCATATGAGCTAAGCAAGATAGTTGGAAATGATCAGCAAATGATAAGAAGATATAATGATAAAGAAGAAGAATGGTTTAAGAATAAAGTTAATACAAATATGTCATCTAAGGACTATGAATTGACATATAAAGATAATAGTACTTTACATGTAAACTCTGAGTTTATGCGTTGCAACAATATCAAAGGATTTGAAGGATATATTTGCAATGCCATGAAAACACATTTTTATTTAAACAATGATGGTAATATATATCCATGCAAGTCATATCATTATTATAGATTTGAACCAGTGTTCAATATATATACTGATGATATATCAAAGTTTCAAGATATATTTGGAACACCAATCAAATGCTCATGTAAGAAATGTGTTGGTATGTATAACATTGACAAAGTATATCCATCATATTATAATGATGAATATAATATCTTCAATAATACAATTGGAGAGGTGGATTATGAATGGGAAGAGTAGAACTGGAAATATATTTGAAATAATATTGACAGAACACTGCAATTGGAAATGCAGTTATTGCCAATTTCCAACTATAAAGAACCCACAAGATACAAGCATAGAAAAGATAGATAGACATATAGACTATATAAGAGATATCATTGACAAACTTGGTTATAACTACATTATGGTCCAAGGTGGAGAAATTGGATTAGTTGATAAAGATGTCTTAAAATACTTCTTATCCAAATTTAATAAAAAGATAATCATAGATACAAATGGATTATTTATAGATAAAGGATATCATACAATTGATGGTATAAAAGAATATATTGAAGAGATATGGTGGCATACAATTAATGAACCAAGAAAGATAAAGATAGATAATAAAGATACTGGTGATATTAAACTTGTGCCAGGTGTAGTTGGATGTAATGTAGATGATATAATATCTTTCTTAGATATCAACAAGCATATAGACTTTGATTATGTATTTATAGAAGTGCCAATCACAGCAAAGAATGTTGATTGTGACTATATAAAGAAATCATATGAAAAACTATATAATTATTGTATTAAATATAGAAATAAGAAAACTATATTGAATAACTTATTATGTGATATTAGAGAATATGATTTGCAATTATTACAAAAGGCATGTTGCACAATGAATGCATTTAATACAATCAATCTTGCAAGTGAGAAGTTATGTTTATGCACAACCAGATCAAATCAGGTTCAGATTGATCTAACTAGAGATAACTTGATAAATGTATTAACTAAATCTAATGTATTTAGAGATAAATCAAATGCATTATGCAATACATGTTATAGAAGTTCCAGAAAGGGACATGATATGAATGCATTGTTAAATAAGCAAAAGTATAGGAGCATTCTAATATGAAATATCCAGTAGAACATAAATTTGCTAAACAATGGTGGATCAGTTTATCAGAAGCATGTAATTGGAAATGTTGGTATTGTGACTTTCCAATGAAGAAGGATATTAAAACAGCTGATGCTGATTACTTGAAATGGTTTTTAAATATATTAAAACCAGTAATCAAAGATAAGAATATAGAGATATGTGTTGAAGGTGGAGAGATTGGTTTAGTAGATCCACACATATTAGATATATTCTTTAATTCTGATTTGGACAAATCATATACAGTAACTACAAATGGATTGTTCATGAAACAAGATTATCATAATAGATATAAAGATCATATTCACTATATATTATATCATGTAGTATCAGATGTAACTGATCCTAATGTTGTCTTTGAAAAATACAAAGATACTGATCCTTCTATTAAGATAGACTATACAATTGTAATACATAAAAGAAATATAAAGTATCTGGATGAGTTCTTTGATAATAATAAGGATTGCATATTCTTGCCACATTTGATGCAGCCAAGACGTCCAGGATTAGACTTCTTGTCAATTGAAGAGTTTGAACAGATATATGATATATTGAAAGATAAAGAGAATGTGTATGATCACTTTAAGAATAGAATTCTAAACATTATACAACATCTTAAAGAAGAACAATCTGATCCAACAAAGCTAAAGAAGATGAGAGACTTTTGTGCAAATGTATATCATAAACCAATATTTGATTTGCCAAATAGACTTATTAAGAGATGTTGTATTACAATAGACAATTGTGATGCAGCAGATATAACAGAAGAGAATCTATATAAGTTAGTAAACAATGATGTTAGCTTATTTCCAAAGACAGATCCAATATGTGATAACTGTATAGCTAACTTCTTATGGAGACACAATCCTAAATGGATGTTAAAGTATAATAGAGATGAACTTATGAATATAACTAGAAGTTTGAGAAGGAACAATTATCATGAAGTTCTTTAGTAAGAATGAATGGGATCCATTAGAAGCAGTTATTGTTGGTTCCAGCTTTAAGAACTTTAACTTGACTATGGATGTATCATTGGCACAATTCTATAGACATATTGGATATATGTATCTGTCTGCACAAGATAGTAAACATAAACCATTTTATAAGAAACAATATATGGAAGAACTTGAAGAAGATATAGAGGGATTTGTAGATACACTTAAACAATTGCATATAAAAGTATATAGACCAGAAGATTTCAAATTAAAGAAGATATCTTCTACTGTATGGGAGTCATATTCTACTCCTCCATTAAATGTAAGAGATCAATGTATCATAATTGATGATACTATAGTTGAAACTCCACCAATGGTAAGAGGAAGATATTTTGAAAATGATTATATGAAGAAGATATTTTATGAACATTATCTATCTGGTGGTAATTGGTTATGTATGCCAAGACCACTATTAAAAGATGAAAGTTTTGATAAAGAATATGTTACAGATGACAAGTATCTGAGAGTTAATATCCATGAAGTTAAGAAGCTTGATGATGTTAAGTATGATGTAAATAATATCAATGGACTTGAAATGTTAATTGATGCAGCACAATTTGCTAGATGTAATGATGATATATTGGTTAATATTGCCAATAGAAATCATGCTTTGGCATTACAATGGTTTAAACTAAACTTTCCTAATAAGACATTTCATGTTATGAGATCTGTAACTGACAATCATATTGACAGTTACTTTGTGCCATTGAAAGAGGGAGTAATGTTAGTTAGGCATGAAGCATGTATAGATCTATTACCAGATAAGTTTAAGAAGTGGAAGATTATAGAAGCACCAGAACCACAAGATGATAATTTTCCCAAATATGATATACTTGGTGGAGATATTATATTAACAAGTAGATATATAGATACAAATATATTGAGCATTGATGGAGATAAGATAATAGTAAATGCATTATCACCAGAATTGATAAGATGTCTTGAACAAAATGGATTCACTCCAATTCCAGTTAGACATAGACATAGAAGGATATTTGGTGGTGGATTTCATTGTTTTACATTGGATGTGAAAAGAAAAAATGTATAACTTCTTATTAGAGATAATACCAATGAGATATTGTAATCAAAAGTGTTACTATTGTAATAATTCTGATTATGTATCAAATGACTTTGAATATATTGTTGATTTGGACTATTTAAATTGGATATTGGAGATATATAATAAGTTTAATGTTAAAGATATAAAGATAGAGATATCTGGAGGAGAACCAGCATTAATCAAGAACATTTATGAATTGGTTGAGCTACTTAACACAAAATCTTATATAACACAGATATATATACTTAGTAATGGATTATTAAGAAAGAAAGTTGGTAATGTAAAAGCTTTTATAGGCAACAAGTATCATGATTATCATGAACATAATGTATTAGATATAGTTGATAAAGATATTATTCAATTTTACAATGATATAAGTATTTATGACAAGAAAGATTATGGCACATATGCTGTTATATTAACTGAAACAACATTGAAGTCTCTATTAGATAACTTTGATTACTTTAAAGATACTAAATTATTTGAACAACCAATCCACTTTAAGTTTCTTACACCTAAAACATATTATCCATCTCAAGAGACATTGGAAGATACAAAAAGATTCTATAGGAAGCTATTAGCATTAGATAATCTAACTTTTATTTCCAGATATGTAGCAACAGAAAGGTTGGCTCAATTGGAAAAACCAATCAATTTAAATAAAACTACATTATGTGCAAAGATATCAAGATATCAGTTTATAGATATGCAAAATAAGACTATTGGATTGTGTAGTATGCAAGTGTCTCAATCATCAGTGTTTTCAATAACAGAGGATAATATCAAAAAAGCATTGGATGGTATATTATTTACATCAAATGATTTTTGTGATAAATGTTATACAGCAATGGATATGAGTACATATTATATAAAACGTAGAATCAAAGGACAATACATCAATGTGGGAGGTCAATAATATCATGAATATTCTAGTAACTGGTGCTCTTGGCAATGTTGGCATATATACAATAAATGAATTGTTAAAGCATAAAGATAATCACATTATTGGAATTGATAATTGTATAACTAGATCTATCAATAGATTATCACATATTAATGATCAAGATAGTAGATTTACATTTATAAATTCCAATAACATTTATCAAAGATTTAATGTTGAAGATATATTCAAAGAACATAACTTTGATGCCATTCTACATTTGGCTGGAAGAGTTGGAACTGCTAATTCTTTTAAGGAACCAAAGTCATATATTGAGAACAATGTATTGTTTATAACAGAACTGTTGGATTTATCTGTTAGATATAATATCAATAGATTTGTATTTGCATCCAGTTCAGTAGTATATGGTACTAACTATACTGTGCCATCATTTGAGATACACTTTCCAAAACCAAACTCAGTATATGGTGTAAGTAAATATGCTGCAGAATTATTAGCTAAAGTTTATTATGATACATTTAAATTGAATACAATAGGTTTAAGATATTACAATATCATACCACCCATAGAGTTTATAGATGAATCTGATATAATATATATGTTTGCCAAAAAGATATTAAATAATGAAACTATAAAGTTGTATAACAATGGTAAACAATTGAGACAATATGTACCAATTGATAATATAGTATTAGCAAACATATTGGCATTAACTACTAATAATAAAGAATGTTTTGGAGAAGTGTTTAATATAAGTGTTGATTGTAATCCAATATCATTGGAAGCTCTTGTATTATACATTGCAAGATATTATGATGTTGATTCTCCAAAGATTGAATATATAAATGATAAAGCTATTGGTGATGTTGATGTTTGTTTTGGTAGTATAGAAAAAGCTAAGAAGCTATTGGGATATAAGCCTAAAGTTGATATGTATGAATATATTAATAATATATTAAAGTATGTTAGGAATAGTAATAATGCTATCAGATAATTCATTATTAGATAATCCATATATTAGAAAATCTATTAAAGAAGCCCATGGATGTGATGAAACAGAAAAAAGATTAACTATTATCATTACAAATGCATGTCAATTCAAATGTGAGTATTGTATTAGAAACATAAATAAGGTAACAAAAGACAATATTAGATTTATTGATCCTAGATATATTGAAGTATTTTTTAATATATGTAAAAAGAATAGTTTATATAAATCAAACTCATTGTATGTATATATAAGTGGAGGAGAAGCAACATTATCTCCATACTTTTTAGATATTGTTAGATTATGTGCTTCATGTGAATTTGTAAGATATATTGTGCTTTCAACCAATGGTTATTCTGAACCAGATGTTTATATTAATGCTAAAGATATTTGCTCACAATATGGAAAAGATTTTAACGTTGCTATAAGCTTTCATTATAATGAATTAACTAATCTTAATGATTACATAGAAAAGGTAAAATTTCTGAATAAGTACATGAATACGTGGTTTACTATAATTGCGGATCCTGATAAAATAACTAATGAAGATGAATCAACTATAAATAATAATCTAGAATATATACAAAGAATACAAATAATATATTCTAAAAGAAATTCAAATAAACATTTTAATCTAGAAGTTTTAAATAACATGTACAATGATCTATCAGTATCAGATAGAAATAAGATATATCTAAAATTAAATAGTAATAAAGAATTTATAGTCAATACTGGTTATATTATGAGTATAGATAATCCATTTCGTGGTATGTATTGTACTAGTTTTAATACACATTTTGATATTGATGAATATTACAATATTTATCCTTCATGCAGCAACAGCAGTTATAAATACAAATGTTATATTGAAACACATGTTAAAAAGCTATTATCTAATTATGATAAACATATATGTTATAGAGATACATGTTGTTATGCATCTCCAATAAGATATAAGATTAATAAATAGACATTAACATGTTAATGATAATTAACATTTGTCAATATTAATAAACAATGTAAAGGAGCATCTATATGATTAAATACAACTTAGTAGTAATATCTACACGTAATAATGGTCAAAAAGGAGTAGCATCTTCCAGATACTTAAAACACAAATATCCAGATAATATCATTATAAGTAGTAGTATATCAAATGAATGTGATAGGAACATTATTCGTACACAAATTGATTCATTTTATACTAAAAGATATGTAGATAAACTAATCAATGCTATTCACTTTTATAGACCCAATATAAAAATGACATTTAAAAACACTGCTACAAATGGGTTTTCTGTATTCAAACAGTACTATAATAAATATAGATTCTATATTCCTATGATGCAAGAATATATTAATTATAAATATCCAGAAGAAGTAGCTATTGGTTATTATAATACTACATATCGTAATACCAAATATAGATTTGTTTCATTTCTTAATGAAAATAGCAAACTAATTAAAAATGTATGTATATTGGGAGATAGAATAGATAGCATAGCTAATGAATTTAATGTAATATATCCACAAAGCAGAGATGATTTCTTCTCTTCAATAACTCATTTGGTTGTGCCAATGTCTACTACATTTATAGATCCATGGCCAACTGTAATGGAAGAAGCAGTAAGATGTAATAAACAGATAATAGTATTATCAGCAAATAGAAATTGGCAAGATGGTATTGATGATATATGTTCATGTATAAAGTATCATACTAAATTGGATCTTGATGTATATTATGATAATACAAATTGTAGTATAAACAGATTTGATCTTGACAGATATTACAATATGCTCTTGTTTGAGAACAACTTTGAATATAATATTGATGTGAATAAATATATGACATTTAATGAATGGGCTGAGGAGTTTGCTAAATAAGATATTAGATATGTTGTTTAAGAATATTGTACCAAAGATTGGTAAACGCACTCAATCATTTATTGAAGATCATAAAGGTATCAGACGTATCATACTGCTGATAGTATTGTGGATCAATGTGCACATATTTATTATCAGTGTAAATATGTATAAGTCAACATTGGGCTTAGATCAGCAATGGGTTATCTTTGCTGGATATTGGGCTGGTATATTTGCCACAGATGTAGGATTTTATACAT
>ERZ795045.3945-NODE-3945-length-12488-cov-86.287059_pt1 | contig 12488 bp, 6 predicted proteins | sample MGYA00375129_ERZ795045 | MGnify/ENA primary metagenome ERZ795045 (study PRJEB30174, sample SAMN05720166) | activated sludge metagenome | isolation source: anaerobic digester from wastewater treatment plant | place: Japan | collected 2015-05-15 ... | reverse complement strand
GCCGGGAAAAACGGTTAAATAAGGGCTTTTCCCCGTAAAGCTCCTCCCCGGGGAAATCTCTCCCTTACATTGGCACAGGGGGATCCGCACCCGGCCCCATTGCGGCGATCACAGCATGGCCCTATAGGGCCGATCATTGACAATCCGATTGTAACCGAGTATGTTCTGGATAACCAACAGCAGGGACAGCTTATCGGGAGGATAGGGGCTTTTTCTCTTCGCGATGGACAGATGCTCCCTCAGGAACCCCGGCAGACCGATCACCCTCGTAAAGTCCACCAGCTGCGGCCCCATGGCGGAAAAGGTCAGGTTCGCGTCGTCCGCCTCGTACGTAAAATCCGACAGCTCCAGCTTCCGGGCAAGTTTACGGTCCTCCTTCTCCTGTTTCCGCTCCTCGCATCTCCTCACCTGGCGACTGATCGGCATCCCAAGGCCCCCTCCAATGTATGTCCTTTATTTACAAGGCTTTATACATCAAAAGAGGCCGGTTTTCAACAAATTGTTTGCATTATCTTCAGTTGTTACGATATGTTGGGACGTTAGAGAAGGATTCAGGATTATCTCATACTTCAAGATAGGTATACTTCATGCGTTCAGATCAACTGAAACCTAATGTCATCATTTACGGCCCAATCTTCCCCGAACCGGTCCAGGTGATCACGACCATAACGATGGGCGAATCCATCAAACTGATCGGCAAGGGGTTGAAGTCCGGCAGGGTGCATGATCCCATCCTCGGCCTTGACCAGCTCGCGACGTTGGAGGCCACCCCCGAACAGGAGCCTTTCGACGGCGACCCGAAGCATTTTCGCCTCGGTATCGAGGCCCTGCGGCTGGCCCTGGCTTATGAGTACGATCCTTACTTCACCCTGTCCATTGCCCGCGTCGATCCGCTGCCCCACCAATTGGAAGCCGTCTACGACTATTTCCTGAAGATGCCCCGCATCCGCTTTCTCCTGGCCGATGACCCCGGCGCCGGTAAAACAATTATGGCGGGCCTTCTCATCAAGGAACTCAAGATCCGCGGGCTTGTGAAACGCATCCTGATCGTGACGCCCGCCAATCTCTCTTTTCAGTGGCAGCGGGAACTCAAGGACAAATTCCGCGAAAACTTTGAAGTCATCCGGAGCGATATCCTGAGAGCCAACTACGGTTCCAATCCCTGGCAGGAAAAGAACGCGGTTATTACCTCCCTCTCCTGGGTGTCGCGCATCGAAGACGCCAAAGACAGCCTCCTGCGAAGCCATTGGGATCTGATCATCGTCGATGAAGCTCACAAGATGAGCGCCTACAGCGCGGAAAAGAAGACCCTGGCTTACCAGCTCGGCGAGGCCCTCTCGGAGATCACCGATCATTTCCTGCTGATCACCGCCACCCCGCACAAGGGCGATCCCGACAATTTCTGCCTGTTTCTGGAACTTCTGGACCGGGACGTTTATGGAGACGTAAAGAGCCTCGAAGAAGCCATGCGGGTTCATGAGGCGCCCTTCTACCTGCGCCGTGTCAAGGAAGCTCTGGTTACCTTCCCCGATCCTGATACCGGGCAGGTCAAGACGCTCTTTACGCGACGGACCGTCCGAACCATTGAATTTCAGATCGATGAAGAGGAATGGGATTTCTACGACGCCCTCACTCGATACGTGGAAGATCAATCCATCAAGGCGGCCGCCGATGATTCCGCCCGCGGTCGTGCCTTGGGATTCACCATGGCCATGCTGCAGCGTCGTTTCGCGTCCAGCATTCATGCCGTGCGGCGTACCCTGGAGCGGATGAAGGAAAAGAGGGAAAAGATCCTGGCCGATCCGGAAGGCTATCGTCAGGAACAGATTTTCAAGAAGCTGCCTGAAGACTTTGACGATCTGCCGGAAGAAGAACGGCAGGAGATCATCTCGCAACTGGAAGACGTGGTCGCTTCTGTCGATCCGGCCGCTCTCAAGGAAGAGATCCTTCAGCTCGGGAAACTGATCGTCCAGGCAAAGCACCTTGAAGACCGCGAGATTGAATCCAAGCTGGTCAAACTTCGGGACGAGCTCATCAAACAGAACGTGTTTAACGAGCCGCGGATGAAGCTCCTGATCTTTACCGAACACAAAGACACGCTCGATTTCCTCGTCGAAAAACTGCGGGAATGGCACCTGACCGTCACCCAGATTCACGGCGGCATGAAGATCGGCGACCGTGATACGCCGGGAACGAGAATCTACGCAGAGAGGGAATTCCGGGAAGACTGCCAGGTCATGGTGGCGACGGAGGCCGCCGGCGAAGGCATCAACCTCCAGTTCTGCTGGTTCATGATCAACTATGACATTCCCTGGAATCCCATGCGGCTGGAACAGCGGATGGGGCGCATCCACCGGTACGGCCAGGAAAAGGACTGCCTGGTTTTGAACTTCGTTTCCACCAACACCCGCGAAGGCCGCGTCTTCCAGAAACTCTTCGAACGGATCGCCAAGATCGAGGAAGACCTCGATCCGAAGCGTACGGGAAAGATCTTCAATGTCCTGGGTGATGTGTTCCCGTCCAATATGCTGGAGCGCATGCTAAGGGAGATGTACGCCCACAACCTCACCGAAGATGTCATCAAGAATCGTATCATTGCGAACATAGACACGGAACGATTCCGCAGCATCACCCAATCGACCCTGGAGGGGCTGGCCAAGCGAGAACTCAACCTTTCTGCCATCGTCGGCAAATCAGCAGAGGCGAAGGAAAGGCGGCTTGTCCCCGAAGTCATCGAGGACTTCTTCATTCAAGCCTCCCCCATCGCCGGCATCCATCCGAGGGAAATAGCCAAAGGCGGCCATATCTACCGCATCGGGCGGGTGCCCCGGACCCTCTGGCCGATCGGCGAACAGTTGGAACCCCAATTCGGCAAACTGGGACGGGAATACCGACAAATCGTTTTCGACAGGAAACGCCTCACTGACGACCCGACCCTGGAATGGGTCACGCCGGGGCATCCCCTTTTTGAGGCGGTTCGAGAGGATGTCTTTTACCGGGTGCAGAAGGACCTGCGCAGCGGAGCGGTCTTTTATGATGTCCATCGTGCGGAACCGGCAAGACTGGATGTGTATTCCGCCGCCATCCGCGATGGGCGGGGCAACGTCCTCCATCGCCGTCTTTTTGTCGTTCAGGTCGATATAAACGGCGCCCTGACCATCCGCCAACCGACAATCTTTCTGGACCTCAGCCCGGCACCCGCGGCGACTGCCACGCCTGACGGTGCGGGATTGCCTTCACGGGATTCGGTTGAGCAGGAGCTCATCCAAAAAGCCCTGAATCAATTTCTTGGAGAAATCGATTGTCAGAGGCGAAAAGAGACCGAGATCATCTCCCGTTATATTGAAATCAGTTTGAATGAACTGATCAACCGACAGAATCTGCGCATGGCCGAACTTCTGGAAAGCCAGCAGGCCGGTGATACCAGCCCGCTCGTGGCCGCCAATATCAAGACAACGGAGGACCGTCTTTTTGAACTCAACGCCCGTCTTGAACGCAGGCGTGAGGAACTTCGGCAGGAGCGGCATTGCACGATCACCGATATCCAGCATCTCGGCCGGGCTTGGGTATTGCCTCATCCCGAACGTCAGACCCCTACAGTCCGTTCGTTCATTCGTGACGATGAGATTGAGAAGATTGCCGTGCAAGCAGTGATCGCCCATGAAGAAGCACAGGGTCGGCAGGTCATCAGCGTGGAGCAGGAGAACCGCGGGTTCGACCTCATCTCCAGAAGGCTCCATCCGGAAGATGCCCAGACCGCCATTGAGGTACGGTTCATCGAGGTCAAGGGGCGCTCCGCCGTCGGCGAGGTAGCGCTGACCACAAACGAATACAAGACCGCCGAACGGCTGAAAAAGGATTATTGGCTCTATGTGGTCTATAACTGCGCCACGACACCGGAGATCCATCCCATCCAGGACCCCGTTCGTCTGGGTTGGGAACCTCTCGTAAAAATAGAGCACTACCACGTCGGCGCAAAGAAAATCTTGGAGAGTTGAGACTGACTAACGATGAACAACCGTTATTTTACACACGGTAACGCACGAAAAACACACGGGCACACCCAAGCAATAACACCGGTGTGTTTTTCATGATTTTTTTGTTATTCATAGACAGACATATTCTATCGACGCGTCGATAGGTTCAACGACAGAAATCGAAAGGTTATAATTTCTATACGCGCGCGCATAGAACCGCGCATAGAAATCAAGTTTAGCAAACCAGATGGAAGGCGGGGGGCACTATGCTCAAAAGAATTAGAATAAGAAATTATAAATCATTCCAAGATATTGATGTTACACTCAACCCATTAACCGTCCTTTTTGGTCCCAATGCTGCGGGTAAGAGTAATTTCTTGGATGCCCTGCAGCTATTGTCGCGAATCGCAACAAGCAGAACACTAAAAGAGGCATTTGATCCTCCTTATAGAGGTAAGCCATTAGAGTCGTTTCGTTTTGGTGAAGACGGCATTAAAGGGCTTTTGAATCGGGAGACGTTATCATTTTCAATCGAGGCCGATATAGAAATATCCCACTCAATTGCGCAGTTTGTTAATCATCAGATATTAGAAATGAAAAAGAGCAAAACCCCGGATGGTAAAGCTACCTCGGGTGCAGCAAATCAATCGTTTGTACGGGAGAAAAACCTGCGTTATAGGATTGAGATTGAGATATTGCCTAAATCCGGCATATTACGAGTCGCAGACGAATATTTGGCAGCCTTGAACAGCAAGGGGGAAATCGCCAGAAGCCGAAGGCCTTTTTTTGAAAAGGTCAGAAACCGGTTGCATTTGCGGATGGAAGGTCAAGCCCACCCTGTTTACTATGACCAATATCTGGATCATAGTCTGCTGTCAATGCCTCTGTATCCACCGCATTATCCGCATGTGGTCGCTGTGCGCCAAGAATTGGCAAGTTGGTTTTTCTTCTATTTTGAACCAAGGGAACGTATGCGTTCTCCAAGTGCTGTGAAGGAGGTGCGCCACATCGGCATGATGGGCGAAGACTTGGCATCATTCTTAAATACTCTGCGGGCACTAGACGAAAGACAATTCAAAGCTGTTGAGAAAGCTTTGCATCTGATCATACCGACGGTTAATGGCATAGATGTAGGTGTAAATGACCTTGGCGAGGTTGAACTTAAACTTATTGAAGGGAAGATGCCTATTCCATCGCGCTTATTGTCAGAGGGGACCTTACGTGTTCTCGGGCTCCTTGCTCTGGGTGGCGCCAAGGAACCACCTGCACTACTTGGCTTTGAAGAGCCGGAAAATGGCATACACCCACGGCGCATACGGATGATAGCTGATTTGTTGAAAAACCGTACAGCGTCAGGTGAAACTCAACTCATTGTGACCACCCATTCACCGATACTTCCTGATATGCTTTCCGATGAAAACCTTTTTGTTTGCTTGAAAGAGCGGGGTCAGACGGTAATAAAGCCTTTTTCAACCTGGGGCTCTTTAGGACGAAAAAATGACATTGACAAATTCTTGAATGCCGAAGAACTGTCCGCTTCTGAACGTATAATGAGAGGTGACTTTGATGCATAAAGTCATCCTTTTCGCTGAAGACTATGGGCACGAAACATTTATAAGGGCGCTTTTAGAAAGATTAGCCCATGAACACAACACCGAAATTGCAATTTTGAACCGCAGCGTGAGAAGGGGGCATGGCAAGGTCATTAGTGAATTTCAAGCATTTCTAAAAGACCTGAACCGTGGAAAAGAAGAGATGCCCGATCTTCTCGTCGTTGCCACGGATGCGAACTGCAAAGGTTATGGGGATCGTAAACGCGAAATTGACGAAGTAAGCGACAAATTCAAGCAACTTATGGTGTGCGCAATACCCGATCCACACATAGAAAGATGGTTGCTTCTCGATTCGGCGGCATTCAAATCGATATTTGGAAGAGGTTGCAAGGCACCCGATCAGAAGTGTGAACGTGACCGCTACAAGAGACTGTTGTCGGAGGCCGTTCAGGCTGCCGGCGTAGTCCCTCCTTTGGGTGGGATAGAATATGCGGAAGACATTGTCACGGCTATGGATCTGGGAAAATTGGAAAAGGCGAACGCATCACTTGGTAGATTTCTCAAGGACTTACGCAATGTATTCAGACAATGGAGCCAAGTGTGACCTATCCCAAACGACTCATCGAGGTTGATCTGCCGATCAAAACGATCAGCGAACATGCCCGGCGGGAGAAGAATCTGCGGAGCGGGCATCCCTGGCACCTGCACATTTGGTGGGCCAGGCGGCCCTGGGGGGCATGTCGGGCCGTCACGCTGGCGTCCCTATTGCCCGATCCGGCTGATCCGAATTGTCCGAAAGCCTTCATCCAGAAGGCGGCCGATAGCCTGAGTCCTTTGGATTACAAGCCCAAATCGGCTGATCCGGCCGATCTCCAGGCGGCGCTGCTGTACTTTATCGGCGACTTTGCCAAATGGGAACTGGGGGCATCCACCCCATACCGGAATGCCGCAAACCATCTGATCAAGGCGGCGTATCCGGAAAATCCCCCCGTCGTTTTCGACTCCTTTGCGGGAAACGGCGCCATTCCCGGCGAGGCATTGCGTCTGGGCTGTGAAAGCATCGCCATGGATCTGAATCCGGTTGCCACGGTGGTGCTGCGAACCCTGTTGGAATCCGTTCCCCGGCAGGGGTATCCCCTGCTCGAAAAATTCCGCGAGGGGGCCGATTTCATCAAAAAGGAAGCGGAAAAGCGGCTCGCCCGCTACTACCCGAGGAAAGAAGGGAAGACGCCCATCGCCTGGCTGTGGGCGCGGACCGTGACCTGCGAGGGGCCGGGGTGCGGCGCCGTGATCCCGCTCATCTCCCAGACGACCATTGCCGGCGGGGCGCGAAAGGCATGGATTGAAATCACTGGGAAACCGGACAAGACCGTTGACATCCGCATCGCCAAGGGAAAGACCATTCCCAAAGACCTCATCAAGACGGCGGGAGGCGGGGCGGCCGTATGCCCGGTCTGCGGCTTCACGACGCAGAAGGCCAGCGTAAAACGGCAGGGCAAGGCCGGTAAGATGGGTAACCGTCTTTTCGGTGTGGCGATTCCCATCGGTGAGCGGCAGGGCAAGGACTATTTCGATGCGAGCAATGAGGACCGGAAGGCATTCCAGGACGCATCAAGGGCATGGAACGAGCTGGTCAACAAGGGAAAGGCAGCGCAGTTGACGGAGCCTTTTGTCTTAACCTATGGTTTGCACGTGCCGCCCCATTACGGCATCTCCACCTGGGGCGATCTCTTTTCGGACCGCCAGAAACTGGCCCTTCACACCCTGGCCGACATCCTCCGGGATTACGCAGCCTCTCTGAAGAACGAAGGCCATGATGCGTCATTCATCAAAGACGTCATGACCACCCTGGCCCTGGGGATCAGCAACAGCGTCCATTACTGGACGACGATGAGTACATGGCTCTCCGAGGGGATGATCTCGTGTTTTATCACTGGCAATGCCATTGCCATGCGCTGGGATTATGCGGAGGCCAATCCTTTGACGCCCCAATATGCGGGTGGTCTTGAATTTGCCTTCAAGAAAGCAGAAGAAAGTTTGACCGCTGCTGTCCACCTCGGCAAGAGCGCCGCCACTGTCCTCCAGGGTAACGCCACCGCCGTCCCCCTGCCCGACGATGCAGCGGACCTGTTCTTCACCGATCCGCCCTACTACGACGTCGTCCCCTATGCCGACCTCTCCGATCTCTGCTACGTCTGGCTCAAACGGTTCATCGGGGCCTATCATCCCGATCTTTTCCAGAGCGAACTGACGCCGAAGGCCGATCAGATCGTCGTCAATCCCTACGCCCCGGAAGACGGACGGGGGGAACAGACGCCGGAGGCCTATCAGGAACGGATGACGGCGGCCTTCCGGGAGGGAAGGCGGATTCTCCGCCCCGACGGCATCGGGGCGATCGTCTTCGCCCACAAGGGCACCGCCGCCTGGGAGGCGCTTATCGGCGCGGTCATCGACGCCGGTTTCATCGTGACGGCCTCCTGGCCCATCGACACGGAACGGGCTTCGCGCATGCGGGCTAATCAGTCGGCGGCTCTGGGCTCCTCGGTTCACCTCATCGTCCGGCCGCGCGAGGATCAGGACGGCGCGTTGAAATCGGGCGACGTCGGTGATTGGCGGGATGTCCTGCAGGAACTCCCCAAGCGCATCCACGCGTGGATGCCGCGGCTCGCAGGAGAGGGGGTGGTAGGCGCCGATGCCATCTTTGCCTGTCTCGGTCCGGCCCTGGAGATTTACTCCCGTTACTCACGCGTTGAGAAGGCGAGTGGAGAATCCGTTCTCCTGCGGGAATATCTGGAAAACGTCTGGGCGGCGGTGGCGCGTGAGGCCCTCAACATGATCTTTGCGGGGGCCGATGCGACGGGCTTCGAGGAAGACGCACGTCTCACGGCCATGTGGCTCTGGACGCTTTCGACAGGGGGAAACGGCAACGGTGAAAACGGTGAAGAAACCCAGGCGAGCACAGGCTATCTCCTGGAATACGACACGGCCCGAAAGATCGCCCAAGGGCTTGGAGCGCACTTGGAACAACTGATGGAGACCGTGGAGATCAAGGGCGATACGGCCAGACTCCTTGCCGTTGCAGAAAGGGCACCATACCTCTTCAAGAAGGAAGGCATCAAGGCCGGGTCGGCAAAAGGCAAAAGGAAAACAGACCACCAGGCGGCCTTTGATTTCATGGAAGAAATGACGGAGGTCGAGGAAAGGGAAAGCATCGGGGCCATCGCCGCGCAAGATGCCGGGCGGACCGTCCTCGACCGGCTCCATCAGAGCATGCTCCTTTTCGCCGCGGGCCGTTCCGATGCGCTGAAGCGATTTCTTGTCGAGGAAGGCATCGGTCGTGATCCGCGTCTGTGGCGCCTGGCCCAGGCCCTTTCAGCCTTGTATCCGGCGAGCGTGGATGAAAAGCGTTGGGTGGACGGCGTCCTGGCCAGAAAAAAGGGATTGGGGTTTTAGAGGTTATCAATCTTACGAGGAATGATCTATGGCACTGAAACCCTGGTTTAAGGTCGTGACCCCGCGTGAGGATTTGCGTGAGGGCAGACCCTTGGATGCTTCTGAATTCGCCGTCCATCTTGATCAGGTGCGGGACGGCCGGGCGCCGGTGGATTACCAGAATCCGGAAAGGTTCTTTGAACGAACCTATATGACGCAGAGCCTGTCGGGCCTGGCATCGGAGGTTCTCCGCCGGCTGTCGGGGATCAAGACGGAAACGTCGCCCATCTTCAACATGACGACCCAGTTCGGCGGGGGAAAGACCCATGCCCTCACCTTGCTCTATCATCTGGCGACGCAGGGAAACGACGCAAGAAATTGGAGGGGCGTCACAGGCTTGCTTGCCAAGGCTGACGTCAAAAGCGTGCCCAAAGCGGTGACGGCGATCTTTGTAGGGACGGAGTTCGATTCCATCACCGGACGGGGCGGCCATGACGGAACGCCTCTCAGAAAGACGCCTTGGGGAGAGATTGCTTTTCAGTTGGGCGGCGTGGAGGGATTTTCCGCTGTTGCTGAGCACGATGAGAAACTGATTGCGCCCGCCGGTGACGTTATCCGGCGATTCCTTCCCCAAGGGGCTCCCTGCCTCATCCTGCTCGATGAGCTGATGAATTACGTCAGCCGCAACAGGAAAAGCGGCCTTGCGGCTCAATTCTACGATTTTCTCCAGAACCTTTCCGAAACCATACGTGCCGAGGACAAGGCCGTCCTGGCCGTTTCCATCCCGGCGTCGGAAGGAGAGATGAACGCGGAAGACCAGGGGGACTACGAACGTTTCAAGAAGCTGCTCGACCGGCTGGGCAAAGCCGTTATCATGTCCGCAGAATCGGAAACGTCCGAAATAATCCGCCGCCGGCTCTTCGAGTGGGGCGGTCTGCCTGATGACGGCAAAAAGACTGTCGGCGAATATGCCGACTGGGTCATCGAACACCGAAACCAGGTCCCCAGCCTTTTCCCCGTCGATCAAGCGCGGGATGTCTTCGCCGCCGCCTATCCCTTTCATCCAATGGTCCTTTCCGTCTTCGAACGGAAATGGCAGATGCTCCCGCGGTTTCAGCGAACACGTGGTGTTTTGAGGCTGCTTGCTCTTTGGGTATCGAGGGTCTATCAGGAGGGCTACAAGGGAGGGTATCGGGATCCCCTGATTACCCTGGGAACGGCGCCGCTTGACGATCCCCTCTTCCGGGCGGCGGTCTTCGAGCAGTTGGGAGAATCGCGGCTGGAGGGCGCGGTGACTACAGACATATGCGGCAAGAAGGAATCCTTCGCCACGCAGATGGACAAGGAGGCGGTTGAGGCGATCAAAAAGGCGCGCCTCCACAGGAAGGTAGCCACGACGATTTTCTTTGAGTCCAACGGCGGGCAATTGCGGACGGAGGCGACGCTTCCGGAAATTCGGCTTGGCGTAGCCGAGCCCGATCTTGATATTGGAAACGTTGAAACCGTCTTGGAGACACTGGCAACCAACTGTTACTTCCTAAAAGTCGAGAAGAATCGCTATCGTTTCAGTTTTACCCCCAATCTCAACAAACTCCTGGCCGACCGGCGGGCGACGATTCAGGAGCCGCAGATCAAAGAGTGCGTCCGGTCGGAGGTGCAAAAGATCTTCAGCGCCGGGGCAGGCGCGGAACGGGTCTATTTCCCCGAAAAGAGCGGCCAGATCCCGGACCGGCCCGCCTTAACCTTCGTCATTATAGCCCCCGAACAGTCCTTGCAGGACAACGGGAAACTGACACAGGCCATTGAAGCCATGACGAAGGAATACGGGACTTCCGCGAGGACGTTCAAAAGCGCCTTGATCTGGTGCGTCCCGGAAACGACGGCCATGCTTCGGGATGAAGCCAGAAAGTTGCTGGCCTGGGAAGCAATAGACGATGAGGCCGGTACGCTGAAACTCGATGAGGTACAAAAGCGGCAGCTTGCGGAAAATTTGAAGAAAGCCCAGCGCGACTTGCGGGAATCGGTATGGCGGACTTACAAAAACCTGCTGCTTCTGGACAAAGAAAATCGGATGCGCACGATTGACCTGGGCCTGGTCCATTCCAGCGCGGCGGAGAACATGGTGACACTGATCCTGAATCGCCTCCGCCAAGACGGCGACGTGGAAGACGGCATCAGTCCGAATTTCCTGATACGCAATTGGCCGCCTGCTTTTACAGAGTGGTCGACCAAGTCGGTTCGGGACGCCTTTTTCGCTTCTCCACAGTTCCCCAAACTGCTCAACGCGGAGGTCGTAAAGGACACGATTGCCAGGGGCGTGAGCAACGGGCTCCTTGCCTATGTCGGCAAGAAGGGGGACGGATATGATCCATTTATATACGGGGTTGATCTGAATTCAAAGGATGTGGAAATCTCCGATGACATGTTCATCATCAGAAAGGAAACCGTCGAGGCATACAAGAGCAAAGTGCGTGCAGGGGCGCCCTCACAGCCGGCGCCGGACATGAAATCAGAGGGGAAACCGGATATCACGGTTCCCAAGGAACCGGAAGAGATTCAAGAAAAGCCAGCACAGCCACCATCTGGGGCACCCGTCACGACAAGATTGAGTTGGTCGGGTGAGATTCCTCCGCAAAAGTGGATGAATTTCTACACAAAGGTTCTTTCCAAATACGCCGTGGGCAACGAGATGAAGATAACCTTGAACGTCGAGGTTAAACAGGCTGGCGGCATCTCATCGCAGAAGATTGAAGAAACGAAAACAGCCCTAAGGGAACTGGGAATGGGGGACGATGTGAAGGCGGAGTGACAAATCAAGTCTGTGATCAATCAATGTGCTAAATTTTTAACCTGAAACCAGAGTGAACGAGTACCCCACACGGTGCCTTTGGCTTTTTGGGCTAAAAAAGCCTCAATGGGCGGGGGTCCGAGGGGTAAATTCCGACGATCACCTGCCCGGATCATGCAATGGCCCCTAAAAAGGGAAAAATTGGTGAAATTGGACACACCTCAAGGGGCCGGCTGTTTCTGATCTCATGTCTCGGAAGTGGGATGGAATCACCCTCCGCTGACCAACAAAGGGCCATGACCGGGGCGTGTCAATGAAAGGAGACCCCTTCGGCGGCGTCGGCCCCGGTTAAAACACCGCCCGGGGAGGAGTAGCGGAGTTTCGATACAACTTAGCTATCTGATATCGTAGAGAAATCGCGGCGTTGAAAAAATTTCCTGTCTTGGCGGGCCCTCCGGGATTTTGCGAGTCTGAAAAGCCCGTCAGGCGAGGGTTTGCGGACCGCCCCCTTCCGGGATTCTGCCTCTCTCCCGCCACGGGTTTTCAAGTTAAAAACGGATGCCCCGCCCGTCCCCGGAGGACCGGTCCGCCCTGTCGAGATCCCTTCTTGGGGCGTCCGTCCCGCCGTCGCGTTTCCCCGGGCCCGGCTCCGTGGCACCGGGGGGCATTCCGCCCCGCCCATGCCCCCCGGGGAGAGGGGGAGAAAAAATGGGAGGGGAAAATTTTTTGTTGGTCGCT
>ERZ795045.3943-NODE-3943-length-12489-cov-5.114123_pt1 | contig 12489 bp, 10 predicted proteins | sample MGYA00375129_ERZ795045 | MGnify/ENA primary metagenome ERZ795045 (study PRJEB30174, sample SAMN05720166) | activated sludge metagenome | isolation source: anaerobic digester from wastewater treatment plant | place: Japan | collected 2015-05-15 ... | reverse complement strand
GGACGTGTACGGATGTGAAGCCTGCCTTGTGAATCTATGTAATATTCGAGCGGCGGATATGGAGGCTCCTGGGCGTTCGCTGAACGGCCTTTCGCCTCGGCCGCACGCCTCGCCTCTTCATACATTCTTCCAACTCGCTCGACGTATTGCCTGGTTTCGCGATAGGGCGGCACACCGCCGTGTTTGATTACCGCGCCCTCACCGGCGTTGTAGGCCGCCAGGGCCAGCCGGGGGTCCTCATCGCCGAAAACAGTGAGCAGGTACTTGAGATAACGCACGCCGCCATCGATGTTCTGGAGAGCGTCGAAACTATCCTTGACGTTCAGCCGGCGGGCGGTCGCCGGCATGAGTTGCATCAATCCGCGGGCGCCCTTCGGAGAAACCGCAAGCGGGTTGTAATTGCTCTCGACCGCGATCACGGAGCGGACCAGCAGCGGGTCAACCTGGTAACGTTCCGCGGCCTCGTCAACGTAATCGGACACGGCCTCGCGGACCACCTCGGAAACCGACGCGCCGCTTGCAGCGCCGGGCGCCACCGTCACCGTACGGACCAGCCGTCCGGTCTTGGGGTTCGGGCGAACCACGGAGTTCAGTTTGGCCGCGCGCTCGGCCGGCTGTGCGGACAGAAGAACCGCCGCAAAGCCTGTACACACGAGCTGGAAACAAATCCGCATGCCTTTGTTTACAACATTCTACTCCCAAAAACGGGCGTCTGAGTGATAAAAAACGCAACCAAGCGTTCGGCGCCATCGCCGCGGGCCTGGCGAAGGCATCACGGGCCTGATCCTCTGTATCGCCAATGTTATCATTTTTCCATGGAGCAAGACGGCCGGCCGGCAGGCCGGGCCGGGTTCGTCCTCGTGGGCGGAAAAAGCTCGAGGATGGGGCGCGACAAGGCGCTGCTGCCGTACGGCGGCGCCAGCCTGGCGGAACATATCGCGGCGCGGGTGAAAACCGCAGCCGGTTCCGCGACTCTGGTGGGGAATCCGGGACTTTTCGGCGACTTGCGGTATCCGGAGATTCCCGACGTGCGTCCCAACTGCGGCCCGCTGGGCGGCATCGAGGCCGCGCTGCGACACTCGCCGGCGCGCTGGAACCTGATTGTGGCCTGCGACATGCCTTCCCTCACGGTGGAGTTCCTCACCCGGCTTCTCGAGGAAGCGGAAGCCCGGGGCAGCCGGTGCCTGGTTCCGGTTTCCCCAGGAGGAAGACCCGAGCCGCTGTGCGCCGTGTGGGACCGCGGCTGCCTCGATACGGTGTCCCGGCTCCTGGACAGCGGGGTGAGAAAGATGACCGAGGCGCTCGACGCTGTCGGCGCGGTGTACGAGCCCCAGGTCGAACCCGCCTGGTTCGAGAACCTGAACACACCGGATGAATTGGCGCGTCACCGCCCGGCTTCCCCAAACCTGGTGAGAGGGAAGAGCCGATGAGTGAGTCCTATCCGCACTACATCGAATTCCGCCACGTTCATAAGACGTTCGATACCCCCGTTTTGGTCGATGTCAGTTTTCAAGTAAACGCGGGCGAGACGGTGGCCATTATCGGGCGCAGCGGCGTGGGCAAATCGGTCACCCTGGCCCACATCATGGGGTTTCTCAAGCCGGACAGCGGGCGGGTCATTGTGGCGCACGAGGACATTACGGATTATCCGGAGCCCGAATTAAGGCGTATACGGCGCAAGGTGACGATGGTGTTCCAGTCCGGTGCGCTGTTCGATTCGCTGACGATCGCCGAAAACATCCTGTTTTCGCTGGAGCTCCGGGAGGACTACGACGAGGAGAACAAGCTGGAGGTGGTGAACGGCTTGCTGCGGATGGTGGACCTCGAGGAATACGCGGACGCCTATCCCTCAGACATCTCCACGGGTTACAAGCGCGCGGTGGCGATCGCGCGCGCGCTGGCCGCGCAGCCGGAGTGCGTCCTCTACGACGAGCCAACGACTATGGTGGACCCCATCATGTCGGACCACATCGCAAGTCTGATGCTGCGGTTGAAGCACCATTTGCATCTCACGTCGATCGTTGTGACGCACGATCTTGACCTTATGCGGCGCGTCGCAGACCGCGTCGTGTTCCTCCACGAAGGCCGGGCCATCTTTTCCGGTCCGGTGGCGGAACTGGAGAACGCCGACGATCCCAATATTCAGGAATTTCTGGCGCTTGACCGGGTCTAGCTAGCTCCCGAAAACGCGGCGTTTCCAGCCGCTTAGAGTGTGTCCGATCCGCTCGAAGAAGCCCGGGCCGGTTTGCGGGGATTCGGTCTCCAACGCCGGCTGCGGCTCCGGTTGCAGAGCCGGGGCCGCGGGGTCGTATTTCTGAGTGTCTATGAGCACAACGCGGTAGGTCTGAAAAGCATAGGTTTTGCGCCAGCGGACGCCGGACTCGTCCTCCAGGATCAGAGAAAACTTCGGGGCCTCTTCCGGGCCGGACGGCACGGCTTTCCCCGGCTGCACCTCGACGGGAAAGTATCCCTTGAGGTTTCTGGCGATATAGGCGGTCTCGTAGCGGCGCCGGCGCGTGTTCCAGATGAAGTAGCGGAAGCTGTCGAACTGGTAGGGCTGGCGGACTTTCGAAAGCGTGGTCCAAAGCCAGTGATGCCGGACCTGGTCGCCGTCCGGGACATCGGCCATCGCGAAGTACGAGGTAATCCGGTGCCCTTCGGAGTACTGAGCCACTTCATCCGGGATGTTCATGCGCAGCATATTGGTGAGCGCCCAGCCGGCGCGGCCGTTGGAAAGGCGCACCAGGGTCCAGTCGTCGACGGGAACGGGCTTGGCCGGCTCGGGAGGGGGAGGCGGAGGTTCCCTCTCCACTGTGGTTTTCGACAGCTCCAGCCAGTCTTGGGGCGGTTTGGGAGCCGGCGGCATAGGCGGCGGAGGCACGCGCGGTTTGGCTGCCGGCTTGCGAGGCCTCGGCTGCGGTGGGGGCGGCTTTGGGAAGAGGTCCGGGGGTTTATAGGGAACCCGCGGGGCGAGCGCGACATCCACAACGTCGACCAATTCCCCGGCTGTGATCTGGTGGATGCTGGGCGCCGAGCGATGGGGCTCGGTATGGACGTTCAACGGCTCGTAAACGGTCGCAGCGCCGTGGGACGGCAGTTTGCGCGCCCGTTCCGCGAGCCGGTCAAGCTCTTCCATCTGGGCGGGGGTCATGAGCTGCCGCATGTCCGTCCAGCCCTGCTTGCCGTCGGCGGTCCGCACCAGAACGAAGACCCGCCGCCGGCGGATAATCCCCACCCTGTCGCCATGCTTGACGGTGGCCGTCACGGCGGACCGGGGATCGATTTCCTGGCGCAGGTTGAGAGTCGCCGGACCCACGAAAGCCACGGCAAGCTCCCGAGGTTCCTCGGGACCGGAAGCACAACCCACCAGCCCGATCAGAAAGAGCGCCAGAACCGCAGCAGAGGACGTTGCAGAGAATGAGGCCGACACTGCTTCATTTCCCAGTTTAGCGCGGCGATTCGGGCAGCCAAACCCAGGTCCCCGAGGCGGCCTGCAGCCGGCGCCGCCGGTGCGGTAGTCGTTCCCCGGTAGCCCGATGGCGCCAGTGACGCCATAATCATTCCCTCTAGCCCGCCGCCGATGGCGCCGTAATCATTCCTCTGTGGTCCGGTGCCGCGCGTAGTGCCATAATCATTCCGATGACAAGAACAATCGCTGTGGCATTGCTGGGCTTATTCGCGGGAGTTTTACCGGCAGCCGACTTCCCCCAGACCGAGATTACGAATGGCCCCATCCGGGCGAAGATCTATCTGCCCGACGCGCAAAAAGGGTTCTACCGCGGCACGCGCTTCGACTGGTCGGGTGTCATCTTCAGCCTGCAATACAAAGGGTTCGATTTTTACGGACCGTGGTTCGACCGGACGGCGCCAGACATTCGAGATTTTATTTACGACGGTCCGGACATTGTCGCCGGGCCGTGCAGTGCCGTCACCGGCCCCGCCGACGAATTTCGCCCTCTCGGCTTTGACGAAGCGAAGCCAGGCGGCACGTTTGTCAAAATCGGCGTGGGCGCTCTCAGGCGGCCCGACGATGCCGAGTACAGCAACTACCGGCTGTATGAGATCGCCGACGGGGGCAAGTGGGCCGTCCGGCAAGGCCGCGATTTCATCGAATTCACGCAGCAGCTCTCGGATGCCTCATCCGGGTACGGCTACTCGTACCGCAAGGTCGTGCGCCTTATTCCCGGCAAGCCGGAGATGGTTCTGGAACACAGTTTAAGGAACACGGGCAGCCGCCCGATCCGTACCAGCGTCTACAACCACAACTTCATCGTGATCAACAAGCAGCGGACGGGTGAGGGGTTTGTGATCACCGTTCCGTTCCAGATCCGGACGCCGCGCCCGCCCAACCCGAAGCTGGCCGAAATTCGCGGAAACCAGATCGTGTACTTAAGGACGCTGGAGGGCCGCGACGTCGTCAGCGCTCAGATCCAGGGATTCGGCGACACCGCGCGTGATCACGAGATTCGCGTTGAGAACAGGAAGCTGGGCGCGGGCATGAGGATCGTTGGCGACCGCCCCCTGATGAGCTTCAACTTCTGGTCGATCCGGTCCGTGGTCTCGCCGGAGCCTTTTGTCGCCATCGACATCGCGCCTGGCAGCGAGTTCACCTGGAAGAACGCCTACACCTATTACACCCTGCCGTAGGGTGAGCGCCGATTCCACGGCTCGGGAAAGAGCCTCGTAGCTCATCAGGCCCGGGTGGTAAAGGCGGACGATGCCCTCGGCATCGAGGAGCACCAGTGTCGGCGTGGTGCTTGCGCCGTATTGTTTGAAATTTTCCTCGCTCACCGGTACGGGCATGTCCTTCAAACCGGCGTATACACTCCGCCGCACCTCGTCAATGTACTTGAGTTCTTCTTCCGGTGAAGCTTCCTCGCCACGCCTGGTGTAGCCGTAGCGCTGCGTCGGGCCGACAATAGTGAGCCCGCGGCCGCCGTATTCGGATTGCAGCTTTACCAGCGCGGGAACCAGCGCCTTGCAGTCGGGGCACCAGTGGGCCCAAAAATACAGCAGCACCACGCGCCCCTTGAGCGCGTTTAGCGGAACCGGCTTTGGCCCCAGCCATTCGGCGATGTCGAGCGGCGGCGCAGGCTTGCCTTCCAGCGTCAACAGGTTCAGATTCTTCTGTATGCGGGTGCGAATCGAGGTGTCCCGCCAGGCCTCCAGCTCGCGCTGAAGGAACGCGACTGCGGCGGAGCGCTCGCCGCGTTCGGCCAGAACGTTTGCCTGAACTTCTATGGAAGCGCCGAGCGCGATCGGCAGGTGTTTGTCGTCGTCGAGTTTGCGATTTTTCAACTGCTCCAGCGCGAGTTTCCGCGTCTCGGCGGCGTAGGCTTCGGCCTTGTCGAACTGCTTCGCTGCCAGCGCGCCCCGCCCGAGCCAGGAGTGCGCTTCGATCATTTCCGCCGTGACGCCGTTCGCCTGGCGGTAGGTCTCGATGTGCTTCTCCGCGAGCGCAAAGTCGCCGCGCGCGATGGCGGCCCGCACGTCGGCAACTATGGCGGCGGACGCCGCCGTCAACTGCGCGAAGAACACAAGCGAGACCTTCAGCGCGTTCATGTGGAGGCTATTTTCTTTAAGAGCTCTTTGGTGTACGCGATGCTAACTTCCAGGTCCTCGCGCTCTCGCGCGGCCGCGTCCTCCCTCGGAACGCGAGGCGGCGCCGGGCGCGGGGTCCCCTTCTGAACCAGGGCCACGAAGCGGGCGAATTCCCAGGCCGGCATGTTACGGTACGCCTCCCAGAACTTCGGGTCGTGGTAGTTGAACTCGCGCGGTCCGGTGACGATGATTTCCAGCGACAGCGCCTTGCCGGGGCACAGCTCCGCGTACTTGCGGACGTAATCGTCGATGCCGATATTGCCTTCGCCCATGCGCGTCCAGGCGACCGCAGCGCCGTTCGGCGTGGCCCATACGGCGCTATCGCGCACGTGGCTTGTCAGGACGTAGGGCGCCAGCGTTTCCAGCGTGAGGTGCGGGTCTTCAATCGCCCACACCGGGTTGCCCGAGTCCAGGCAGGCGCCGACGAAGTCCTTGCCGGCCTCCTCGATCAACATTTTCATCTCGCGCGCCTGCATGTCACCGGCGTGGTTTTCAATCGCGATCTTCAGCCCGGCATCCATCACGCGCGAGCGCACGGCCCGCAGCACCTTCACGGTGCTCTCGATATTGCCCTCAATGCCGAGGGGAGGCTGCCGGTCGGCCGAACTGCCCAGTACACAGCGGATGATCTTGGACCCGACCACGTTGGCCGCGCGGATCATTCTGGTCAATTGCTCTTCGGCCGTCCCGTCCGCGGCTCTGAACATCTTGGAGGTGGGGCAGATCGACATCATGCCGATCTCGATTTCGATGCCCAACTTTTCCGCGTGGGCGCGCACACGCTTCAGGTGCTCCTCTTCCAGGCCGCCGATGAACCGGATTTCGCTGAAGTGGACGACCTCGACACCGTGCTTTGCGCAGTAGTCCAGGTATTGAAACGGAGTCCACTTCTGGGAACGGATGCTGAACAGGTCTACCCCGAATTTCACGCGGGGGGCAGGCGCCGGGGAAGCAGAAGACGCAAGGGCGCCCAGACTGGTGGCCAAAAACGTTCTCCGGTGCATTCCGATATTCTATACCGGAATCGAAGGCCCTCCTCCGCACAGCGGGTTCAGGCAAGGGCGCCCTTTGCACGCGGCGGGGAGAGCCTTGATGAGTCCGCGGTCTTGCGTAACAGCAAGATTACAATTCCCACCCTGGCCTATATTCGCGGGTGAGGTATTTGTTGGCGTCCGCCGGGCTGGTGATCTTCATGTTTGCGCTGTCGTAGAGCACTTTGACGGGCGCCGGATAAACCCGGACTCCGCTCTTCACTTTCCCGGCGCGCAACGCCACTGCCGCGAGGCACACGGTTTCGGAAATCGGCCCTGCGTTCACGAAGTCACCTGGAGAGCGCTCGCCTCCTTTGAAAGCTGTGATCCACAGGTCGTTGGCAGGGCTGGGGGTCATGGCCGAGGGGGAACTCCTGGCCTGCCCCGCACCCGCACCGCGCGGGCTGGCAGGCGTCTCCCGCCACAGCGGCTCCGAGCCTTTTTCTGTGATCAGGAGGGGCGTGCGTCCCGCTGCCAGAATCTTGCCCTTGTCGCCCACGTAGAGCAGTCCGCCGGGCGGCAAAGGAGCGGGATCCGAATCCAACTCTGGGATCCGCGGCTGCATCCCGCCGTCGTACCAGAACAGGCTGAGCGGCTGCATCCCCGGCGGAGGCGCGAACTCGAAGTGGATCATACTCGCAGTTGGGAACGCGAAGTCGTTCTCGACCGGATTGGCCACGTGGTCGATGACGTTGCAGGTGTGCGTGGACCAGGCTCGCGCGCTGATGGGCGGGCCCATGTTCAGCGCCGTGAACACCGGCCACAGGCTGTAGATTCCGACGTCGGCGATGGTCCCGCCGCCAAACTCGTACCAGCCCCGGAACACCATGTGTGTGTAACAGGGATGATAGGGACGATCCAGCGCCGGCCCCAGCCACAATTGCCAGTCCATGCCCGGCGGCACCGGCGGCCTGTCCTTGGGCAACTCGGTATATTGCGGCCACACCGGCCGGTCGGTCCAGTTGTGGATCTCCCGAAGGTTGCCGATGACGCCCTCCTTGATTGCCGCGATGATCCGCTCGGTCGAGCTCGCCCCGCTGTAGGCCATGAAGTGCGTCGGCACATTCATCTGGCGGGCCGTTTCGATCACCAGCCGTGCCTCGTTCATGCGGTTGGCCAGCGGCTTGTGCATCAGGACCGGCTTCTTCAGCTTCATAGCCGCCACGCTGATATGCGCGTGCAGGTGGTCGGGCGTCATGATCTTGACGCAGTCGACATCCTTCTCCTTAGCCAGCAACTCGCGAAAGTCGTTGTAGGCGGTGCACCCTTTGTAATTCTCGTAGCCCTTCTGTTTGGCGTAGTAGGTTTCCACCACGTACTGAAACTGGTCCCGCCCCGCGCGCACGCCGGTATCGCCTTCCCCGTAGTTCGGCTGCTCCAGCACTCTGCGGATTTGGCTGCGGATAGCGTACTTGCCCCAGTCCAGATAGTCCTGGCTGTCCTTTACGACGTCGCAGCAGGCAACGATCTGAATGCGCGGATCCTGAAGCAGGCCGGCCACTAGTTCGCGCGTGCCCTCGGTACCACAGCCGATGTGGGCCATGGTCAGCTTGTCGCTGGGTGGAACAAAGCCTTGCCCCCCTAGTACGTGCCTCGGAACAATGGTGAAGGCGCCGGTGACCGCGGCGGTCCCCACGAAGTCTCGGCGATTGATTTTGGATTTCACTCAGTCCTCCGTGACCTTTTTCGCTTGAATGTCCGAGCGCATCCTGCGGTGCCTGCGAAGCGCCAGGTTGCCTGGATGCGCGGCGCTCAGAAGCAGCGCCAACCGAAGAAGGGTTTTTCCTGCTATCCCTTTCTTTCGGCCAACAACTTGCGGAGATTCGCCAGGGACTGCCGCACGGATTCCAGCGGTGTCGTGGGATAGCTCTCCTGCTCGACGATGTACCACTGGGTGTCGCCCACCGTCTCCGCGGCGTTGAAGATCTCCTGCCACTTCAATGTGCCTTCGCCGAGCAGCACGTCCCGCCGGTCTGGCGCGTAGTCGTTCATGTGCATGCTGACGGTTCGGCCGGGGTAACGCTTGATGTAAGCGACCGGGTCCAGCCCCGCGGCGGGCCAGGCGGCAAGGTGGAGCTGTTGATAGATGTCCTTGTCCGTGTTGTCGAAGATGATTTCCCAGGGCAGGCTGCCGTCGGGGAGCTTCTGCAATTCGATCGCGTGATTGTGCAATCCGAGGCGGATGCCGTATGGCCGCAGTTTCTCGGCGAGTTCGTTCATCAGCTTGGCGCCGTCAATCCAGAACTGCTTCGTTCCTCTGGCCTGGCGGTTGCCGAGCAACTCGGAGAGAGTCAGAAACTTGGTGCCGAGGGTCAGGTGCAGCTCCAGGGTCTGCTTGAAGCGGTCTCCCTGCAACATGGGTGCGTGAATGTGGTCGCTGGCAGAGACCAGTCCGTTGTCATCGAGCAGCTTCTTGAGCTCCTTCGGTGTGCGGTCGAAATAGCCGCCCCATCCGTACCACTCGACGCCCTGGAAACCCATCTTGCTGATGGCCTCAAGGGTTCCCGGCAGGTCGCCTTTCGCGGGAGGCTTGGCCCGGAAGCCCAAGGCTTCCCGCAGCGAGAAGAGCTGCAAAGCGATTCCCGGCGGCTTGCGGGCAGCGGCGGGGGTCTTCGACGCTCCCGCGCTGAGGGCGGCGGCAGCGGCGCCCGCTTTCAGAATGTCGCGTCTGGTAAAGGTCCGTTCTACAGATTGCATAGAATCTCCTCTGGGATTGAACCGTACCACAACTCTCAACCCGGCCGGCAGTTGAGCTCAGGAATTGCTGGTTTCTATGCTAAATGACCACGCGTTTTCTCTGCCCTCGTTTACCTTCGAGCGCCGGAGTACTCCCACTAGTTGCGCGAGTGGAAGAAGCGTTCCTTGTCAAAGGGCAGCTTGGGCGCAGAGCACAGGAACCGCTCCCAGTCCACCGTCTGCGGAGAAGCGTCGGGCGGAATCGGGCAGATCGGCTTTTCGCGATAGATGTCCTTCTCGGCGCTCAGAGCGTCGAGCACCTGTGGTGTGTGCCAGTGCTCGGGTGTAGCGATGACCTCTGCGTCAACATTCCTTGCGATCCAGGATCACGCGGTAGTCCGCGCGGCGGCGGTCCTTGGTTGTCCAGGGCGTGTTTCGCCGATCCGTTCGATCCAGGATCCTTCAGAATGTGGTGGCCAGGGACGCCCGCCCGCTCACTGGGGATACGGCGAATCGTTTGCGCTGGAGTCGATCAATTCCGCCCGGCCGTTGCGATAGACCATCAGAAACACGTCCTTGTCCACCAACTCTCCCGAGGAGTCGAAGTCGTAAGTACCGTTCGCGCCTTTCCACGGCTCCATGAACCGGATGGCGTAGGAGAGGTCGAGAGAGCTCGTCGAGCCGGTCAATTCCAGCGCCGCGGCCAGAATGTGCAGCGCGTCATACGCTTGCGCCGCGTAGACTCCGGGGAGATGGCCGAAGCGCTTGCGGAACTTGGCGACGAAGGCCTGGTTCTCCGGCGTCTCGGAATCCACGTTGTACAGGGAATAAAACATCACTCCCTCCAGGAACTCCACCGGCAGCGTGTGCATTTGGGGAATATCGTCGAACGACCCCACAATCGGGGTCTTCAGCCCCATGCCGCGGGCCGCCCGGATGAAAGGGACCGCTTCGGCTTCCACGCCAGCGAAGAAGATCAGGTCGGCCTGAGCCGCTTTCAGCTCGTCTACCATCTCGCGAAAGTCGACCACTCCGCGCACGTAGGCCGCTTTGTAGACCGTTTGTGCATCCCTGCTCTCCAATTCGATTCCAAAATAATAGGCCAGGTCCTCCCCGAAGGGGCTATCCTCGTAAACGATCGCCACCTTCCGGTACCCGCGATCCAGGCACATGCGCGCGAGCTTACGCCCGATCTGTGAGCAGGGCAGCACGGTCCGGATCAAGTACCGGAAGTCGCGATGCGTCATGTAGGTGTTGTTGGAGCCTATGATGATGTGAAGCAACCGGCTTTCTTCGAAGATCGCAGATGCCCGCACGGCAGTTCTGGAGTCGTAGTACCCGATCGTCGCGACCATGTCGGGCGTGCGGGAAAACCGTATGGCGATCAAACGGGACCTCTCGTCATCAAGCTGGTCGTCGAGCAAGATCAGGCGGAAGCGCTTGCCGCGCACGCCCCGCTCGTTGATCTCATCCAAGGCGAGCGTCAGCCCCTTGTCCATCCCGTCCTGGTTGATTTCGAACGGCCAGCAGACGCCTACGAGGACCTCGTCGGGGGATTGCCTGGCCATCCAGGTTCTCCATTCGCCGAACTCACGCAGAGTAACGGACTGCCACACCACAAAGGGGGTCAGCAGTGTGGCCGCGACAAACAGCTTCTTCAAGTGCTACTCCTTCCCCAGGATCAGCGGCAGCCCGTCTTTGCCGCCAACCACAACGACTTTGGCGTTTGACGACTTGGCAAGCGCTTCGGTGGCCTGAATGCCGTGCCACTGCAGCAGCATCGGATTCAGGCTGCGGCTGACCATCTCGTTGTAGGCTTGGTGACCTTTCGCCTCGATGATCTTCCGCTCCGCTTCCTTCTGCGCGACGGCCAGGCGGTAGACGTATTCCCCGTCCAATTGTTGCTGGGCGAGTTTGGCCTCGATGGCGTCGGCGATTTTCTTGGGAAGCGAGATCTTCTCGATGGGGACCTCGTCGAGGGAGACGAAACGCGCCTCCAGGCGAACCTTCGAGAGTACGGAGATGCGCTCCTGAATGGCTTTTTGCGAGGTGTAAATCTCTTCCGGCTTGTACTGGCCGAAGACGGTCCGGATGACCGAGCGCACTTCGGGCCGCACCACCACGTTCGCGTAATCCGGGCCTACTTTCTGGTGGAGCAGCGGCAGCAGATCCGGGTTGGGGAAAAATCTCACCGAGTACTCCACGTGGACCGTCAGCCCGTCTACCGTCAAGACGTCGATCGAGTCGCTGATGCGTTGTTTGCGGACGTTATAGATGTACATCCGGTTGATCGGCAAGATGATGTGCAGGCCCTCCCGGTACACCGTATGAACGACCGTGCCGCCCAGCCGCCGCCAGAGCACTCCCAGTTGCCCCGAATGAATCGAGATCACCGTGTGGTCGAAGAAGTAGATAAAGAGGAATACGACGGCGAGGCACACGATCATTACGTAGGGCGCCTGCCTCCGCAGGAAAGCAACCAGCCGGCGGCGTTTACCGCTCAACCACTCCCGAATTCGTTTCATTGCAGCACCGTTTCTTCATCCGGCTTTGCCGCACCGCGCCGCGCTCTTCGTTTTCGCGCCGGTTTCGCGGGAGGCTCGGGAGCGCCGATTTTGCCGTACTCCATTCGCAACACCCGATCCGCCACGTGGAAGTAGCGGTCGTCATGCGAGATGACAATCACGGTTTTCCCGGCCTTCTTGAGTTCCGGCAGGAGAACCTCGTAGAAGTGGGCGCGGAACTGAGGATCCTGATCCGCCGCTACTTCGTCGAAAACGTAGACCGGCTTGTCCTCCAGGTAGGAAATCACGAGCGCGAGACGCTTCCTCTGCCCCGTGGACAGGCTGATGGTGGAGAAACGCCCGTCGCGGAACGTGGTCTTGCCCGAAATCTGCATGAGCTCGAGGAGCTGCTCGACACGGGCCGGATCGATCTCCCGCAGGCCATAGAGCCGGTCAAACAGGTGGAAGTCGGAAAAAATGGCCGAGAACAGATGGCGATACGACTGAACGTTGCGCGGCGTCACGGCCGTGCTGTCCACCGAGATGACGCCCTGTTCCGGAACGTACAGGGCCGTGAGCAGCTTCAGGAATGTCGTCTTTCCGCTGCCGTTTCCACCTACCAGAAACAGAATCTCGCCGCGCTTGACCACGGCATCGTCGGGTCCGAGGCGAAAGTC
>ERZ795045.3913-NODE-3913-length-12574-cov-5.487739_pt1 | contig 12574 bp, 10 predicted proteins | sample MGYA00375129_ERZ795045 | MGnify/ENA primary metagenome ERZ795045 (study PRJEB30174, sample SAMN05720166) | activated sludge metagenome | isolation source: anaerobic digester from wastewater treatment plant | place: Japan | collected 2015-05-15 ... | reverse complement strand
GCACGTGGTCACGAAAAAAGGGCAGGGCTACAAGCTGGCCGAGGCCGACCCGGTCAAATACCACGCCGCCAGCGGCAGGTTCAACCCGGCCGAGGGCTTCCCCAAGCCCACCGCGCCGGCCAAGCTCACCTTCACGCAGGTGTTCGGCCAGTGGCTGTGCGACATGGCCGATGCCGACCCGCGGCTCGTCGGCATCACGCCGGCGATGCGCGAGGGCTCGGGCATGGTCGAGTTCCACAAACGCCACCCGAAGCGCTACCACGACGTCGGCATCGCCGAGCAGCACGCGGTGACCTTCGCCGCCGGGTTGGCCTGCGAAGGGCTGAAGCCGGTGGTGGCGATCTACAGCACCTTCCTGCAGCGCGGCTACGACCAGCTGGTGCACGACGTGGCGATCCAGAAGCTGCCGGTGGTGTTCGCGCTGGACCGCGCCGGTGTCGTCGGTGCCGACGGCGCCACCCACATCGGCGCCTACGACATCGCCTACCTGCGCTGCGTGCCCAACATGAGCCTGATCGCGCCGGCCGACGAGGCCGAGTGCCGCCAGGCGCTGAGCAGCGCCTTCGCGCAGTCGCACCCGGTGGCGGTGCGCTACCCGCGCGGTGCCGGCGTCGGCGCGGCGGTGGGTTCCGACCTGTCGCCGCTGCCCTGGGGCCAGGCCGAACTGCGCCGCCGCACCAGCCGCAGCAATGCGGTGGGCGGGCCGCGCATCGCCATCCTCGCCTTCGGCACCTTGCTGTACCCGGCGCTGCAGGCGGGCGAATCGCTGGACGCCACGGTGGTGAACATGCGTTTCGTCAAGCCGCTGGACGAGGCGATGGTGCGCGAGCTCGCGCGCACGCACGAGGCCATCGTCACGCTGGAAGAGGGCTGCATCATGGGCGGTGCCGGCAGCGCGGTGGCCGAATGTCTGGCCGCGTCGGGGCTGACGCCGCAGCTGCTGCAGCTGGGCCTGCCCGACCAGGTGATCGAACACGGCGACCCGGCCAAGCTGCTGGCGCAGTGCGGGCTGGATGCCGCGGGCATCGAGCTGTCGATCACGCGGCGCTTCGGCAGCCGGCTCAGCGTGGTGCGCCCGGCGGCCAACCATTGAACGGGCGATGATCGAGTTCTTCGAGCCCACCGAGTGACGATGAACCAGCTTTCCGACGCCCTGCACATCCCCGACACCCAGAGCGAGCGGGACGAACGCCATCTGGCGATTCAGCGCGTGGGCATCAAGGACGTGCGCTACCCGCTGCAGCTGAAGGTGGCCGGCGCGGTGCAGACCACCGCCGCGGCCTGGGACCTGGACGTGAGCTTGCCGGCCGACAAGAAGGGCACGCACATGTCGCGCTTCGTCGCCTGGCTGGAAGCACTCGATGCGCCGCTCGATGCCGCGGGCCTGCGCCAGCGCCACGCGCAGATGCTGCAACTGCTCGATGCGCGCGAGGGCCGCATCGAAGCACGCTTCAATTTCTTCCTGCGCAAGCGCGCGCCGGTGTCGGGGCTGGCCAGCCTGCTCGACTACCAGGGCCGCTGGATCGCCGAAACGCGCGCCGGCGCCACGCGGGTCCACGCCGAAGTCGGCGTGCCGGTGAAGTCGCTGTGCCCGTGCTCGAAGGAGATCTCCGACTACGGCGCGCACAACCAGCGTTCGCTGGTGACGATCCGCGTCGAGCTGCTGCAGCAGATCGAGTGGCACGAGTTGGTGCGCTTCGCCGAAGACCAGGCCTCGAGCGAACTGTGGCCGATGCTCAAGCGTGTGGACGAGAAGTGGGTCACCGAGCGCGCCTACGAGAACCCGAAGTTCGTCGAAGACCTGGTGCGCGACGTGGCGCTGGCGCTGAACCGCGATGCGCGCGTCGGCCGCTACCGCGTCGAGGTCGAGAACTTCGAGTCGATACACAACCACAGCGCTTATGCGCGCATCGAGCGCGCATAAGCCCGCGCTGCGCGCGGCGCTCGCGCAGCGAGCGGCAGCGGTTGCGACGACGGCTCACATGCCGCGGGCAGGCGAGCGTTGTCACAACCACAGCGCCTACGCGCGCATCGAGCGCTGAACGGCGCCGATGCAACAGGCCGCCGCCGCGATCCACGATGCGCAGCGCATGCGCCATGCCGGGCCCGAGCTGCTGTCGCTGGCGCTGATCGACGCGCGCAACCACACGCTGCGCTGGCTCGCGGCCTTCGAGCCGAAGCTGCACGCCTTGCCGGCGCTGGCCGATGTCGACCCGCCGCTGTGGCTGGTCGGCCACGCCGCGTGGTTCCAGGAGCGCTGGATCGCGCGCAACGTGCAGCGCCAGCGCGGCGCCGCCGCCGCGGGCGCGGGACTGCGGCTGGCGTCGATCGAGCCGCGCGCCGACGACGGCTTCGACCCGGACTGCCACCCCCGCGCCGAACGCTGGGCGCTGCCGCTGCCCGCCCCCGCGGCCTTGCGCAGCTACCTGGCCGAAACGCTGGACGCGACGCTGGACCTGCTGGGCGCGGCCGGCGACGACGACGATGCGCTGTACTTCTATCGCCTTGCGCTGCTGCACGAGGACCGGCTGTGCGAAGCGTTGGCCGAGTGCGCGCAGGCCCTGCAGTTGAGCAGTGCCGAAGCGCCGTGGCAGCCGCGCACGGCGCTGGCGCCGCGCGAGCCGATCGGTTTTGCCGCGCAGCGCTTCATGCTCGGCAGCGCGCCGGGCGGGCTGGTGCCGCCGGCCGAACGCTGGGCGCACGAGCTGAGACTGCCCGAGTTCGAGATCGACGCGCAGGCCGTGAGCTGGGCGCGTTATGCCGAGTTCGCCGCCGACGGCGGCTACGACGACGCACAGTGGTGGACCGAAGAAGGCTGGAGTTGGGTGCGCGCGCAATCGCGCCGCGCGCCGCGCTGCGTGGAGCAGCTGCACCACGGCGTGCTGCTGCAGCGCCAGGGGCAGATGCAGCGGGTGGGTGCCACGCAGGCCGCGGTGCACGTCAGCCGCCATGAAGCCATGGCCTGGTGCCGCTGGGCCGGGCGGCGGCTGCCGACCGAGCCCGAATGGGAGCTGGCCGCGGTCAGCGGCGCCTCGCGCGGCTTCGTCTGGGGCGAAGTCTTCGAATGGGCCGCCGGCAGCGCCCGCGCCTGGCCCGGCGGCGGCGAGTCGCTGCCCGGCTTCGCGCCCTGGCCCGCGCCGGGCAGCCGCGGCGTGCTGCGCGGCGCGTCGTGGATGACGCGCGCGCGCTGCAAGCACCCGCGCGCACGGCGTTTCGCGGCGCCGCAGCGCGATGTCGCCTTCTGCGGCTTTCGCAGCTGCGCGCTGTAGCGGCCGTTCGCGCCGGAGTCGAGCATGGGCAGCTTCGGCGACGCCGTGGGCAGCGCGCTGCAACTGGTGGCCGCTGCCGATGCGCGGCTGCTGGGCATCGTCGCGCTGTCGCTGGCGGTCAGCGCTGCGGCCTGCGCCGCCGCTGCGTTGATCGGCATCCCCGGCGGCGCGCTGCTGGCCGTGCTGCGCTTCCCGGGCCGGCGCGCGCTGCTGCTGTTGTTGCACACGCTGCTGGCACTGCCGTCGGTGGTGGTGGGGCTGACGGTGTACCTGCTGCTGTCGCGCGCCGGGCCGCTGGGGGCGTGGGGCATCCTGTTCACGCCGACCGCGATGGCCGTCGCGCAGACGCTGCTGGTGCTGCCGCTGGTGGCGGCGCTGACGCGCCAGCTGGTGGCCGACGCGATGCACGGCAACGCCGAGCAGCTGCGCTCGATGGGCGCGACGCCGCTGCAGTTGGCCGCGCTGCTGCTGCTGCACGAGCGCGCGGCGCTGGCCACCGTGCTGCTCAGCGCCTTCGGCCGCGCGGTGTCCGAAGTCGGCGCGGTGATGATCGTCGGCGGCAACATCGACGGCGTGACGCGCGTGATGACCACCACCATCGCGCTCGAGACCAGCAAGGGCGACCTGCCGCTGGCGCTGGGCCTGGGCCTGGTGCTGCTGGGCGTGGTGGCGTGCATCAACCTGGCGATCGCGTGGCTGCGCGGCGGCGCGCGCCGGCGCCTGGCCTTCGCACCGACGGCGTGACTGCGCCGCTGATCGAGCTGCACGACTGCGCGGTGCACTTCGGTGCCACCTTGGCGCTGGCGCCGCTGCGCCTGCAGCTGCGGCGCGGCGAATGCGTGGTGCTGGTCGGCGCCAACGGCAGCGGCAAGACCACGCTGCTGCGGCTGCTGCACGGCCAGCTGGCGTCGCGGCTGACGCAGGGCGAGCGCCGCGCCGCGCCCGGTGCGCGTGGCGGCGAAGTGGCGCAGGCGATGGTCTACCAGCGGCCCTTCCTGCTGCGCCTGTCGGTGTGGCGCAACCTGAAGCTGGCGCTGTGGCTGGCCCGCGTGCCGCGCGCGCAGCGCGATGCGCGTGCACGCGAGGCGCTGCAGCGTGTGGGTCTGCTGGCGCAACGCAGCCAGGCCGCACGTGCGCTGTCGGTGGGCCAGCAGCAGCGGCTGGCGCTGGCGCGCGCCTGGGCGGTGCGCCCGCAACTGCTGCTGCTGGACGAACCCACCGCCAACCTGGACCCGGCGGCCACGCGCGAGGTCGAATCGCTGCTGCACGACTTCGCCGCCGCCGGCCTGACCGTGGTGCTGAGCACGCACCATCTGGGGCAGGCGCGCCGGCTGGCGCAGCGTGTACTGTGTCTGGATGCGGGCCGGGTGGTGGCCGACCTGCCGGCGCAGCGCTTCTTCGAAGGCCCGCTGCCCGACGCCGCGGCCCGCTTCGTGCAGGGGGAATTGCCGTGAACTTCGAACGCTTGCTGACGCCGATGCTGGCGGCGCTGTGGCTGGCCGTGCTGCCGGCTGCGGCGTCGGCGCAGCCGCCGCACATCGTGATGGCCTCGACCACGTCCACCGAGCAGTCGGGGCTGTTCGCCCACCTGCTGCCGGCGTTCACGCAGGCCAGCGGCATCGAGGTGCGCGTGGTCGCGCTGGGCACCGGGCAGGCGCTGGACATGGCGCGGCGCGGCGACGCCGACCTGCTGTTCGTACACGACCCGGCGGCCGAGCAGAAGTTCGTCGCCGAAGGCTTCGGGCTGGCGCGCATCCCCGTCATGAGCAACGACTTCGTGCTGATCGGCCCCAAGGCCGACCCGGCCGGGTTGCGCGGCAACGACATCGCCGCCGCACTGGCCAAGCTGGCCGCGACCCGCCAAGCCTTCGTCTCGCGCGGCGACAACAGCGGCACGCACAGCGCGGAGCTGCGCCTGTGGCGCGCTGCCGGCATCGCCGACCCTGCGGCCGCGGTGGCGGGCTACAAGGCCTGCGGCTGCGGCATGGGGCCGGCGTTGAACATCGCCTCGTCGGCCAACGCCTACGTGCTGAGCGACCGCGGCACCTGGCTGGCGTTCAAGAACCGCGGCGAACTGGCGCTGCTGGTCGAAGGCGATGCGCGGCTGTTCAACCAATACGCCGTGATCGTCGTCAACCCGGCGCGCCATGCGCACGTCAAGGTGCAGCAGGCGCAGGCCTTTGCCGACTGGGTGGTCTCGCCGCCCGGGCAGGCGCGCATCGCCGGCTTTCGCGTCGGCGGCGAGCCGCTGTTCTTTGCGAACGCGCCGCGCTGAAGCCGCGCTGAAGCCGCGCTGAAGCCGCGCTGAAGCCGCGCCGGCGGCGGCATGGCGCTGCCGCGACGGCCACGACCCGCGGTGCCGCACCTAGGGTTAGACCTGCGTTGTGCCCGCATATGGGGCGCTCGGACAATGCCGCGACCCGCCGCGCCTTGCGCGGGCTTGCGCGTCCCGCGCGCCCTGCCACCCCACTGGAGACACCCGACGTGAGCATCGCCATTTCCCTCACGGTCAACGGCCGCGCCGTGCAGGCCAGCGTCGACCCGCGAACGCTGCTGGTGCAGTTGATCCGCGAGCAACTGCAACTCACCGGCACGCATGTCGGCTGCGACACCGCGCAGTGTGGCGCCTGCACCGTGCAGATGAACGGCCGTGCGGTCAAGGCCTGCTCGATGCTGGCGTTGCAGGCCCAAGGAGCGAGCATCACCACCATCGAAGGCCTGGCACCCGAAGGCGGCCTGCACCCGATGCAGGCGGCGTTTCGCGAGTGCCACGGCCTGCAGTGCGGCTTTTGCACCCCCGGCATGGTGATGGCGGCGGTGCAACTGCTGGCCGACAACCCCAACGCCAGCGAAGCCGAGATCCGCGAGGGGCTGGACGGCAACATCTGCCGCTGCACCGGCTACCACAACATCGTCAAGGCGGTGCAGTTCTGCCAGTCGGGCCAGCAGCCCGCCGCCGCCTGAAGGAGACGCCGTCATGACCGACATGTCGCAACCCCCGAACAACCCGAACTCCCCCATTGGCCAGCCGCTGCGCCGGCGCGAAGACCAGCGCTTCCTCACCGGCGCCGGCCAGTACACCGACGACGTGGTGCTGCCCGGCCAGAGCTACGGCTTCTTCCTGCGCTCGCCGTATGCGCATGCGCGCATCAACGGCATCAAGCTGGACGCCGCCAAGGCCGCGCCCGGCGTGCTGCACATCTTCACCGGCGCCGACCTGGCCGAGGCCAAGGTCGGCGGCCTGCCCTGCGGCTGGCTGATCACCAGCAAGGACGGCACGCCGATGAAGGAGCCGGCGCACCCGGCGCTGGCGCAGGGCAAGGTGCGGCATGTGGGCGACCAGGTGGCGCTGGTGGTGGCCGAAACCTACCTGCAGGCGCGTGATGCGGCCGAACTGATCGAGGTCGACTACGACGAGCTGGCGCCGGTGATCGACATCACCACGGTGGAAAGCGCGGGCGCCGCGGTGCACGACGAAGCGCCGAACAACGTCTGCTACGACTGGGGCCACGGCAACAAGGGCGCGGTCGACGCCGCCTTCGCCGCTGCGGCGCATGTGTCCAGGCTCGAGTTCCGCAACAACCGGCTGATCCCCAACGCGATGGAGCCGCGCGCCGCCAACGCGCACTACACGCGCCACGACGACGCCTACACGCTGTACGTCACCAGCCAGAACCCGCACGTCGCGCGGCTGCTGATGTGCGCCTTCGTGCTCGGCCTGCCCGAGAGCAAGGTGCGCGTGGTGGCACCCGACGTCGGCGGCGGCTTCGGCTCGAAGATCTTCCTGTACCCGGAGGAAGTCGCGCTGGTGTGGGCCAGCAAGCGCGTGGGCCGGCCCATCAAGTGGACCGCCGAGCGCGGCGAGTCCTTCCTCACCGACGCGCACGGCCGCGACCACGCCACCCGCGCCGAGCTGGCGATGGACGCCAAGGGCAACTTCCTCGCACTGCGCGTGCACACCATCGCCAACATGGGCGCCTACCTGTCGACCTTCGCCTCCAGCGTGCCGACCATCCTGTACGCCACGCTGCTCGCCGGGCAGTACAAGACACCGGCCATCTATGCCGAGGTCAAGGCGGTGTTCACCAACACCGCGCCGGTGGACGCCTACCGCGGCGCCGGCCGCCCCGAGGCCACCTATGTGGTCGAGCGCATGGTCGAGACCGCGGCGCGCGACCTGAAGATGGATCCGGCGCAGATCCGGCGCCAGAACTTCATCACCAGCTTCCCCTACGCCACGCCGGTGGGGCTCACGTACGACACCGGCAACTACGCCGCGCACCTGGACAAGGCGATGCAGATCGCCGACGTTGCCGGCTACCCGGCGCGCAAGGCAGCCTCGGCCGCCAAGGGCAAGCTGCGCGGCCTGGGCTACAGCTGCTACATCGAGGCCTGCGGCCTGGCGCCCAGCAACATCGCCGGCGCTTTGGGCGCGCGCGCCGGGCTGTTCGAAGCCGGCGAGGTGCGCGTGCACCCCACCGGCACGGTCACGGTGTTCACCGGCTCGCACAGCCACGGCCAGGGCCACGAAACCACCTTCGCGCAGGTGGTGGCGGCCAAGCTGGGCATCGCGGTCGAAGCGGTGGAAATCGTGCACGGCGACACCGGGCGCGTGCCCTTCGGCATGGGCACCTACGGCAGCCGCTCGCTGGCGGTGGGCGGCACCGCCATCGTCAAGGCGGTGGACAAGGTCATCGCCAAGGGCAAGAAGATCGCCGCGCACCTGCTGGAAGCGGCCGACACCGACATCGACTTCGAAGGCGGCGAATTCAAGGTCAAGGGCACCGACAAGAAGATTCCCTTCGGCCAGGTGGCGCTCACCGCCTACGTGCCGCACAACTACCCGCTGGACAAGCTCGAGCCGGGCCTGAACGAAAACGCCTTCTACGACCCCACCAACTTCACCTACCCGTCGGGCAGCTACGTGTGCGAAGTCGAGGTCGACCCCGAAACCGGCAAGACCACGGTGGCGAAGTTCGTCGCGGTCGACGACTTCGGCAACATCGTCAACCCGATGATCGTCGCCGGCCAGGTGCACGGCGGCATCGCGCAAGGGCTGGGCCAGGCGATGCTCGAAGGCGCGGTCTACGACAGCGGCAGCGGCCAGCTGCTCAACGGCAGCTACATGGACTACACCATGCCGCGCGCCGACGACCTGCCCAGCTTCACGGTGGACCACACCGTCACGCCGTGCACGCACAACCCGCTGGGCGTCAAGGGCTGCGGCGAGGCCGGTGCCATCGGCTCGCCGCCGGCCTTCATCAACGCACTGACCGACGCGCTGGGGGTCAAGGACATCGCCATGCCGGCCACGGCAGAGAAGGTCTGGCGCGTGGCCAACGGCATCGCTTGAGAGACCACTCGAGGAGACACGGATGTACACCTTCGATTACCAACGTCCCACCGACCGCGCCGCTGCGGCCGCAGCCGTCAAGGGCGCCGACGCGCGTTATCTGGCCGGCGGCCAGACGCTGATCCAGGCGATGAAGCTGCGCCTGTCGCAAAGCGAGCGACTGGTCGACTTAAGCGCCATCGCCGACCTGAAAGGCATCAAGCTCGACGGCGGCAATGTCGTCATCGGCGCGATGACGCCGCACTCGGCGGTGGCGCGCTCGGCCGAGGTGCAAAAGGCCGTCCCCGCCTTGGCCGAGCTGGCCGCGGGCATCGGCGATGCGATGGTGCGCAACGTCGGCACGCTGGGCGGATCGATCGCCAATGCCGACCCGGCGGCCGACTACCCGGCCGCGGTGCTGGGCCTGGGCGCCACGATCCAGACCGACCGGCGCAGCATCCAGGGCGACAACTTCTTCACCGCCATGTACGAAACCGCGCTCGAGCCGGGCGAGCTGATCGTTTCGGTCAGCTTCCCGGCCACGCCGAAGGCGGCTTACGTCAAGTTCAAGCAGCCGGCGTCGCGCTTTGCGCTGGTCGGCGCATTCGTCGCCCAGACGGCCGGCGGCGTGCGCGTGGCGGTCAGCGGCGCCAGGGCAAGCGTCTACCGCTGCGCCGAACTCGAAGCGGCACTGGGCAGGAGCTTCACCGCGGCCGCGGCCAAGGCGGTCAAGCTTGCGGCCGACGACATGAACAGCGACCTGCACGGCTCGGCGCAGTACCGCGCGGCGATGGTCAGCGTGATGGCCGCGCGTGCGGTGGACAAGGTGCTGGCGCGCTGAAGTTTCGAGCGCGAGCCGGCCGGGCCGTTCCTCGCGGAACGGCCCGGCTTTTCATTGGGCAGCTCACAACGGGTCGGCGTAGCGCTTGTCGATCAGCTCTTGCAGGCGGTCGGACTGCTCGACCGTCCAGCCTGCGGGCGGCACAACGGCGGCCCAGGCGGCGACGATGTCGGGCGCGTAGTTGTGGCCGTGGCCGTTGGGCGTGTGGTTGGAGAAATACTGGTCGAGCGTGATCTGCAGGAAGGTGATGACCGGGAACCAGCGCAGGCTGTCCGACACGCCCTCGCCCTTGGGTTCGCGCATCCAGTCGGGCTCGTGCCACACCAGATCGGGCGACCACCAGCAGATCGGGTCGGTGGCGTACTGCAGATACAACACGCGCGGGCCGCGCCGGTCGTCGAGCATGGCGTTGAGGTCGGCGCGGTCGTTGGCGAAGCGCACGATGCGCCCGCCGCGGTAGACGGGTTTGATCTCGAGGCTGCCGGCGTCGCGGTTGCGCGTGAACTGGCGCCATGGCTGGGCGAAGCCGGGCGTGCCGAGGAACAGCGCGCCGTCCGAGCGCATCGCGAAATCGGCCGCGCTGCTGAACGCGGCCTGCCCGCCGAACGAGCCCAGGCTCAGGCCCTGCACGATGAGCTTCGGGCGCGCGCTCTCGGGCAGTTGTTCCCAGCGGTCGAAGACCGCGTCGAACAGCGCGCGCCCGCTGTCGGTGGCCTCGGTGCGCGACGCCATCAGCGCCAGTGCGCTGGGGAAGTACGAGTACTGGATCGTGACGTGCGCGGTATCGCCGCCGTGCATGTACTCGATCGCCGCCGCGCTCGCCGGCTCGATCCAGCCCGATCCGGTCGTCGTCGAGACGATCAGCAGCTTGCGCTGGAAAGCGCCGGTGCGCTCGAGTTCCTTCACCGCAAGCTGGGCGCGCGCCGCCGCGTTCGGCGCCTGCTTGCCGCTGACGTAGACGCGGATCGGCTGCAGCGCGGCCTGGCCGGTGAAGTCGGCGATCTGCTTCGCATCGGGCCCCGATCCGGCGAAGCTGCGGCCGTGCCGGCCGAGTGTTTCCCAGTCGACGAGCGATCCGGGGCCGCCGCTGCGCAGCGGCGACACCGGCTTTTCGACGCCGTCGTTGGTGCGCAGGTTGATGGCGGCAAAGTTCGCGTCGAGCCGCGTCTTGACGTTGTCGAGCACCGCGCCGTCGATGACGGCGACGATGACGGCCGTGGCGATGATCAGGCTCAGGATCGTCGCCAGGCGCCTGGGCATCTGGCTGAAGCGAGCGACCCGCGCGCGCGTCAGGCGATAGACCTTGCGCACGCCGCGCGCCACGAGCAGGGCGAGCGTAGCCAGCGCGGCGAAGTAGCCGAGGATGCCGACCAGGGCGAGGCCGTCGGCCGGCTCGATGCCGATCCGCTCGCGCACCTGGTTCTGCCACAGCTGCGACAGGATGATGCCGGCCACCAGCACGGCCGCCGCCACGAGGTACAGCAGCGCTCCCGGCGTGTGGCGCCCATCGTCGGGCGGCGGCTTGTCGAGCGTCCAGTAATACAGCCTGTAGATCGCGACGCCGGCGCCGTAGCCGAGCATGAAGCCGCTGGCCGCGAGCACGCCGGTGAACAGCGGCGGGCGCGGCAGCAGCGAAGGCGTCATCGCGGCGGCAAAGCCGAGCAGGCCGACGATCACGCCGACGACGTTCAGGCGATACGCCGTGTCGATGCGGCGAAGGAGGTTTCTCATCGTTGTGTGGGCCCGCACGGGCCCCAAATTGCGAGGCGTGCTCAGCGCCCGCGCGCGCTGCAAAGCATGGCGCCGGGGCGCGGCGGCGCAGTATCGCCGATGGCAATTGCCCCTCGAGCGCGGCGGCCACGGCGCTGAAGCCTGCGGCCGACGACACGACCAGCGACCTGCACGCCCCGGCGTGGCACCGCGCGGCCATGGACGGCGTGAGGGCGGCGCGCGCGGTGGCGCAGGTGCGGGCGCGCCGAAGACTCGCGCCTTTCAGCCTGTGGGCCGGTTCCTGCGGGGCTGGCCCGCGGTCTTTGCGGGCCACCGTGCCGCGCCATCGGGCACCGGGCGACAATGCCGAACCTCGATTCGCCTCGGCATCCCGTATCGCCATGAGCCTGCCCCTGCCCGAATCCGTGGACGCCGTCATCGCGCTGCTGGCGGACCAGAACTACGTGTGCGAGCGGCCGCTGGCCACTGCGCTGTTCCTCGCCCTGAAGCTGCAACGTCCGCTGTTCCTCGAAGGCGCGCCCGGCGTGGGCAAGACCGAGCTGGCCAAGTCGCTGGCGCGCGCGCTGGCCACGCAGCTGCTGCGCGTGCAGTGCTACGAAGGCCTGGACGTGGCGCAGACCGCCTACGAGTGGAACGTGGCGCGGCAGTTGATCGAGATCCGCCTGGCCGAAGCGGTGCACGACACCGACCGCGAGCGCCTGACGCACAGCCTTTATTCGCGCCAGATGCTGATCGAGCGGCCGCTGCTGCGGGCGCTGACGCAGCCGCGTTCGCCGGTGTTGCTGATCGACGAACTCGACCGCGCCGACGAGCCCTTCGACGCCTTCTTGCTCGAAGTGCTGGCCGAAAACCAGCTGACCATCCCCGAGTACGGCACCGTGGCCGCCACTGCGCCGCCGATCACCTTGATCACCAGCAACCGCACGCGCGAGATCCACGACGCATTGCGCCGCCGCTGCCTGTACCACTGGGTGGACTATCCCAGCGTCGAGCGCGAACTCGACATCGTGCGGCGCAAGGCGCCGGGCGCATCCGAACGGCTGTACCGCCAGGTGGTGGAGTTCGTGCAGCGCATGCGCACGCTGGACCTGTTCAAGTCGCCCGGGGTGGCCGAGACGATCGACTGGGCCAACGCGCTGCTGGCGCTGAACACCTTGCAGCTGGACCCGGCCAGCGTGCAGGACACGCTGGGCGTGCTGCTGAAGCACCAGGACGACCTGGTGAAGATGCAAGGCGGCGACACCGCCAAGCTGCTGGACGAGCTGCGCGCCAAGGCGCTGCTCTAGAGGCCTGGAGGCCGCGGTGATCGCCGACAACATCGTGCACTTCGCTCGCGTGCTGCGCGACGCCGGCTTCGGCCTCGGGCCCGACCGCGTGCTGGCCGCGCTGGCGGCGGTGGAG
>ERZ795045.3895-NODE-3895-length-12618-cov-3.527581_pt1 | contig 12618 bp, 1 predicted proteins | sample MGYA00375129_ERZ795045 | MGnify/ENA primary metagenome ERZ795045 (study PRJEB30174, sample SAMN05720166) | activated sludge metagenome | isolation source: anaerobic digester from wastewater treatment plant | place: Japan | collected 2015-05-15 ... | reverse complement strand
GGCGGTCCGGGCAACGATTCCATATTCGGCGATGATTCGATGGGTAAAACCGGCGACCGCGATACCGGTATCGCCATACAGTCGGCCATCTTCTTTGACCTCAACAAGAATGGCCTCAAAGACGCCGATGAACTCGGCTTCGGCGGGGTAACGGTGACCCTCTACCGCAATGATGATCTGCTTATCGGCTCAACCAAAACCGATGTGGACGGATCATTCAAGTTCACCGGCCTTGACCCGGACCGCTATTACATGACCTTCGGTTCCGTTGCCGGCATGAACTTCATCGCTCAGTTCGGCGGCAGTGCACCTGACGCCGAATCCGCCGCCAACGACAGCGACGTTTACCCAACCGGACCGCTCAAAGGTCGCACGCCCGAGTTTCAACTCACCTTCGATGAAACTGAACGAAACGTCGCCGCTGGCTACGAAGGCGACCCGCTCGTCTCAATCAACGATGTCTCCGTCACAGAAGGCAATACCGGCCAAACCACAGTCACATTGACCGTCACCCTTTCAGGCCCCCAGCGTACAACCGTCACCCTCAATTACCGTACTAAGGATGGTGACGCGCCCCCGGCTTCACACCGCAACGCAATCGCCGATTCGGGTGATTACATACCAACGTCCGGCACGCTCGTCTTCGCGCCCGGCGAAACGTCCAAGACAATCAACGTCGTCGTACTTGGCGACATCACTTACGAGGAGCACCAGCAATTCCAAGTTATCCTCTCAAACCCATCTGCAGGCATCAAACTGCCAACGCTTCCCGAAACGACCGCCCTCGTTACCATAATCAACGATGACCCTGTACCCCAGATTTCGATCGCCGACTATGTCCCGCCCTCGACACTCCTCGCAAACGGCCAGCGAGTTTACACCGTCCCGGAAAACACAACCGCCGAGTTCATCGTTTCTCTCTCCAATCCCAGTGAATACGATGTCACCGTTTGGTACCTCGTGGATTCCGACTACAGTTGCGCTTGCGGTGAAAACCCGGCCAAACCATATCCCGCTTACTTGGATGGCGATTATAACCAGCCCACCCCGGCCGAGATCACTTTCAAGGCGGGCGAGATGTTCAAGAGCATCAAAGTCCACTACAGAGACGATGACCTTGATGAACCAGACGAACGAATCTACGTCGATCTTTTCAACCCCGCTTACGCCCGGATCAGCGACGGCCGCGCCTACGGCATAATCCCTGACGACGATGCGCCTGTAAGCGTCTCGATACACAAGCCGGGCGAACCACTCGTGTTCTCGACAGCCTTTGACGAAGGCGATTGGGGTTACACAAGCGTCCCCATCGAGGTCAGCCTTTCAAAGGTCAGCGGCCACAAAATCACGGTCTCTTATGCCACATCGCCAGGCACAGCCGTCGAAGCCGTTTATAAAGATGACCCCGGCAACGGCCCCGATTACAAGCCAAATCCAAATGACTCGATGCCGGAAAGCCAGCAGACGATCGTGTTCGCCCCCGGCGAGCTAACCAGGACCATCAGGGTAAAGGTGTTTGGCGACACACGACGCGAGCCAAATGAAACTTTCTTCGTAAACCTGATCAACGCTGACAACGCCGACATCGCCGCAAACCCGCCCAACGAAAGCAACCATTACACCATCACGATCAATAACGATGATGCGTTCACCCACGACATCGGACCCTGGAGCGTTTTCTTCGGAAGCCTGGACTATGAAGTGCAAGAACCAGACTCGGGCATCGCGTACGCCAACATCACAATCCATCGCACCCCGGGTTCCTCACAACCAGTCGCGGTCTTCTACACCACAAACGGTACCGCCACAGCCGGCGCCGATTATGGCGCGCTCTTCCGCCAACTCGTTTATTTCGCCGGCAATGAAACAACCAAGGTCGTGCGCATACCAATATACGCCGACGACCTGTCCGAGGGCGACGAAACAGTGTTCTTGTACCTCCGCAACCCAACCGGCGGCAATGTCCGAGCCGCTCCTGACACCGCAACCCTGACCATACAGGATGCCGACGTTCCAGTGGTTTCCGTCCGCGCCCCCCTGATCGGCATCTTCTACGACGACGTCGAGAAGCGCTTCAAAGCGGTTTACGGCGTCAACGAAGGTACTGGCCCGGGTTCGACCACCGCAAAGTTCACAATCAGCCTCGATAAACCCGCCCCGCCCGGCGGCGTGACCGTTGACTGGGCCACTGTGCGCGGCACAGCTTTGACAGGCGACGATTACACCTTCGCCTCAGGCACAGCCTCCATCCCAGAGCACGGTACAAGCACAACTGTCGAGGTGAAAATCACACGCGATGCAGACCCGGAATTGACCGAGCAATTCTACGTCCGACTCAGCAGCCCTGTCCGCGCCACTCTCGCAAAGAAAGACTTCATCGCCGCATGCCCAATCTATGACGATGACCTGTATCCTGTTGAAGGAATGGTTTTCTATGATAACAACGGCAACGGTTTTCTCGACATCGGTGAAAACGGCATTGCTGATGTCTCCGTCACAATCACTTGGATGCAGAGTGGCATCCATAAACAGACCACCGTCAAGACAGCCAAAGGAATCGATGCCGGCAAGTACACCGCCAACGTTGCCCTCGGCCAGGTCTCAATCTCTGTCGATGGCACCACCGTCAAATCACCGTTCCAGGACGACTCGTGGCCAACCCTTGTGTTCCCACTCTTCGGTTCAGGTTCGTATGTAACTACTACGAACAATGAGGTTCAGGCAGAAAAGTTCGACGGTGTTGTCGGCATATCCCCGTTCACACCGGTCGGTTACAAGAACAGCTTCAGTTTCACCCTCCCAGAAAAAGCCAAAGCCGTAGGCCGGGGCGGCACCGATGACACAATCTTCGGCGGCCCCGGCAACGACACAATTGACGCCGGCGCAGGCGATGACCACGTCATCGGCGGTCATTGGCAAACCGCCACCGATTCCGCCATGCCGGTCAACAAAACCGCTTACGACGCAACCGTCGTAACTGTCACCAAAAGCACCGATCTGCACGCGGTCTATGGCCTGCCAGCCGGAACTCAGCTCCACCCCATTTACGACAACGGCCCCATCTTTTCTGTCACGCCACAGTTGTTCCCAGGCTCAATCAGCGGCGAAATCTGGCTCGATAAAAACGGCAACAACGTTCAGAACCTTGGTGACACCCTCTTCACAGAAGGCGTGCTTGTTGTCCTGCTCGACGAAGTCGGCAACCCTGTCAACGCTGTCTTCTCCACCGACGGCAAATATTCGTTCACAAACCTCTTTGTGGACGCCGACCATCCAACTGCAGAAACCAAATACGTCGTTCAGTTCGAGCTTCCCGATGGCTACACTTTCGTCGAACCCAACCAGGGAGACCTTGATCCTAACAAAGACACTACCGGCACCGACAGCGACGCCGAATTCGTCAATCGCACCCGTGCAATCGCAATCAGCGCAGCTTCCCCAACAAAATCGTCAATCGACGCCGGTGTCATCCCGACCAGTGTTCTGACCCTTGGCAGCACCTACCAGTTCAGCCGTGGCACATACAGCGTCTCAGAAGTGAAACCGGGATACGTCGAAATCATCGTCACCCGCAAAGATACTTCCGTCCCCGGCGTCGTCGTCGTCAAAACCCACGACGGCACAGGACCCAACGGCGCAAAATCATCGCCCGACACTACCCGCAACTACGAAGCCACAACCGCAATCCTCGTCTTCGACGTCGGTGAACAGGTCAAAACTCTCCGCATACCAGTCTTCAATCGACACCTTGGATTCACCGAATTCAGGTATTTCACGCTCACTCTGAACGATGCCACAGGCAGACCCTACGACACCGCCACCGTGTATATCGTCGGCGAGGCAAACCCGACCATCACAGACGACGACAACATCCAGGGCGGCGCCGACTGGGACATCATCCTTGGTGACTCTGGCAATATCCCCGGCTACGCAGTCGTCGCTGAATACGCCGACATCGGACTCCCCGCCAAGCTCGGCCACATCCGCCTCTTCGGTGGCCCTGGCGATGACACCATCGACGCCGCCATCGGCGCAGATTACATCGACGGCCAGTTGGGCGACGATGTCCTCGCCGGCGGCGACGGAGTCGATATCGTGATCGGCAGCCTCGGCGACGACAGAATCACAGTCGGCCAGGGCGACGACGATATCCGCGGCGATCACGGAAAAGATACTGTCATTTCCGTCCGGAGTGTTGCTGGCATCGTCTTGTCTCCCACCTCCCTTGTTCATCAACAAATACAGCTCGGGTCATATGTCACACTGAACGAACACATTCTCCACGATACCTTCGAAGTGGCAAAGCTCACCGGCGACAGCCAGGCCAACCGCTTCGAACTCAAGGGGTGGACCACCACAGCTTTCATCGCTGGCGCAGGCGGCACAGACACGCTCGCCGCTGAAAGCGACACCGACATGATCCTCAAAGACGCGTCCAATTACGAAAAGATTGTGTTCGCCTACCTCTATGGTTTCAGAAAAGACGCCTCGATCAACCTGCCAACAAGCGTGACTTATCACCTCAGCTCCCTCGAAAATGTCGTTCTGACAGGCGGTGACGGCTCCAACACAATCAACGCAGCAGGTTATTCCCGCCCAGTAACATTCGTCGCAACCAAAGGCAATGACACCTACATCGGCGGTTCAAGCAACGATACATTCAACTTCATCGCAGATTCACCCCTAGATACCATCACAGTCACCGGAAACGGCGGCGCCGATACTCTCGATTTCACCGGCACCGTCGCCGAGCTCGTCGTTCACCTCGAAACGCTCAACTCCACTCAGGACGTCAACGGCAACCTCACCCTCATACTCAAAGATTACCTCGAAAACGTCACAGGCGGCTTTGGCAATGACAAACTCTACGGCAACGCCCTCGATAATGTCCTCATCGGCGGACCCGGCGATGACTTGCTCGCAGGCGGCCCCGGAAACGAAACTTATGTCTTTGATACTGACCTCGCTTGGGGCAGTGAAACCATCGTCGAGCTATTGTCCGACCCGGGAACCGACATCCTCGATTTCTCGCCCACAACCGGCCAGCAAATCAACCTCAACATGGGCATTCTCGACGCTTTCCAAACTGTCAACGCTAGCCTCCAGCTCAAGTTGGTCGGTGAAGGCATCGAGGAAGTCTTCGGCGGCGCGCTAAACGACGTCATCCGTGGCAACGGCAACAACAATATCCTCCACGGCGGACCCGGTAACGATCTCCTCGACGGCAAAAACGGTGACGATCTCCTCGACGGCGGTCCCGGCAATGACACCCTCCTCGGTGGCGAGGGCACAGACAGAATCGACGAATCCGCTAACGCCAGTTTCACCCTCACAAACAAAAAGCTCACCCGCGGAACCGAAGAAGACACACTCGACAGCATCGAAATCGCCAATCTGACAGGCGGTGCCGGAGCAAATTCTTTCACCCTCACGGGCTGGACCGGCACCGGCTCCATCAATGGCGCGGGCGGAATTGATACCATTGTCTGGGAAGCCGACGCCAATTTCATTCTCACTGACACCTCCATAGAAGTGACCATTGGCGCCACCTCAACGTCCATGACCCTGTCTTCAGTCGAGCGCGCAACTCTCGTAGGCGGCCAAAGCGCCAACACCTTGATCGCATCCGACTTCTCTGGTCGAGCCACACTCATTGGCAACGAGGGCAATGATACCCTGGTCGGCGGTTCCGGCGCAGACATCCTCCGCGGCGGCCCAGGCAATGACACACTCACCGGCAACCGCGGCAACGACATCCTCGACGGCGGCGCTGGCGATAACTCGATCTCTGAAGACCTCTCCGCCGCCACATGGAACGTCAGTTTCGTCCTCCAAAACAACCTCCTCTTCATCATTCAACACGATCCAACACCGTTCCCAACCGATGACTCAATCACCGAGGTCGATGCGCTGATCGGAATCGACACCGCCAGCATCATCGGCGGCTCCCAAAACGACAGTTTCGATGTCAGCGGATGGACCGCCGGTTCCCTTGTCATTCAAGCCGCCGGAGGCACCGACACAGTTAAACTCAACATCCCAGCCCCCATAGACCCCACTCAACACGGCAGCTCTGCAACCATCTCCAATTCCGGTGTCACATTCACCAACAGCGAGAGCTTGATCTTCTTCGACTCCGTCGAACAGGCAGTCATCACCGGCACCGCCGACGATGACACCATTGATGCTTCGGCCTTCACAGGCACCGCATGGATTTACGGCAAAACCGGCAACGACATCATCATCCCCGGCCCCGGCGCCAACTGGCTCGAAGGCGGCGACGGCGATGACCTCTTTCTCTTCCTCCAAGACGGCCAGGCAGGACTGGACATCAATGTGGTTATAGGAGGCAACTCAGACGGCTCCGACAACGGCATCGATACTTTGGATTTGTCTGCGTTCTCTCTCGGCGCGATAATCGACCTCAGCATCCTTGGTGCCACGCAAACCGCCGCCACAAATGAGTTGCACTTCTATTTCGTCCTCCCGGATATCGAAAACGTAATCGGTGGCGCGGGCGACGACATTCTCCTCGGCAATGACCTCGACAACACATTTACCGGCGGGCCGGGCGAGAACTTCATCCACGGCGCCGGCGGCACAAACACTATCGTTGAAACCGCCGACGCCGACTTCACGCTCAGCGACACCGAAATCACCATCGCAGGCGTCTCGACAACACTTGTCAGCATCCAAAAGGCTCTCCTCACCGGCGGTTCATCCGATAACACCATCGATGCTTCAGGTTTCACCGGCCAAACAACATTGATCGGCCTCGGCGGCAACGACTTCCTATCCGGCGGTTCCGGCAAGGATGTCCTCGTCGGAGGAGCAGGTGACGATATCCTCAGCGGTAACGGTGGGGATGATACTTACCGCTTCAACGTGGATGACGCCCTCGGAGAGGACTTCATCCTCGAGTCGCCCGGTGCCGCCGGCGGATTCGACACTCTCGACTTTTCAGCCACAACTTCCACAGGCGTCATCGTCGATCTCTCACTCACCACCCAGCAAACCGTGCACGCTACTAACCTCAAGCTCACCCTCTCAGACGACACCGCAATCGAGAATATCATTGGCACCCGCAACGCCGACGTCCTCATCGGCAACGACCTGAACAACATCTTCATCGGCGGACTTGGCGACGACTTGATCATTGGCAACGGCGGCACACTCGACACAATCTGGGAAACACGCGACGCCAACTTCGAACTCAGTGACGCATCCCTCAGAATAGGCACCGAAACCGACACACTGATCGACATCCGCGCAGCTCTCCTGCTCGGCGGCAAATCCAACAACATCATCGACGCTACCATGTTCTCGGGCATTGCATCGCTCGTCGGAATGGGCGGCAACGACACACTCTATGGCGGTAGCGGTAACGACATCTTGGTCGGCGGCGCCGGCGACGATACACTCCGCGGTAACGGCGGCAACGACAGCCTCTTCGGTGGCTACGGCAACGATACGTATATCTTCGACCTGAGCTTTGACCAGGGCGAAGACACCCTCCGCGAGGATGCCGCTCAAGGTTTCGCGGATACCCTCTTGGGCATCGGGCCCAGCGGTCTGACAGTGAACCTGCACACTACCATCCAACAAGCGTTTACCAACTTGAAACTCACCCTGTTGGTGGCTTCAACAGTCGAGTTCTCATTCTAACACCTCCACATGAAAAGCACCCCGTACACAGCCACATCTCCTATGTCTCAACCCGACAGACGCGCTCCGCACAGCGGATAAGCCAGCCTATGAAAGCTAAGCACACATTCCTTTTGGCGGCAGTGCAATTCCCACCGCTCTTGGCAGCAGGCATCGCTTTGCTCCTGCCCAACACTGCACTCACGCAAACCCGGGCGCTCGACTTCGGTGACGCCCCATCTCCGTACCCTACCATACTCAAAGAAAACGGCGCGCACCATACTATCGCCGGCCCAAGACTCGGGTCCTTGGTCGATTCAGAACAAGACGGCCAACCAACCGCTAAAGCCGATGGCGACGACAGGAATCCAATCGGTGCCGCTAATGACGAAGACGGCGTCGTCTTCCTAACCCCCCTCTCTCCCGGCAAAGAAGCTCAAGTCCAAATAACCGCCTCTGGCAACTTCGACCGCGCTATGATCGACGCATGGATCGATTTCAACGCCAATGGCAGTTGGGCCGACGCAGGCGAGCAAATCTTCATCTCCAAATCTGTCAGCCCCGGCGTCAACGCCCTCTCGTTCACAGTCCCTGAGAACGCCAAAATCGGCACCACCTTCGCCCGTTTCCGCGTCAGCATAAGTGGGAAACTGAGTTTCACAGGTGAAGCAAGCAACGGTGAGGTCGAGGATTATGCCGTCACCATCTCCCAGCCTCTCTACGATTTCGGCGACGCACCTTACAAGTACCCAACCACTTTGGCTGACAATGGCGCAAGGCACGCCGTCACAAACAATTTCTGCCTCGGAACTGCCATCGATGCTGAACCCGACGGCCAGCCAGATGCCAACGCTCTCGGCGATGACAATAATCCTCCTGGTGTCGCCGATGACGAAGACGGCGTCACGTTCCTCACTCCCCTCGAGTCGGGCAAAACCGCCTCGATCCAGGTCTATCTCACCGCTCCGGGCGCCGCTGCCCCGGGCCGCGGTTACCTCGACGCATGGATCGATTTCAACCTCAACCAAAGCTGGACCGACGCCGGCGAACAAATCTGCACCAACTATCTCATCTATGCAGGCAACACCGTCATAAACTTCACCGTCCCGTCCACGGCCACGCCGGGCACAACTTACGCCAGATTCAGACTCAGCAAACAGGGCGTCACTTCGCCTATCGGTTATTCGCCAGACGGTGAGGTCGAGGACTACATGGTTACCGTCACTCGTCCGCGCTACGACTTCGGCGACGCTCCACCTCCGTATCCAACCACACTCAAAGAAAACGGCGCTCGGCATTCACCCACCGGCCCGCGCCTCGGTTCCCAACTCGATACCGAAGAAGACGGTCAACCCGAACCCGAAGCACTCGGCGACGATAAAAACCCACCCGACCTCCCGGATGATGAAGACGGTGTCGTGTTCGTGACTCCTCTTTACGCCGGCCAAGAAGCCCAAGTCCAAATAACCGCGTCGGGCAGCTTTGACCGCGCTCTGATCGACGCATGGGTCGATTTCAACGCCAATGGCAGTTGGGCCGACCCAGGCGAGCAAATCTTCACCTCCAAGTCAGTCACCGCAGGCGTCAACCTCCTTGCGTTCACAGTCCCTGAGAACGCCAAAATCGGCACCACCTTCGCCCGTTTCCGCATCAGCATAAATGGAAAACTGAGTTTCACAGGTGAAGCAAACAACGGCGAGGTCGAGGATTACATGGTTACCGTCACTCGACCGCGCTACGACTTCGGCGACGCTCCGCCTCCATACCCAACCACACTCAAGGAGAACGGCGCCCGGCATACTCCCGGCGGCCCGCGCCTCGGTTCCCAACTCGATACCGAAGAAGACGGCCAGCCCGAACCCGAAGCACTCGGCGACGACAAGAATCCACCCGACCTCCCCGATGATGAAGACGGCGTTGTGTTCGTGACTCCTCTGTACGCCGGCCAGCAGGCCCAGGTCCAAATAACCGCCTCGGGCAGTTTCGACCGTGCCCTGATCGACGCATGGGTCGATTTCAACGCCAACGGCAGTTGGGCCGACCCAGGCGAGCAAATCTTCACCTCGCAGTCGGTCACTTCGGGCGTCAACCTGCTCGCGTTCACTGTCCCTGCAAGCGCCAAAGCAGGCCCAACCTTCGCCCGTTTCCGGATCAGCTTGCAGGGTAAACTCAGTTTCGTCGGCGAAGCCACCAACGGCGAGGTCGAGGATTACATTGTCAATATCGAGCAGCCGCTTGACTTCGGCGACGCCCCAGCTCCATATCCGACTTTGCTCAAGGACAACGGCGCACGCCATGCTTACGTGCGCGATCATAACCTCGGCCAGCGAATAGACCTCGAACCAGACGGCCAACCATCAGCCGCTGCCGACGGCGACGATATACATCCCACCCCCGACGCCGATGACGAAGACGGCGTCGTTTTTCCCGCCCCACTTATTGCTGGCCGCACCGCAACCGTTCAGGTAACCGCATCGCGCGCCGGCCGTTTGTACGCATGGATCGATTTCAACCGAAACGGTTCATGGGCTGATCCCGGCGAAAAAGTCTTCGCGGGCACCGCTCTCGTCTCGGGACCCAATACGCTCACTTTTAGCGTCCCGCAAAACGCTGTCACCGGCAGAACCTACTCACGCTGGCGATTCACCGTGCAGGGGCCTGACCTCGACTTCGTCGGCCTCGCCCCGGACGGAGAGCTCGAAGATCACCTGGTCTCGGTCATTACCGATCGTGAACGGTGCGATCTCGGTTGCATCGGTCGCGAGTTCTGGCTCGCATTCCCCGGCAATTACGCCCCAGACCCGGCAAACCCGCCTCAACTCAACCTTCATGTCCACGGTCTCCCCGGCACAACCGGCAAGGTAACCATCGATTCTCTTGGATTCAGCACAAACTTCACCATTCCCGCCACCAGGCTCGCCGTTGTTCAACTCCCACGCCAGGCCGAACTCGGCGATTCCAACGACGAGATTACCAAGAAAGGCGTCTATCTGATCGCATCAGACGACGTCGGTGTCACTGCGTTCAACCACGCCCGTTACACCACCGACAGCTACCAGGCACTCCATACGGCTGTTATCGGCACGCGTTACGTTGTCATGGCATACGGAAACGTTCTCACAGATGTGCCCATTCTCAACGGCACACAGTTCGCAATCGCCGCTGCCGAACCTGACACCGTCGTGACCATCGTTCCCTCAGTCGGAACCGGTGTGCACCCCGCGAACGTCCCCTATGAGCTTCTCATGCAGCCAGGCGAAACTTATCAGCTCCGCAACACACGCGAAGCCCCGGCCGATCTCACAGGCACACTGATCAAGTCCGATAAACCAATCGCTGTCTTCGGAAGCCATCTCTGCACCAGCGTTTCATCCAGCAACTTCTGGTACTGCGATCACCTTGTCGAACAACTCCTGCCGGTCAATACTTGGGGCAACGACTTCTACACCGCGCCACTGGCAACGCGCTCAAATGGCGATGTCTTCAGAGTCCTCGCCGCCTACAATGCCACGACTGTCGCTGTCAACGGTGTCCCCGTCGCAAATCTCAACCGCGGCCAGTTCCACCAAATGCAACTGGCTTTCGCCTCCAGAATCACAGCCACCAAACCCGTCCTCGTCGCTCAATTCGCCAATAGCTCCGACTACGACGGCGTCGTTAATTCCGATCCGTTCATGTCCCAGGTCCAAGCCGTTCGCCATTACACCACCGCCTACCTCTTCTCGACCCCCACAAACGATTTCCCAACCAATTATCTCCAGATAATCTCGCCAACCGCAGCCATCGGTAGCGTCCGCCTCGACGGCGTCGTAATCGGCGCCGCCAGTTTCTCAGCAATACCCGGCACAACATACTCATTCGCCCGCGTGCCCGTCACAGTCGGCTCGCACATCGTCAGCGGCGATCAGCCTTTCGGCGCCTCGGTGTACGGCTGGGCAGAATATGATTCCTACGGTCATCCCGCCTGCTTCTACTTCGGCGATGTCGCCGGCCCACAGATCACCCCGGCCACCGCTGCATTCACCGATAACGTGAACAATTACCCCAACACGCCCGGACAAGCCCCTGTCCCGAGCATCGTGGGCGGAGTTCAAATAGCCGACAATTGTTCTCCCGAGGTCGGCAAACCAACACAGGACCCGCCCGCAGGCACTTTGCTCGGCCCCGGCGTCCACAAGCTCACAATCACCAGCACGGATTCCACGGGCAACGAGGGCGAAGCAACTGTGCTGTTTACCGTGCTTGATCCCTCCCCGGTCACAATCACCTGCCCCAAAGACATCGTCGTCAATTGCACCACCAACGGCGGCGCATTCGTCGAATTCACCGTGACAGCCCGGACGACCTATGACACAAACGTTGCCGTTGTTTCAACGCCGCCATCCGGCAGTTTCTTCCCCGCCGGTACCACCACCGTCACCAACGTCGCCACCAGTCTCGCCGGGCAATCAAACACGTGTTACTTCAATGTCACCGTCGTTTGCGAGAAGCTCATCAGGACCAAACTCACTCCAACCGGCATTGAACTCACATGGCCCGGCAGAGGCACGTTGCTGCGCGCTTCCACACTTGGCGGCGCATGGACACCGGTCGTCAGCAACGTCACGTCGTACATCATCGTCCCCACCGGCAAGGAAAGCTACTTCCGCGTAAGGTATTAGTCGGCGACGCGCCGCCTCAGACCGACAAGGCTTGCCGTGCCATAATGTCCAACGGCTGCTTGCTGGCTCGCATATTCCGCAGCCCGGCGTAGCCCGAACCAAAGTTACCTGGCGGGCAACGCCCCGGCTCTTGCACCCCCGGACCTTCAGCCACGCCGGGCTGGGAAATATGCCCTGCGACTCCGTCGCCGGGAAGAGCGCGCTGATCAGGCCCCCACTGCACGCGGCGCGGCCGCGGATGCAGTGGGCGTTGGCAGTCGCGAAGCGTTTGGAGTGCGGCAGCTTGCTGCCGCTTTGTTCTCATGCGCGAACA
>ERZ795045.3889-NODE-3889-length-12627-cov-118.933185_pt1 | contig 12627 bp, 6 predicted proteins | sample MGYA00375129_ERZ795045 | MGnify/ENA primary metagenome ERZ795045 (study PRJEB30174, sample SAMN05720166) | activated sludge metagenome | isolation source: anaerobic digester from wastewater treatment plant | place: Japan | collected 2015-05-15 ... | reverse complement strand
GCTCTGTGTGGGCAGAATCCTTTTTTTGAAGATTTTTCAGATGGTGATTTTGTTGATAATCCAACGTGGAGCGGAGATACGGGTAAATACAGCATTTATACAGGTTCTGCTGTACCTCCTGATATGAAACCATCATTAAGAACTAATGGTACCGGTACCAGTTCAGATACCACATTCTTGGTTTCTGAATTTCCATTATCTTTTACAGATAGTATTGAATGGAATTTTTGGGTTAAGCTCAGTTTCAATCCTTCTACAGGTAATTTTGCTCGTATTTATATCTGTTCGAATAGTGAAAATCTAAAAGGTCCACTAAATGGCTACTATATTGCGTTAGGTTACGATGGGAATGATAGAATTACTTTAGTTAAACAGCAAGGAACCACTCATGCAAAATTATTAGAAGGTAGTGTAGCAAATTTGGATAAAAATACAGATACTTTGCGAATAAGGGTAAAACGATATGTTGATGGCACATGGAAACTATATTCTGATACTCATGGTGGTAAAAATTATGTCTATGAAGGGCAAATTACAGATAATTCTCCTATATCATCAAATTATTTAGGTATTTTTAATCAATATACTTCATCCAATGCTACTAAATTCTATTTTGATGAATTTTATGCTGGTCCTGTCATTATAGACACTATTAAACCTACGATAATTTCTGCTAAAGTTATTAATAGTTTTGATTTAGCTATTACTTATTCTGAAACAATGAGTAATAATATTTTTGATCATAATAATTATTTAGCAGATCATGGACTAGGGCATCCTACTTCTGTAACGGAAGATCCTAATAATAACAATACCGTTCATTTATCATGGATGCCAAATCCTATTTTAGATGACACAATTTATTCTTTACATATTAGCAATGTATCTGATATTGCAGGTAATGTTTTAGATACCTCGATTATTTTTACTCTTCATTTTCCACAAGCTTATGATGTGCTGATAAATGAGATAATGGCAGATCCTGATCCTCCAGTAGCTCTACCTCCTTATGAATATATTGAATTATATAATCCAAATCCTTTCCCAATAAATTTAGAAAATTGGAAAATCAAAATTGGTACTACTACGAGGATCATTGGCAATGTAAATATTAATCCTAATGGATATTTAATATTATGTCATCAGAATGCTACTCAAGATTTTGAAAATTTACCACAACATTGTCAAACTTTTGGTTTCTCTTCATTTTCTATTCCTAATAGTGGAGCAGATATCACTTTGTATTCTCCAGATAACAATGTAATCTCTTTCGCTGCTTTTAAAGACTCGTGGTATCAAGATCCTTTAAAAGCTCAAGGTGGTTATAGTGTAGAGATGATAGATCCAAGCAATCCTTGTGCTGGAGATGATAATTGGAGAGCTACTAATTCATTTTTTGGCGGAACGCCAGGTCAGATTAATTCTATTTATGGTAGTAATCCCGATAATATTAAGCCAGAAATCCTCAGAGCTATCATTCAAAATTCTAATACTTTATTAATATTATTTACTGAACCTTTAGATAGCATCACTGCACTAAATGTTAATAATTATACTTTTGATCCTTCATTATCAATTAGTCAAATTAAAGGGAATGAACCTTTTTATGATGAAATTACTATTATTTTTAATGAATCAATAGATAGTAATACTATTTATACTGTTTATTTTAATGATTCTATAACTGATTGTGTAGGCAATCAATTGCCTCATCAATCTTCTGCACGTTTTGCTTTTGGCAAAATACCAGAACCATATGATATTGTTATTAATGAAATACTACATGACCCTGTAAGCACTAGTACTCCTTTTGTAGAATTGTATAATAGAAGTAGTAAAATTCTAGATTTGAAATATTGTATCCTCGCAAATGTAGATCCTATTTATCAATTAGAAAATAAAAAGTCTATTGCTCCTGGAGGATTTCCTATTTTCCCAGGAGAATATATTGTTTTATCCAAGGATAAAAAAGAAGTTTTGGCTCAATATTATACTCCTAATCCTAAAAATTTCATCGATATGAGTTTGCCAAAAATTACTAAAGATTCTAATACAATAGTTTTAGCATTAACAAATGATACAATCATCGATATGGTAAAATATTATCTAACATACCATGATCCTTTATTATTATCTACTGATGGTGTGTCATTAGAGCGAGTGAATCCCAATAGACCAAGTAATGAAAGTAGTAATTGGCATAGTGCAGCAGCTAGCGTTGGTTATGCTACACCAGCTTATAAAAATAGCCAATATTCAGATGATTTATATACTGATGAGATAACTATAGAGCCAGCTTATTTTTCACCAGATAATGATGGTTTTCAAGATTTACTTGATATATGTTTTAATTTTAAAAATCCAGGTTATCATGTGAGTATAACTATTTTTAATTTAGCAGGGCAACCAGTCAGACATATATTAAGTCAAGAATATGTGGGTACGCAAGCTTGCTATAGCTGGGATGGCAAAGATGATGATAATAAACGTTGTGATTTTGGTTGGTACATTGTTTATGTTTCAGCTTTTAATACTTCTGCCGACAAGATAGAATTTAAAAAAGCTGTTTCTTTAAACATTAGAAAATAAAATGTAACAAATATTAGGTTATTGAATAGTTAAATGCTTAATCACTTTATTTAAGCACATCTATATATGTGTCCCTTAAAAAAAGCAATTTAAATAGTCGTCCCTTAAAAAGTCAATTTGAATATTTTATTTGAAAAAAAATAAAGAAAAATTGATAATATGTTCTATAACGTTTTATATGGGTAAAGATTAAAAAGACTAATTTTATAAAAATGAATTTTATTTATTATTGGACTGTTAAATATTAACCACAACCACAAAGTTCTCAAAGAAGGCACAAAGAACACAGAGAAAGATAGAATTCACAGAGGAACAATATTAAATGTAACTTTATGAACTTTGTGTAATATCTTGGTGCCCTTTGTGGTAAAATAGTTTACCTACAATAAACGTTATAGAACCAGATAGTATAGTTTTTGAAAAGATAAAAATAACCTCTGCCCTATTTGTAAATTTGCAGCAAAAAATTTACAAATTTCTGCAATATTTTAAGTGAAAAATTATCAATAAGTTGTTAATAAACAAATACTTATAGTGTTTTTAAGGGGTGACTTTTTATTTTACTAACACTTTTATTATCTATTCCAATTTTTACTTTAGCAAAGTTAAATCATTTCTTTATTTTAGCAATAGAGAATTTTTTTCATTTATTACTGAAATATAAACAGAATTTATTGCATTACTTATTTCTTTTAAACTAAATTTATTTTTAATATCATCAGCAATTTTTTTATGATTGTAAGTAGTATTAACCAATTTTCGCAAACCTGTAAGCCAATCTTCTATGGTATTATTGCATAAAATACCATTCATTTCGTTTATATTTTCATTCAGAGGACTAACATTTGAACAAATAACAGGTGTACCACACATTAATGCTTCATATACTACAATGCCAAATGTTTCCATAGTAGTAGCATGGATGAAATAGTCAGATTCTTGTAAATATTTAGCTATAGTAATTTTATCTAATGGTCCTAAAAAAGATGCATTTAAATTAGATTTAATACATAATTCTTTTAATTCATCTAATCTATTGCCACCACCTATCATTATTAAATGAATTTTTTTATTACATTCTTTTTGAAATAATGACAAAGCTTCAATAAAAAGTTCTGGGATTTTAGTAGGATTTCTTCTATATGACCATGTAGCAACTGCACAAAAAGTTATCTCATTTTGTTTTTTTATTTTTTCTTTATAAAAAAATATATTGTTGTTAATAACATTATCTACGATTTTGAACTTACTCTTATCAAGTGTTGGTATGAATGAAATAATATTATTTTCTAAATATTCAGAAACTGGCAGTATTTTAGCAGCATTTTCATATGCTTTTTTTACATATTTACTTAATACTAAATTATTTATTACTCTTTTTATACCAGTCCAATGTTCTGTTATCACATGTGGTATTTTTAATTTTTTTGATAATTTATCACCTAATATACCCATAGGATAAATTACGTTTGAGTGAATAATTTCTGGGGTAAATCCTTGTTTATTCAATTTTTTCACAATTTTCTTCAAAAGAAAATATTGTAATGGTAGAGCATAATATAATATATTTCTAATAAACTTTATGCGACTTGTTATAATATATAACTGAGTAAGTATGTCATTTTCATCAACAATATTTGAGAAAGAAATTGAAAGAAATTTACTGCTTTTTGTAATTATAACACCAGCAACAACAATGTTATTACCACTTAAACGAATAGCATGAGCATGTTCTTTTTTAAAAATTCCATATGTTTTATCGTATTTAGTAGGATACCATGAAACTAGGAATAAAATATTCATAAAAAAATTTTTTTTACAAAAATACATATTATTTTATTTCCAATATTTTTGTAAATTTGTAAAATATATTAAAGAAAAATTAAAAATTATGTCAAGGAAAGATGAATTTTATAGTTATGCTACCAAGCATAGAGGCATAAGTAGTCAAACTCTAGATGATTATATTATTGCGTCAAATGGATATATTTCTCCTACAATTATAGAAGAGCGTCAGCTAAACGTTGCTCAGATGGATGTTTTTAGTAGATTAATGATGGATAGGATAATATTCCTAGGTGTACCTATAGATGACTATGTAGCTAATATTGTTACTGCTCAATTATTATTTTTAGAATCTACAGATCCACAAAAAGATGTTTTTCTATATATGAATACTCCTGGAGGTGGAGTTTATGCTGGATTAGGAATATATGATACAATGCAATATGTGGCACCAGATATTGCAACTATTTGCACTGGTATAGCTGCTTCTATGGGTGCTGTACTCCTTTGTGCGGGTACTAAAGGCAAACGTTCTGCTCTACCACATAGTAGAATAATGATACATCAACCTATGGGTGGTGCTGAAGGGCAAGCTACTGATATTGAAATTATTGCAAAAGAAATCAAAAAACTTAAAGATGAATTGTATCAGATTATCTCCCTACATACTGGGCAACCTTTTGATAAAGTAGAGCGTGATGGTGATAGAGATTTTTGGATGCGTTCTGATGAAGCTAAAGAATATGGTATGATAGATGAAGTACTTAGTAGAACAAAATAATTTTCTTCTTTAATTATTTGTAATCTATTTAAACTTTTCTAATTTTTATACTATATTTGTATATTTTAATTTAATAATTAATTTTTATTATTATGACTACAAAAGATTATGAAAATATTAAATGCTCGTTTTGTGGGCGAAATGCTAATGAAGTAGATCTAATGCTACGTGGTTTCAATGCTAATATTTGTAATATTTGTATCGAAGAAGCTAAAAAACAAATTGACCAACAAGGGAAAAAGACTAAAAAAACTCATAAGTTAAAATTAAAAAAACCTTCTGAAATTTACGATTTTCTTGATCAATATATTATTGGACAAGATTATGCAAAAAAAGTTTTATCTGTTGCTGTGTATAATCATTATAAACGTATATTAAATCCTAATATCAAAGATGTAGAATTAGAAAAATCAAATATACTTTTAATTGGTGAAACTGGTACTGGCAAAACGCTATTAGCTAAAACAATTGCTAAACTTTTAGATGTACCTTTTGCTATAGCTGATGCTACTGCATTAACAGAGGCAGGATACGTAGGAGAAGATGTAGAAACTATACTGACTAGACTTTTGCAAAATGCAAATTATGATGTGAAAGCAGCTGAAATGGGCATAGTCTATATAGATGAGATAGATAAGATAAGTAGAAAAAGTGATAATCCTAGCTTAACTAAAGATGTGGGAGGAGAGGGTGTGCAACAGGCATTGCTAAAAATCTTAGAAGGTTCCATAGTTTTTGTACCTCCAGAAGGTGGGCGTAAGCATCCCGAACAAGAATTTATTCATCTTAATACTTCAAATATTCTTTTTATTTGTGGTGGTGCTTTTGATGGTTTAGACAAAATAATTGCAAATAGAGTGAAAACTTCTACTATTGGATTTGGAACTTCTAAAAATGCTATCAGAGATGATGATAAAGATATATTACAGTATGTAGCACCTGTAGATTTACGTAAATTTGGCCTTATACCTGAATTTATTGGCCGTATTCCTGTGATAGCTACTTTACAACCTTTAGATAATGACGTATTGAAACGCATACTTACTGAACCAAAGAATGCTTTAGTTAAACAATACAAAGCTCTATTTGAAATTGATAATATTGAATTAGAGTTTAGTGATGATGCACTAGATGCTATTGTACAAAAAGCTAATGAGCTAAAACTCGGCGCTAGAGGTCTAAGGTCTATTATGGAAAAAATAATGATAGATCTTATGTATTACACTCCTAATCTTGAAGAATCAAAGATTATTATCGATAAAAAATTTGTGGAACAACATTTGCATAAAAATGAGAATAATCAATCTCAAGTTGCATGAAATCTAATAAATTAATTTTAATTCCACTTTTTTTTTTAGTTTTTAACCTTAATGCACAAAATAATACCGATCTATTACCAATTAGAGCTATAGTTTATCATGGTGATACATTGCCTTATATACCATTGGATACTATTACATATTATTATTATAAATTTGAAGGGTCTAATAAAGAATATATTGCTTATACAAAATTAGTACGTGATGTTAAAAAAGCATATCCATATGCTAAATTGATTGCAAATAAAGTGAATGAAATTAATAAATATCTCAATAGTATTAGTAATTCTAAACAATTAGAAAAAGAAAAAGATAGATTAGAGAAAGAATTACGTGTACAATATGAAAAAGATATAAAAAATCTTACTCGTACACAAGGAAAAATTTTGATAAAGTTGATTTATAGAGAAACTAAAAAGACATCTTATAATTTAATTAAAGATTATCGTGGAGGTTTTCTCACTTCTATCTATCAGGGGCTAGCAAAAATTTTTGGTTTAGATTTAAAAGAAACTTATGACCCAAATGGTAAAGATCGTAATATAGAAATTATCGTAACTCTCATAGAGAATGGTCAATTATGAAATAAAAGATTGGTTCTATAACATTTTATATGGGTAAAGGTTAAAAAAGAGTAATAAAAATAAATTTTATTTATTTTTAGACAGTTAAATCTCAAGTTTTACAACGTTGTTTATGAAAACTTGGACTTAGGTCAAACTTGGCCAATTTAGCTTTTATTTTTTTTCTTTTTCTTATTCTTATAAATCCGATTTACTGTCAGCTCTGCCACCAAACCCCCAATAATTGATGAAAAAATAATATTTAGTATTGTTTTTAAGTCCATTTTTGCAATAACAGCACTGTAACCAGCACTAGCAATGTCTGATGCTGCACATACTTGTAATGCTTTTGTGCTTTTTTGATCAATCCCCTCACTTAATGTTATAATGTCAGGATTTATATCAAATGATTCAAAACTCAATTTGTTAAGATTAGGATTTATTACTTCATCTGGCTTTTGGCAAGAAGTAATTGCAATAATAACGATAACTGCTATACCTAACAAACTAAAAATTATTTTTTTCATTTATTTAAAATTTTTGTGGGTTAATAAATTCTTAGCTTACTCTTTCGATTTTCAGTATTATTCTCTGCTAATCTTTTATTTAATGTCAATTTTCGTTTTCACATACTCTACTTTGGATGGTTAGTCCTGCTTTAACCGCTATGCGTTGTTTTAATTAACTACAACATCTTATTTCGTAACAAATATACAATATTTTTCTATACCACTTCATTGATTATGATGTCTGTTAAAAAATCAATTGATGTTTAAGAAAACTTGATAATTTAGCAGTTATTTTTTTTCTTGTTTTTAAAGTCAGCTCTGTCAACCAACCCCCCATAATTATTGATACAATAATTATGGGGGGTTGTAGTTAAGTCCATTTAAATTAATATTATCATTTAAATAAATTTGAAATCCACTTACCAGCTTTTCCAATAATTCCTGTAGACCCAACAATTGCACCACCGACTGCGCTAAGTCCTACTGATTCCCAATTAACTTCGCCAGTTGTTGTATAGCTAATTATTGCTGACTGAGTAGCACCAACAGCAGCGCCAGCTATGTCTGCTCCTACCCATACTGGTAATGCTTTTGTGTTTTTTTGATTATCACCATAAGCATCTGGGTTTTCCTCCCACCATTCTATTGATGCAAGAGAAATAGCTAAAGTTATTGCTAGAGCATTACCTTTATCTGATTCTATTGAATAGCCTTGAGCAATCCATTCATTCTTAATTTGTAAAATAATATTTTTTAATTCCTCATAGCTAATTAAACCGTCATGATTATCTTTAGCCTTTTGTCCAATTAAATTCATGCTATTAAACTCAAAATCATCAATTATTCCCAGATTATGCGCTTGTGTGATTGATTCAAAGTATAAACCTTTAGATTCCTCTGAAACAAAAAGTTCATTATATAAATCGGGTGTATACAAAAATCTTTTATAGTCTTCTAATGATTTAATAAGAGTATTTTTTTCGTCAGCACTAAGATCTAATCCCATAGCAAAATTAATATAGAATTGAGTGATGTAATCAATCCCCTCACTTAATTTTGTAATGTCAGGATTTATAACAAATTCATTTTTAAAATAACTTAAAAAATCATTGTGAATTTTGCCATACTTTTCATATGATTCAAAACTCATTTTTTTAAGATTAGAATTTATTACTTCATCTGTTTTTTGGCACGAAGTAATTGCAATAATAACGATAACTGCTATACTTAACAAGCTAAAAATTATTTTTTTCATTTTTTTAAAATTTTTGAGGGTTAATAAATTCTTATCTTACTCTTTCGATTTTTAGCATTATTCTCGGCTACTCTCTTATTTAATGTCGATTTTCACTTTCACATACTCGACTTTGGATGGTTAGTCCTGCTTTAACCGCTATGCATTGTTTTAATTAACTACAACATCTCATTTATGGATAAAAATATATAATATTTTTTTTGCAAATATAAAATATTATTTTTAAAAATGCAAATATTTTTTTAAAAAATTTGATATTTTAACACAAACCATGGTTCAGCTTTGCTCACCACAGGTTTTTCAATTGCATTAAAAGGTGTTTTTACATTAAGCTCACAGCAAAAACCATTCACTACGTGGTGAAACTTTACAGTTAAATATTAACCACAGAGTTCTCAAAGAATGCACAAAGAACACAGAGAATGATAGAATTAAAAGACTTAAAAATTGCACTTTGTGAACTTTGTGTAATATCATAGTGCCCTTTGTGGTAAAATAATTTACTCACAATAAACGTTATAGAACCAAAAAATTTTTATTCTTTATAAAAAGAGATTCTATCATTAGAAATGGGTTACTTACATTGCTAGTGAAAATCTAATGCTTATACCGAAATTAGTTGATGTATTGTAATATTGAGAAGCCACATGTGGATTATTAATTATTTGGTCAAAGAATGCTCTTAAGGTGATATTTTTCGAAAATTGATAGTCTGCAGACAGATTAATCGAGATTACTTTTTGTCCAGCACTTACTTGATTTATCTCTTCTACTATGCGTCTAAGTATTGTTATATTATCTCTTATAGACACATCAGCTTTGATATTTAAATCACTTTTAATAGTTCTGGTTTGTCCTCCAGTGCGAATATCGAAACTCAAGTCTTTGAATCTATAACCTACGCCTATCACCCATTCATTAGTATTAATTTCAGTTATTTGTACATTAGATGTATTTAAAGCAACATTTCGAGATTTTTTCCAATTCACTGTAGTTACTAAACTATTTATCCAGTTTAGTTGGATACCAATTATAGGATTGAAATTTTCTGAAATAGAAACTTGAGAGATCTCATATTGTGGTAAGAAATTGTGCAGAGCGTCTCTCACTGTTGTATAGCCATCTGCGTCTGGATCAGAAAATAATGGATTATTAGCAAAAGAGCCTACTGTATAGTTAGATGTATATCCGTGAGTGAGTGTAGCAGAAGAAAAATATTTTTTTAATAAATCAATTTTATTTAATCCTGTATAACTTATTCTCCAGTTAGGCAAAGGAATAGAAGGGAAAATGGATTTAACATATTTCTCTGGATTATGTCCAGTATATGCAGCTAGAAATGCAGGAATTAACACATTCTGCGAAGTAGGTCCATAGCCATCAGGATATAATATTCCAGAAATAGAATCTGTAACAAAAGCTCCATTCCACACAGGACTACGTTGAGCTACCATTACAGCTATATCTGGACGAATATCTAGAAGCATTTGAAAATTCTTATTAGAGAAATCTTTAGCATTTTTAGCAAAAGATGTTTTAGTACTAATAATAGACATGCTGAAACTACCCGTAGTAATAGGTGTATATGATGTAAATTCACTTCCATTATATCTAAAATATTCTCTATTGCTCCAAGTTTGGTTTTTAATAGCAGTAATATTTATAGAAAAATATTTAATAGGTTCTAATGTAGCTCTAATATTTAAATTTTCGGAATAATTGGTAATATAAGGAGTATTCAGAGTAGTATCTTTAGTAAATAAATCATTAGCAACTAATCTATCTCTTATGTCTTCTTGCCAACCAAATACATATCCCCATCCTGGCGTCATATGTTCAAACTCCATTCCAAGAGCTTGTGGTTCTCCTCTGTAACCAGTTAGCATATTACCATCGGAAACAGAATAATTGATGCTTATATTTTTAGTCATCATTAAGAAACGTAAAACATTATCTAAAATCTGTTTGCCAATAGAAGGACCCTCTTGAGTAGAATCTTCCTCTTGTTGACGAGTAGGAGGTGGTGGGCTCAATATATTTTTTAAATAATTAATTTTAGAATATAATCTATTAAAATTACCGTTAACATTAAAAGAAAAAGTACGACTGTTTTGTAAATTATTACCATAAGGGTATTCTGTATATTTACCTGTAGAATCTTTATAAAGTGGTGCTGCTGTCCACATGTAGTTACCAGTATATTGTACAGAGGCATTTATCCAATCTAAAATAGGAATATATGTGAGAGGCAGGTTGTAGTTAGCTTGTACTCTTTGATTAAAATTAGTTATTCTACCAAAATTTGTAATATTTCTAATGATAGAATCTCTTTTTTCTTTATAATCGCTATCTCTTTTATCTATTCTACCTGGTGGCTCATCTATGCGTGCATTAGCATTAGCAGTATAATCTAAACGCAAATTTCTTGTTAAATCATATTTTATAGAATAATTTCTATTCCACGTAAAATTTTTAATAAAATTTGGTTCAATAATTACTAAATTAGAGGTTTTATTTCGCCATCTATTCTCTTCATATAGTCTATACATGTCAGTAGACAGTGAAATGGATTTAGGTAAAAGATAAAAGTTAAAATTACCAATTAATTTCAGATATTTATTATTAAGGAATTTAACATTCTTGAAAGGGACATAATTTTTAGGATTAGCGTTATAATTATAAGCAATAGAGCCGGTGTATTCTTTCTTTTTATTGTATTCTATCTCTGGATTGCGAATATAAATTTGGTTGAAAGCAAAAGAAACATCAAAATTAGAAAGATCATAAATTTTAGGATTGCCTTTAGCAGTAGGTGGTCTTAGTTTTTTGACATTCATAAAGTTAATACCTTTTCTCTGCGTATAAGATTGTACGAGTCGCTTCACACTATCTACTTCTCTATCAGTGTCATATGTTTCTAAATCATCACGTAGGTAAACATCTGGATCTAAAGGATTATATTGTGGATTAGCTATCATTTCAGAATAGCCAACATGCATAGGAATACGCAAATAAAAATTCTCTGGTAGGAGCTTGCCAACATCCAGATTTAGAGAAAGATCATAAGAAGTAACATTATCCAGCTGACGTTCATAAACTTTCTTTTCTATAGAGCCAAAGCCAGCAGTAGATAAGGTAGTAGCAAACATTATATTACCTATATTAGCTAAACCTATGTTCATACGAGCAGTAGCTGCCCATCCACCTTTTTCGTCAAAAGTATTTACTCTCAATTCATTTATCCATACTTCAGCACATTTAGGTCTGCCATCATCATTAGGATAAGTACCAGTTTTAGGATTACGTACACCAATTAAAATTACTTTAACTTCAGCTAAATTGGGATTACCTACGATAGTATATTTACCATTCTCATCTTGACTAGAGTAAGGGGTGAAAAGTGTAATATTTGCATTATCATCACTACGTAGAATAGTATTACGTTCTAATTTTAATTGTACTAATTTATCTAATACTAGCTCAATAGAATCAGCCCAAATTCGTTTACGACTATCATTATCGGAGCCGTAATTACCCCATGGAGTAGGATGAAGAGGAATTTCAAATTCATAGTAATTTCTGTCAAAATCAGTTCCCAATCTAATAAATAGAGTTAAATCTCCATCGTTTAAAGGATAATTTAGTGGATCTACTTCCTCAGTGTGGACATTCATTTTAATTTTTTTATAATATCGAAAATCATAGTCTGTACTTTTGAAAATACCACGAGCATCACCATCTATCAAATGACAAACCTTGATAGAGAGGGCCTGTTCATTTTGTTTTTGTAGATTAGTAGTACCATAATTGATTTCACGTTCTAAGC
>ERZ795045.3880-NODE-3880-length-12653-cov-6.415780_pt1 | contig 12653 bp, 10 predicted proteins | sample MGYA00375129_ERZ795045 | MGnify/ENA primary metagenome ERZ795045 (study PRJEB30174, sample SAMN05720166) | activated sludge metagenome | isolation source: anaerobic digester from wastewater treatment plant | place: Japan | collected 2015-05-15 ... | reverse complement strand
ATCCCGGAATCGCTTTCAGTTTCTGCCTTTCAGTGGATAAACCATTTCAGTCCACACAGAATTTTGTTGCCCGCGTTATGTTTTTTGTATATAATATACGGTAACATATTTGAGGAATCCAGTCAGAAACTGCATCTGCAGGGTTCCGTCCGTATCCGGCTCGGGCTGCCATTGGGAGCGAGGCGTTAATGGCGCTGCGGATCGAGGGGTGCATATGAAAGAGGTTACGGTAGAAACACCCGCAAAAATCAACCTTTCGCTGGATATTACCGGAAAGCGGCAAGACGGGTATCACAACCTGGAAATGATCATGCAGTCCATTTCCCTCGCCGACAGGGTTACTGTCGAGAAGCGCGGGAGCGGCCTGGCCATTCAATGTGAATTTCCCTATGTGCCCAACGATTCCAGGAATATAGCGTGGAAAGCGGCGGAAGCCTTTCTGGCCGCGTGCGGTGAAAAAGGCGGAGTCCGGATTGTATTGGAGAAGAAAATCCCGGTTGCCGCCGGACTGGCCGGGGGCAGCACCAACGCGGCGGGTGTCCTCAAGGCCATGAACAGGCTCTTCGGAAAACCTTTCAGCCAGGAGCAACTGGCGGGCATTGCCCGCAGAATCGGGGTGGACGTTCCTTTCTGCCTGCAAGGCGGGACAGCGCTGGCCAGGGGGATTGGTGACGAGCTGACCTGCCTTCCCGATTTTTCCGGGGTCCGCGTCGTGGTGGTGAAGCCGCCTTTTCCGGTTTCAACGCCCTGGGTGTACAAAAATCTTAACCTCCATGCGCTGGGGGAAAGGCCTGACACACCTGCACTTATTGCGGCCATTGAAAGACGGGATGTTCGGGCACTGGCCCGGGGAATGCGCAATGTGCTTGAAAGCGTGACCGCGAAGGCTCACAGCGAGATTGGCAGGATTATGGAAACATTTCTGGCTCTTGGCGCCCTGGGAAGCCGAATGAGCGGTAGCGGCTCTGCCGTGTTCGGGCTGTTTGATGATGACGCGCTGGCGGAAAAAGCCTTCATGCGGTTCCGTGAAACATACAAGGATGTTTTTTACACTGAAACCATTGGAAGAGAGGTCGAGTAGCATGGTTAAGGTACCCAAGCTCAAATTGGACAGCTATCAACCTTTGCGTGACGTGATATTTGAGACCCTGAGAAAAGCGATTATCAGCGGGGATATCAAGCCGGGAGAGAGGCTGATGGAGGTTTCCCTGGCCGAACAGATGGGCGTCAGCCGTACCCCCGTGCGGGAGGCCATCCGGAGGCTGGAAGCCGAAGGCCTTGTCACCATGGTGCCGAGGAAAGGTACCCATGTTTCCGAACTCTCCTCGAAGGATATCATTGATGTGCTGGAAGTGAGAGGGGCCCTTGACAAGCTGGCTACAAGCCTTGCCGCAAAAAGGGTGCAGCCCCAGCAGATCCGTGCCCTTGAATCCATCCATAAGCAGTTTATATCCTGCGTCGAGAAGGGCAACATGGAGGGCGCAATCCGCAAGGATATCGAATTCCATGATGCGATTTATGCCGCTTCCGGAAATTCGCGTCTGATCGGCGTTTTATCCTCCCTTAAGGAGCGTGTCTACCGGTTCCGTGTGATCTATCTGAGGGATTTGAATATCGCAGAGCATGTGGAACAGGAACACCAGCAGATACTGGAAGCCCTCAGGGAAGGCAATGCCGGGCGGGCTGCCGAGCTTTCCGAAAATCATATCCGAAACCAGATGGATGCCATTGTGGAAGCGCTGAACCAGAAAAAGCTCTGAGGTGGAAACGGTGCAGTCAAGCAAGCTGTCAAGAGGTATATACGCGTTCCTGGCCGTCGGTGTGACAGGCATACTTCTGCTCATCGGAGCCTTTGCGGTTAAAACCTATGCCGACATCTTCACGACCGGCAGGCTGTTCTTTCTCGCCGTTTCGCTTGTGCTGACTGCAGCCGTTCTCTTTGCGGGAAGCAGGCTCGACTGGGGAAACAGGCTGTCTTTCCGCGCTTTCGCCCTGCTGATTGCCATCCTGACCCTGGCTCCCCGGCTTTTTTGGGTCTATGCTGTAGGGACGGTACCCTTCTCCGATTTTCTCCATTTGCATAATTACGGGGTTGCCGTCGCACGGGGCGATTTTACGAATTATGTGGACTTTTACGCCTGCTTTCCTTTCAAGTTTGGATTCGGATTTCTGGTGGGCGGTCTCTATGCGCTGTTTGGCCCCCATTTCCTTGTGGTTGAACTCTTTAACGTGCTTTTATCCCTTGTTCAAGTCCTGTTGGTTTATCGCATTGCCTGGGAAATCAGGCCGGAATCGGCGCGTCCGGCGGCCCTGTTCTATGCCCTTTGGCCGGCGCAGATCATGTACTGCACGGTGGTTGCGGCGGAGAACAGCTTTCTTGTGCCCTTCCTTGCGGCAATCTATGTCCTGATTCGCTTTTTCAAATACCATACCCAAAGCAGCATGGGATATGCCCTGCTGGTTCTGGCCGGTACCCTGACGGCCATTGCCCAGGCCCTGCGCCCCATGGCCATGGTTCTCGTTCCCGCGGCTGCCGTGTGCATCCTGTTTTTTATCACATACCACAAGTCCATGGGCAGGAACCTTGCCAGAAAGGCGCTCTGCATCCTGCTGGTTTCCCTGTCCTATTTCGTGGTGCTGAAATTCATCAGCCTTCCCATTAAGGAGCTTTCAGGCATCGATATCACCCGGTCGGGCACGGGCTACAATTTTCTGGTGGGCACCAATTACGAGGCCAACGGCATGTTCAACCAGGAGGATTTCAGCATCATCGCCAAATACGATTTCGATTTCGACAGGGTCCACAGCGAGGCCGGAAAGCTGGCCATGCAAAGGATAAAGGAGGACCCGGTACGTTTTCTGAAGCTGGCGGTGAAAAAGGTCCACTTCCAGTGGGGCAAGGAGAACTACGGGTATTACTGGAGCGTCATCTCGGCCGGCAGCGGCACCGGTCCGGAAGGGTTCATCAAGGACCATCCCAGGGCTTTCTATGCCGTATCCCAGCTTCATTACCTGATGATCCTCCTGCTCATGCTTTTAGGATGCTATGCCGCATACAGGAGAAAAATTCTGGCGCCCGCCCTGCTTTGGCTCGTCATCGGGGCCATGTTCCTGGCCTACAGCTTCCTGGAGGTTCAGCCCAGGTACCATATGCCGGCGGTACCGCTGTTCATCATTCTGGCCGGCCTCGGAGCGGCTGAAATAAAAGGGATGCTAACCAAGGAAAAGTAGGGTAAACTGTTTGGGAAAGATCATTTTCCCGGAGGAAGATATGACGGACAGAAAAAAGATGAAGCCTGCCCTGTGGGCTGTTTTGATTGGCATATTCCTGCTGGCTCTCGTTCTGAGGGGCATGGCCTTTCTGCGCTTTAAAGACAACATGAGCCTTTCAGGGGACGCCAGGAACTATTGGCTCATGTCCCATCAGCTTGCCGATACCGGCATCTATGGGTACTGGTATGACGGAAACCCCTACGGCGGATCCCCAGGGGTCTCCAATGCCCGGGTTATGCCGGGATATCCGCTCTTTTTGACCCTGGTATATAAGGTGGTGGGTGACCCCTGGCGTCAGATCACGGCAGTTCGCCTGATCCAGGCATTCCTTGGGAGCCTGTGTGCCCTTTTGGCTTTTGCCGCTGTCCGGCGGATTTTCGGAAAGGATCTGCCTGCGGTTCTCACCGCTTTGCTTGTGGCCGTCTATCCTACCTATGTCCTGTCCTGTACCCTGCTTCTGACCGAGGGTCTTGGACTTTTCACCATGTTGCTTTATTTCTATGCAGCGGCTCTGGCCTTCGATACCGGTAACAAGCACCTGCACCTTCTGGCGGGCATGGCCTTCGGTCTGCATATCCTGGTACGGCCCACGCTGCTGCCCCTGTTTATCGTCCCGTTCATTTACCTGCTTATCAGCGGCAGGAAAAAAAGCGGACCGATCGGGTTCAGGAATCCCGGCAGGGCGATTGGGATGTATACCACAGGGGAGATCGGAAAGCTGTTTTTCCTGCAGCTGGCCGGGCTGGTGGTGGTCATGGCCCCCTGGTGGATTCGGAACCTGGTCACCCTGGGGTCGCTCATCATTACGGCCAAGGGCGACGGCAACGCTTTGCTGGCCGGCACCTACCCCTACTGGCAGGACTATTTCCAGGATATCCCTGAGAGCATCAAGGGCGTCAATGATGCCCAGAGGGAGTGGGCCATCCGGCGGATCATCAACGGCCTGAAAACCGAGCCCTGGCTCTATATCAAATGGTTTACCTGGGGCAAGACCCAGCACACTTTCGGAACGCCCTACCTGGTCAATCTGGTTCCGGAGATAAAAAAGGTCCATGAATGGCTCCACAACCAGATTCTCTGGTTTGGAATCGGCGGTATGCTCCTGCATTCTGTGAGGCAGCTCAAAGGGTTTTACCTGTATTTGTACGGCCTGATCATCCTGGGACTTCAGCTTCTGTTCATCCCCGATCCGCGCTATGCGTACCAGCTGATGTTCTTCCTCATGGTTGGCGCGGCATTCCTGGTGGATCAGATCCTGGAACTGGCCAGGGCCTTGCTTGGCCTGAATAAGTCCGGCTGGACGCGATAACATACCCGAACCTGTCATTGCGAGCACCGTGCAGGCGGTGCGCGGCAATCTCACTAAACCCACGAAGCCACACCCCATCATGTCATTGCGAGTCACGCGAAACGAGGCGCGGCAATCTCATAATCCCGCATGACACACCCATAACATCATTGTGAGCGGAGTGAAACGGAGCGTGGCAATCTCACATCACACGCGCCAGAAATTGCAATTCTCTTGTCAAAATCAATAGTAAAAACAGATGCCATATGGTAACCTAATACTATGGAGCAAATGGAGAAATACAACCTGAAAACACTTGTCATCATTCCTGCCTACAAGGAAGCAAAGAATCTGCCCAGGCTGTTCCGGGAGCTGAAGGAAGTCCCGCTGGATTTCGATATCGTGGTCATCAATGACTGTTCGCCCGACGATACCGAAGCGGTCTGCCGCCAGCACGGCATTCCGGTGGTATCGCTCCCCGTCAACCTGGGCATTGGCGGCGCGGTGCAGACAGGATACAAATATGCCCTGGAACATGGCTATGACATAGCGGTGCAAATGGACGGGGACGGCCAGCATGATCCCCGGTTTCTCAAGCTGGTTTTATCCCGCATCTATGAAGGCTATCATATGAGCATAGGTTCCCGGTTTATCGAGGGCAAAGGCTACCAGTCCTCCCTCACAAGGCGTGCGGGGATCAAGTTCTTTTCCTGGCTGATAAAACTCCTTACAGGCCAGTATATATCCGATCCCACTTCGGGTTTCCGGGCCTGCAGCCGTGAGCTGATCCGGCTCTTTGCCGGAAGCTATCCCAAGGACTACCCGGAGCCCGAGACCATTGTGACCGCCTTGCGCAATAAATACCGTATAGCCGAAGTGCCCGTGATCATGCGGCCGAGGCAGTCGGGGGAATCGTCCATTACCAGAAACCTGGCTGCCTATTACATGATCAAGGTCACTCTGGCCGTTATCATGGCGGCCATAGCCAGAAAGAACGGGGATGGTGCAAATGAATGGAATGGGTGAAATGAGCAGTGTCCTGAGGATCATTCTGATAATCGGGTCCCTGATCTTCTTTGTCTTTATCATGAATATGGTCAGGACCAAGAAACTGGAGCTCAAGTATGCGCTCACATGGATTCTCACCAGCTTCAGCTTTGTGCTCTTGTCCATTTTCCCCGAGATCCTGTTCTTTATCGCGGCGCTGATGCATATTGAGCTGCCGGTCAACGCCCTCTATCTCTGCGTGATCTCCCTGCTCCTGCTGATCGTGTTTACCCTTTCGGTGGCCGTGTCCCGGCAGGCCCTGCGGATCAAAACTTTGGTCCAGGAGATCGGGCTTATCAAGGAAACCCTGGAGCGGATGAAGAAGGAAGGCTGAAGAAAGGAAAGGCCTACCTTACTGTCATTCCGAGCACCACTCAAACAGTGCGCGGCAATCTCCTTATATATACATTATTATATTATATACTTATCCAATGCCCCCGTATGCCCGCAACCCTTGCCGCATCGTGTTTGTATACACCATCCTTTATGACAAAACACATGTGGGTTTACAGCCTGCCGCAGGTTGTGATATGATACTGTGTAGCCTGCAGTTGACGCCTTATTGGTCATGCAGGCAGCAATGCCGCATGTAAGCGGCAAATCCTTGCTCTGCACATGGGATGCAGGGCCAATAGTCCAGAAGGAGGTGACAGTAGCATGAGAAAGTATGAATGCATCTACGTCATTTCTCCTACCCTCGAGGAAGAACAGGTCAAGGCTCTTATCCAGAAGTTCAATGACCTGGTTGCCCAGAACGGTGAACTCGAGAGCACGGAGGAATGGGGCAAGAAGAAGTTTGCCTATGAAGTTCAGAAACACAAGGAAGGTTACTATGTGCTCATGAACTTCTCGGCCAATCCGGACTTTCCGGCAGAACTTGAGCGTAACTTCAAGATTACCGAAGGCGTACTCAAGTATTTGGTAGTCTTAAGGAAGTAATCCTTCCCGGAGGCTGCTGAAAGGCTCTGGGGCAATTGCCCCGTGTCAGGCAGGCCGGCCAGCCCGATGGCAAGCTGCGCCGGACCAATAATCACCCCAATCAGGTGGAACAGGTGGTGTTACGATGAACAAGGTTATTCTCATGGGAAGGCTTGTGGCAGATCCGGAAACGCGCTACACGCAGAACAACATCCCTGTGTGCCGGTTCAGGCTGGCTGTCAACCGTCCTTTCAGACAGCAGGAGGGTCAGCAGACGGCCGATTTCTTCGACATTGTGGCCTGGAGAAGTACCGCCGATTTTGTGAACAGGTATTTCAAGAAGGGCATGCAGGTACTGGTAGAGGGTACCCTGAGGAACAACAACTGGCAGGATCAACAGGGAAACAGGCATTTCCGGACTGAAATCCATTGCGAAAACGTTTATTTTGCGGACAGCAAGCGCGACCGCGAAAGCGCGCCTTCTTACCCTGTTCCGGGACCCGTGTCGCAGGACACTGGTAATTTCCCGCAGCCTGAGAGTGGGGATGGTTATTACCCGTTCAGCGGGGATGACGAGGATCTTCCCTTCTGAACAGTATTATCCGTCATAATGTACACGCATTACTGCCTTCTATCGTGGAAAAATGATAGAAGGTTTTTTTTACGATTTTCTGGTATAATGCGTATGGCGAATGAAGCCGTACATACCTAAATGCAACTGGAGGCAGAGTCATTGAAAATAGGGGACCTGAATCTTTCCGGCAATATCTTTCTGGCACCCATGGCGGGCGTGACCGACCTTCCTTTCCGCCTGCTGTGCAAGGAAAAAGGGGCATCACTGGTCTATACCGAAATGATCAGCGCCAAGGCCATGCACTACAACGACAGGAAGACTCTTGAGCTGGCCCGTACTCACCCGGATGAGAAGCCCATCGGTGTCCAGATCTTCGGTCATGAACCTGAAATCATGGCTGAGGCGGCGGCCTATTTCTCAAACCTGCCCGATTTTGCGCTGATCGATATCAACATGGGCTGTCCGGCACCCAAAATCGTCAGGAACGGAGAGGGGTCGGCCCTGATGTGCAAACCCGAACTGGTCAGACAAATCGTGCGACAGGTGGTAAAGGCTTCCCGGAAGCCCGTCACGGTAAAGATCCGCAAGGGATGGGACGATGCTTCCGCCAATGCTGTGGAAATTGCGGCCATCTGCGAGGAGGAAGGAGCGGCCGCCGTTACGGTCCATGGCAGAACCCGCGCTCAGCAATATTCAGGAACAGCCGATCTGGATAGTATTCGCCAGGTTAAACAGGCTGTGTCCATTCCCGTGATAGGCAACGGGGACATCCGGTCCGCCGAAGACGCGGTCCGCATGTTTGAGGTGACAGGATGCGACGCAATCATGGTGGGCAGGGGAGCCCTGGGGAATCCATGGATTTTCGAGGATATCCAAACCTACCTGAGGAACGGGACCTATAACCCAAACGTGTCGACCCGGGAAAAGCTCCGGATCATCCTGAGGCATTATGAGCTCATGGAAGCATACAAGGGAGAACGGATGGCCATGCTGGAAATGAGAAAGCATGTGGCCTGGTATCTCCATGGCCTACCGGGTTCATCAAAGGTGAAAACGGAGATCTTTAAAACCTGCGATATCAGCCATGCTAAGGCAATCATCCGGGAATATTTGGCTTCGGAATAGGGGCTTTTTCTTGTGAAACATGCAATATGGCCCTGATAAGGTCTCGGCATGCAGGCTGCCGCAGGGAAAATACTGCAGGCGACCGTTCCGATATGTTTTATTATGGTATAATGTTAAGCAAAAATGATACGAGGGTATTCCATGGCTAATAAGAAAAAGCGGACAGAAAAAAAGACATCGGTTATAGACCTTTTACCCTACATTTTTATTGTGGCGGTTGTTCCCCTTATCGTTTACCTGCATATAGACGACCTGGATCCGGCTGAGGATGCCATCTGGAAGACCAGGGATTTCTATCCCGACCTCCTTTCCTATTGCAAGAGCCTATGGTTCAGGATTGCGTCAGCCTTCGGGCTGTGCCTTTTTGCTTTCCGAATCATCCAGGGGCGTGTACAGCTAAAGCAAAGGCTCAGCCTGTATTTACCCTCTGCCGTCTATATCATTTTCATTATCTTATCTACCGTAACTTCAAAGTACGCATCCATCGCCCTGTCCGGGTTCGTGGCCAGGTATGAGGGGATGCTTGTCCTGGTGTTCTATATCATCAACATGCTCATCCTCTTCAATGTGATCCGTGAGGAATGGCAGATTCAGTTCCTACTGAAATCCCTGCTGGTCTCCGCATGCGTGATATCCCTCATCGGTCTTACGCAGTTTGCTGGTCGGGATTTCTTCCAAACAGGCCTCGGGAAATCCCTGATTCTGCCGGCCGAATTTGCTGAAAGCGAGCTGAGCTTCAATTTCGGCACCATGGTCTATGGCACGCTGTCCAACCCGAACTATATGGGAAGCTATGTGGCGCTGGTATTTCCCATTGCCGTCATGATTGTCCTTATGTCAGAAAAAGTGGCATTAAGAATTGGGGCGGCTGTCTTGTCCGTCCTGCTTTTGGTCAACCTGGTGGGGAGCGGTTCCGATGCAGGCCTTGTCGGATTGGGCGCAGGCGCCATTATTGCTGCCGTATATTTTCTCAGGAAATATCGGAAATATCTGTTCCGGAACAAGATCATCGTCATCCTGTCGGTTGCGATCGTTCTTGCGGCAGGCGGCTTTCTGACCAGGGAGATGGTCTCCAGGTTCGAAGCCGAAAGCGCCCAGACCTATTACCTGGAGGACATCACGTTCAATAAGGGAAGTGCCAGGATAATCAGCTCAACAGAGACACTGGAGATCCGGTTTACGGAGGAGCAGCTGACCTTCTACGATGCAGCAGGCAACAACCTGCATGTCAATGTGAAAGAAGATGAGACGGGCATACACATCAACTTCAAGGAATCCGCATATCAACGCTATCGGTTGAAGGTAACAGGAGACGTTCTCGAGATCCGAAACGGCGAAGTGGAATTCTTTGTAAGTCTGGGTGAGGAAGGTTTACGCCTGGTGGGCATTAAAGGGGATGAACCGAATCGAATTGTAAAGCCTGAAGCCATTGATGTGAGAGGCTATGAAAAGGTTGGTTCCGCAAGGGCATACATCTGGTCCAGGACCATTCCTCTTTTAAAGAACGCCGTTCTTGTGGGCTACGGGCCGGATACTTTTGCGATCGTGTTCCCGCAGAACGACTATATCGGAAAAATCAACGCCTATAATACGCCGTTTATGATTGTAGATAAACCCCACAACATGTATCTCCAGATTGCCATCAACTCCGGTGTTCTGTCATTGGTTGCCTTCCTGGCCATTATAGTAGTCTATATCGTCTCAGGGATCAAAGCATGTTTCATGAACCAGGAGCCGGGCAAAGTCTCACACTATGGGACGGGTATCTTTATCGGCATATGCGCATTCCTGGTTGCGGGTTTGTTCAACGACAGCTCCATCGCCGTGGCCCCCGTCTTCTGGATCCTGCTGGGCATTGGATTTGCCTGCAACATCATGGCAGCCTGTGATACCGATAGGTAAAAAACTCGGATGTATCCCATGAGCAACGTCGGTAAAAGTAAGAAGCGTGGGAATGGGAATCTTACGTTGCAGGCAGGAAAGAAGCCGGCTTGATTTGGCCGTGCAAGTGTTGGAAATATTGGTTATAGAATGGGATATGTAATATAATAAAACAGGAGTAAATCATTAAAGCATAAGAATGGATTAGCTCAGCACTTTATCGGCAGCATTTTTATGCCGATATTCACATAGCAATAATGTGCATATAACTTTAAAGTGAGCTAAACGCGGAAAGGGCTTACGGATACTGTGGAATCCGCAGACTATATAGCCTTCACATTAATGTATTATTACGAAGCAAAGGCTAAATTACAATTTGTTTACACTCTTACTGGTATTGTTGACCCGTTTTTTTGGCGGTGATATAATTCAAATGAATTCATGATAAGTCGCAAGACTTGTCTGAATCAATAAAAAAACAAAGTCGGATTACAGAACGGAGGCAGGCGTAATCCGGCTTTGTAAAAAGAAAGCCTGCTTCCAAAAAAACAAAAGGGAGGATTTTCATCATGAGAAACCTTAAGAAGATTCTCGCAGTGATTACCGTCATTGCAATGCTTGCATCCATGATGGTAGTTCCTGCACTTGCTGAGGGTTTCAAGTATGAGAACGAGGCTAAAGTTCTCAACGACTTGGGACTCATGGCAGGTTATGGCCTTGGCGATGAAGTGAACAGAGCCCAAGGTATCGTCTTCGCTCTTAAGGCAGCTGGTAAGGCGGCTGAGGTAGAAGCTATGTCCGACGAAGAAGCTGCCCAGATTCTCGACGAACTGGTTGTTGACAAGGACCAGGTTCCCGCTTGGGCAGTGAAGTGGGTAGCATACGCTGTTAAGAACGGCTTCACCTCCGGTGTTGACGCTTCCGTTGCTCCGAAGGTTAAGTTTGCTCCCATGCAGTCCATGACCGCAGCCGAACTCCTTGTATGGCTCATGAACATCGGTATGGGCTACAAGGTAGGTACAGATGTATCTGTATCCGAGGCTGTTAACGCCGGCATCATCACTCTGAGCCAGGCTATGGAGTTTGGTCCGAAGACCGCTCTCATCCGTGATGATGTAGCTGGTATTCTCTTTGGCGCTGCTAAGAATGGCGTAAACGCTGATGGCAAGAAGTTCATCGAGTCCCTCATCGAAGCTGGCTTTGTTTCTGAAGAGGCCGCTATCGCAGCTGGTCTTATTGAACCCAAGCCTGCTAAGCTCGAGGTTGTTGGTGTATCCGCTACCAACCTGAAGCAGCTGGTTGTTGAGTTCAACACTCCTATCAAGGAAGCCGGTAATCAGGACAACTACAGCATCGAGACCGATGATGCTCAGGCTACCATAGACAAGGATTCCAAGTTCAACCTCCAGGATGACAAGAAGACGGTTGTTATCACTCTGACCAAGGCAGCCGCTCAGAACGAAGTCATCGATCTGAAGATTAAGGGCATCGAATCCGAGAGTGGTCTGAAGCTCGATGAGACCATCATCGAAGACGTCAAGTTTGAAGACACCACACTGCCTAAGGCTGTATCCGCTGAGGTAGTTGGTAAGTACACCATCAAGGTGAAGTTCAGCGAACCCATCGCTGTACCCGATGTTGAGAAAGACTACGATCCCGCTGATTACTTCGTCGTTGATGATGGTGATTACATCATCAAAGAGATCGAGAAGGTGAACAACGACACCGAGCTCAACATCGTCCTGTTCTCCCCTCTCGAAGAGGGTACCATTACTGTTGAAGCTAAGCCCGCTATCAAGGACTATGCTGGTTACGGTATTACCAAGAAGGTCTTCACCGTTGATGTTGTTAAGGACGAGACCGCTCCTGTAATCGTTGGCTACAAGAATGCTAAGCCCTCTGAAGTAACCCTTATCTTCGATGAGGACATCAAGCTTCTTGAAGAGCCCGATAAGGAAGGCGGTAAGGTTACCTACAAGAAAAAGGACGATTTCTTGGCTAAGTTCTATCACACCAACTCCAACAACCCTGCTTCAGACTTGAAGGTTGATGGTAAGGAACTGACCATCAAGTTCGGTGTAGAGAAGAAGATGACCGAAGGCAACACCTACATCTACATTGCTAAGGAAGTCCTGCAGGATCTGTGGGAGAACAAGAACGCTAAGTACAGCTATGTTGTAGATGTTACCGATGACAGCGAGCCTCCTGTAGTTGAAAAGATCGAGCAGGAATCTGAAGAGGCCATCAAGGTTGTCTTCAACGAGGATGTAAACGACACCGCTCTTGATCTCGCCAACTATAAGGTTCTTGATAGTAAGGGCGAAGAGAAGAAGGATATCATCGACAGCATCAAGCGCGATGATGACAAGACTGTTATCATCACCTTCAGCGAGAAGCTCTCCGGCGAATACAAGCTCGTTGTAGAGAAGGTTGAGGACGTCCTCGAAAATGCGATGTCCAAGACAACTGTCGCCTTCACCATGAAGGATAAGACCGCTCCTCACTCTACTGCTGACAATAGATTTACCGCCAAGGTTTACAACGCAG
>ERZ795045.3871-NODE-3871-length-12670-cov-7.894411_pt1 | contig 12670 bp, 14 predicted proteins | sample MGYA00375129_ERZ795045 | MGnify/ENA primary metagenome ERZ795045 (study PRJEB30174, sample SAMN05720166) | activated sludge metagenome | isolation source: anaerobic digester from wastewater treatment plant | place: Japan | collected 2015-05-15 ... | reverse complement strand
TAAACGGTCATGCAACTTGAGCAACTCCGGGACATTTATCCGGGGCAGAAACAGCACATCATAAACATAAGGGGTGAGAGCTACAGACTAAAAGACAGACTAAAAGGCGGGGTCAGGGTCGTGCCTCCGGCCGATATATCGGTGAAGGGTAACTCGAAAAATGCGTGACCGGCTACTGAAGCCGGCGATTGATCACCGGCGTTTGGGTCAATTTTTAACCGGCGATTCGGGGTGCGGACATTTTTCTGGACTTTTCATGCTATCAAACCTATTCTACGTCGATATTCAATCGGACTCATCGCTCCTAGAGAGATTTTGATCCGTTTTTCATTATACCATGTAATGTAACTATCAATCTCACTGATGAACTGCTCTATTGAAACGCCTTGCCACGAACGGCTGTAAAACATCTCATTCTTAAGCCTTCCAAAGAAGCCTTCACAAGCAGAATTGTCTGGTGAACAACCCTTTCTGGACATCGATCTGATCAATCCGGCATTTTCAGTTCGCGAGAGCCAGCCAGGCCATCGATAATGGCTGCCCCTGTCCGAATGTATTATTGGATGCTCACCATCTGATAGTATTCTTATCGCATTGTCCAGCATCGTATTGACCAACTCTGCATCCGGGCTGGTACCTATCGCCCAACTGACAACTGTCCCATCAAAGCAGTCAATGATTGGCGAAAGATAAACTTTACCGGCAGGTATATGGAATTCTGTAAGATCGGTCAGCCATTTTTTGTTTGGAGCATCTGCGCGGAAATCACGATTGATTATGTTTTCCGGAGCAGGGCTTATCTCTCCTCTATATGAACTGTATTTCCGTCTCTTCTTGTAGGGCACATCAAGCTGCTCCTCTTTCATTATTCTTCGTATAACCTTTTCTGAGACTGTTATCCCCTTGTTCTTGATTGTTGCATGTACTCGCCTGTATCCATAACGACGTTGGTTCTCATAAAAAACATCTTTTACTTCTGCTCTTAAAATGGCATATCTATCAGGCTGTTTCTGAGCCTCTTTCTGATAATAATAACTGCTTTTTGACAGGCTCGTCATCTTAAGCAGGTCATTCAGTGGATATTTTGTCCTGAGGGCATCGATCAGCATTATTTTTTCTCTGTTTGCTAGCTCTCGCTGATCGATGCCCAGGTCTTTTTTTACGATTTCTGCCGCCTTTTCTAGAACATCGAGTTCCATTTGTTTTCGATATATCTCTTTTCTCAGTGACTCAACTTCAGCCAAAAGTGCCTCCCTCTCATCAGGAAGAAACCGCTTTCCGGAGCTCTTCACAGCCTTTATGTTCTCCTTGCCGAGCAGTTCATTTTTCCATTTATACAGAACACCCCTGCTGGTACCCATCTTGTCAGCAACGGCAGCAGCCGATCCCTCTCTGGTGCACAGTTCAATGACTGCTTCTTTTTTCTGCTCTTCAGAAAATTGTACCATTGTGCCGTGCTTAATACGAGCTTTTCTTGTACCAGGCGCCAGTTCGTCGATCCAATCTGTAAGCACTTCTCGTGATGGATATCCTAATGTCCTCACGGTACGAGAAATATTGCGCCCGTGTTCCAGATAGTAATCGACAGCAGCCTTCATCTGCTCAGGTGTATATTTGGGGCGTTTAATGAATTGCTTGTGCAGGTCCCCGGTCTCCTTGTATTCTTTATACCATCTGGCCAACATTTTGCGATATGGATACCCGAGTTCCCGCACAGTATCGGCTGCACATAAACCATACTTGATGTAAAGCTTTACTGCTTTCATACGTTCTTCATAGGAATACATAGACTACCTCCTGGCTTATTTATTTTTAAGTCCAGGTTTTCGTCCGCACCCCCTTGGGTCAAAAATATTCCGGCGTTGACACAGCAGGCGGCAAATCACCGTAAAACCCTGTATTCAAACCGTTTTTCAGGCGCTTATTTGTTTTTTACATTTGTCATCAATGTCACGCACTCAACATGCTTCGAGCGGCGAAAAGCGCTTAAAAGAAAACACTTGATATGTTGCTATAAATGAGCAAATTTAAATCCAAAAAATGTTATGAGGCTAAACCTAATTTCTCATTGATCCTTGACAACTATACACCATGGCAAGCTTGTTCATGAACCCAAGCAACAACATCTCGTTTGATTTCATCACGTGCAAGCTTGCGGCTATCGCCAAGTGTACAGCTATCATCGGTTGCTATTCCGGTACAGAATGCGTATACAAGCATCATAACTAGCAAAAAGCGTTCCATTGCTTGTTTCCCACGAACTTGGTACCGGTCGAGTTCAAGCTGCATTTTGCAGTCCCGGAAGAAGATTTCTATAGTCCACCTTGTATAAATTCTCAAGATTTCTTCATCTGGTAGATTACAAAGACTGAAGAAGATATGTAAGGCATCTTCCTCAAACAGCTTGTTTTCAGGCCAACTTAAAAGGATTACACCATCTTTGGGCATCTTCTTCATGAAACCGTTAAAGCGGTGTACCGAGTACCTCTGCTTGCCCACGGTGACGAGGCGGACATCCTTTGATGACAGGGTTTTCACGTAGCTTTTAACTTTTTGTCCCAGTCGTGGTCCTCCGACAGTATAAAGAACCCTATTAGCCTTTAATGCACCGATATACTTGAACCCTCTGGCACGGGCGGCATAGATGACCGAACTGGCACTGTACCAACTATCGCCAAGAACATATACGTCTCCCGGTAAATCGGGCAATGTCTGAATAACGTTCTTGACCATGCTGATTTTACTCTGTTTCCTTTTATCGTACAGATCCATGTAGTAGGGCAATCTCAAGCCCCCGCATTCCAGCAGCACACATACGATCTGATGGCCGTAAACCAGTTTCTTTTTTAAGTGAGAATGGTGATATCCACAGCCTTCTGTTGGTTTCTTCGCCTTTGACGAGGGCTTAGTCTTTTCGGCAATCGTATCATCCAGAATCACATAAATCGGTAAACCTGTTTTACGGGCCTGTAACCGTATTTGTGCCAACACATATATCTGATAGCTATTTATCCCGGTGGAAGTTCGGTGAATATTACGCATGCTTAGTTCTGGTACATTTTTCAATTTACCGTCGAAGCCTCCTTGAACTGCAGATACTATAAGGCTTGCAAAGTGATCCAGTTGTGGCTTTGTCAGTAAAAGAGTCAGTCTTAGTACAATTAGGAACTTCCTCAAATTCTCTGTGCATGTTATTATATTCATCGGGACATCTTCAATCCTTTATCTTTTGTGGTAGCAACAAAAATATCGGATTTTCAAGGTGTCTCATTTAATTTTACATTTTTTGTTAGTGTTTTTGCTCATTTATAGTATGTTGTTATAAAATACCTGCAGAAGTAAAAAAAGGCCTAAAAAGGCCTTTTTCTTGCTGTATCTGATAAATCGGATACCTGTTTAAAGCCGGAAATCAAACATTAAGATAGGATTCGATTGTTTTATTAACATGGATAAAGAAATCTGTCAGGTGTTTTTCTTGTCCTTCCTTGTCCAAGGTTTTAAATAGTTCATAAACTTCATCTTTCATGATGAAGGCAAGTCCTTCTTTATCGATTAAGACTTTATATAATTTATTATTTTGCGAAACCATCTCTTTCATTTTATCAACAAGTTCATGATTCCAGTCAATTGGAAGATCTATCAAAAAAGATGGTTTTCCATTCGGTGTATTGTCCCAATTATAATATTGGAAATAGAAAAGAACCCAGGCCGTTTTGTTGCTGCTCAGGCTTTTTATACTGTAACCATGGCCCGACCATTCGTTGCCGAAAGACCTGTTTTTATTTTTGTATGGTGCATAAACAAAATCCTTCCCATCCCCCTTGTACGTATTGATGATTTTTTCTATGAGTCTATTCAAATATACCAACGATTTAATCACACCATCATCCAAATGAATTTCATTAATTTCAAGCACTTTAACGACCTCCTTCAAATATTCGAGATAGGCTTTAACCAAAGGTATCTGTTCAACATTGAACGCATGCAATTTACCGGAAAGAAATTTCGCGAAATCATCCCAATAATAAATACCGAATCCGTGATCCGAACCCGTCTTTTCATGATGCGAAGCTAATCTATGGGCAGATATTAACCGTTTAAATATTTCATTGCCATTTGTTGATGCATGCTCCTTTCTAATCATTTCATCATATTTTTCAAAATGATAATCACCATCCCATATTTTGTTTTCTATAAAAATCATTTTCCTGTCGGTCTTGATAAAAAAGTCAATTCGACTGTCTTCAATGACGTATTCTCTCTGACAGTCTTCAATTAACTCATCTTCAAGAATAGAAATGTGCAAGAATTCCATAAATTTCCGATTAAAGTCGAGTATAGTATTCATCATGCACCAGGTAATGTCTGACAAATCATTTTCTTTTTGATACCTTTGGACCATATTCTTAAAAAAGACCGTTAAAAGAGTTTCAGCACCCATTTGAGCCCCTCCTATAAAATATCCTTGCTAAGATTTTGAAACCTTACTTATCCTTTCTTTCTTCGAATATGAAAGAAGATCGTCAATACATACCCATGTAGCCTGTAAAGTTTTCCTATCAGTTATAATCTTTTCTCCAAGGTCTTTTTTTAATAAACCGACTATAGCTCCAACGGTTATGAAATTTTCTGCAATATCTATATCACTGATAACCTCATCATATTTCTCTTTATGCACTCGGATATATTGTTCCTTATCCGACTCAGAAAGCTCATCCACAAATAGTTTGCGAAACCTAATTGTCTGGTCTACAAATTCTACCAGGTTAAAAGTTACCTCATCGTTTGCCACCAACGATAGCTTTAAAACCCATTTCTCCAATTCTTTCAATTCTTTATCGTCAATAATGCTATCGTCGATTATTGAGTTTAAAAAGTCCATAAAGTTTTGTACATATCCAGCTTTGCCTGAAAAATACCAACACTTTTCTCCTTGCTTTCTTCCATTACTGATTGTGTGCGGAGAAGTATTGCTGTAATAATAATTGTAAACACGGTACCCAGAAATGCAGCCATTATTTCCGTAGTATAACTATTGTCTTTAAATGCATTAACCGGTGCCTGTGAAAACGCTTTGAAAAACAAAAACACAGCAATACTCAACCCAAGGCATAATCCAATCAAAATCATCAGATTCAGATACTTTTTCATGTGGAAAAACCTCCCTCTAAGATAAAACTAATTTAAAAATTATAAATATAATGATAGATAATACAACAATGATAAAAATTCCAACCGCATTGGCAAAAATATTCACATTGGTCTTTTTTTCGTTCCTGATTTGTCTCTGCCTTTTTCTAATTGCTTCATTCAAAGCCCTGCGTTTTTCATTTGGATACGGCATAGTGCAACCCCTTTATCTTCTTCTCTTCCTTTTTTCGTTGGATGAAGTAACCGCTAATATTAGAAAAAGAACCAGGAATGCGATAATGAATTGAAGCTGGGTTACAATAATCCCATGCATAAGGCCACAATTCCGGATATTGAAGATCATACAGCCAATAAATATCAGTACAGCTACAATAATTAAAACAATCAGGTTATCAGTTCGCATGCTGTCTTTTGAGATCAGAGCATAAAACAAAGCACCTTCTGACACGAGCAATGCTAATAATTTTGATAACTCAAATATTGTACTATTAAATCGTTGTCTTAAGAAGTTTTCATATGAATAGACGGCGAATCCAATAAGAATAACGCCTGCTAAAATTCCCAGAACTGATAATACATCCATATGCAGCACTCCCAATAATTGATTTAATCTACCACTCTTGATATTATCTGCGCAATAATTTCCGAATCAAAATCGTTATCAAATACAAAGTATTTCATTTTGGATTCGTTTTCCTCAACAAATACTATTGCATCATTATATAATTTCAAGTCAATAATACCCTGCATTTTATAGGTGATGTTTTTACAATCTCCAGTAAATACCACACGCTTATTTGTGATATAAAGCCTACCCCGATCGGTTATTCTTTTAATTTTTTCGACGATTCTTTCTCCCCTTGAACTTCCCGTCCGATAATAGACACCCTTGGTAATACGGAAACTGAGCCCTCCATAACCACCTTCATAAGAGACCCGATCCTCTTGCTCAACTAAGTTACAACTCGTTTCATAATGACATTTTTCATCCACCTTTAAAAGCAGGTTCGTATGGAGTACAGGTAATTCTCCGTCTTTAATCAAAGATAGAGTTTTCATAGCGATATAGTATTGAAACTCATCACCTATTTCTTCTGGTGTGATTTCATAATAATCCTGAAACTGTCTTAGTTCCTCTTCCTCTTCCGGTGACAGATATCCATCCATCGTGAATTGATGCAGTTTTTTTATGAACTCGTTAATATCTTTTGCTCTTGTTTGTAAAAGAAGGTTACTTATATATAGTTCTGCATCTTTCAAATCATCTTCCGTCAGATTTAAATCATTCTTGAGTTTTTCAAGTATCGCATATTCATTTTCGTCAAGATAATCATCGCTTCCATATTCGTACAATCGTTTAAGGTATTCGTCTATCGCTTTTGTCTTCTCTTCTCTGCATTTTGGGCAAAGACAACCTCTCCTTGTATACAATAAGGAAGCTAAAAAAGACAATTCACGTCCACATTTTGTACAAATTGCCATAGTTAAACCTCATCTCCAATAACATTGTAATTACGGGCAAGTATGGTAACTCTCCTTTTCATCTCCTCTCTTATTCTTCGTGGTGATAAAACTTCACAATGCTCTCCGAATTGTAAAAGCCAATGAAAAAAACCGTCTCCTATAAATACACTTATTAATACACGGATGTATTCTTCGTTATCTTTTATAATAAGTGCATCTTTGCCAAACCTATCTATGATATTATTCATGATGAAAGATTTACATAATAATTCCACTCTCTCCTCTTCGCCGGGAAACATATAAATTGCTTTCTTCACATATTCTCCTATGCCTAAACCATTTTCACATTCATTTACCTTTTCTATTGGCTTGCGATGCTCTTTCACATCAGTGATATTGCTGATTCTATCGACCCTGTAATGGCTCAAATCGTCATAACCATCAAAGTTGCCAATCAGGTAATAGAAATCATTAACCCATACTATGGCATATGGACTGATGACGTATCGTTCTCCTCCTCTTCTTGGCTTGAGCTTCATGTCTAAGTTGTAGTCATTGTAAAGGAAAGAGACCTTTATGTTTTTATTGATCGCCGTTAATATCACTTCAATATTAAAAAAACTTCTTCATTGGAGGATTTTATTAAAGGGTCGTAATAAACACTACGATCAAGCAACTTTGCCTGGTGTCTACTGGTAAGGCACTTTATCTTTTTTAGTAACAAATCTGTCTTTTTGGATGAAATGAACCTTGCTGATGCTACTGCATCGGTAAGAAGTTTTAGTTCTACAGTCTCAAACTCCCTGCTTCGCAAATAGTATCCTTTATGGTTTTCTTCAAATAAGCTTATATCATATCCAAAATCAAATAATAATTTCAAATCCCGATAGACTGATTTCCTTTCAGCTCTTATTCCCATATCCCCAAGTCTCTTTATAATATCTTCCATTGTAATTATGTGATCCTCATCCGTTTCCGTCATTAATATTTTCAAGATATATAAAAGTTTCGCTTTGGATCCGGTTTCCGTACACATTATTTTATCACCTTATATTTAACAACGGTTTAAATAAATAATATCATAAATGGTGTACCATTACTGGTACATAATGCACTAGTCAACAAAAAGTAGACACCTTTTTCATGCTTTAGTCACCTGATTCCGAGATGATACTCTCTGTATTGTTTCGGAGTCAGGTAATTCAAAGAGTAAGCAGGCCTCTCCTCATTGAAGAACACTATGTAATCAGCAATCTCTTCGTTTATGTCCCTTTCACCGGTTATATGCATATCTATGAATATCTCTGCCTTAATCCAGCCATTTATCGCCTCCATGGCGCCATTGTCAGTTGGTGTTCCTGCCCTCGACATCGAGTGGGTAATATGGTACAGGGGAAGCAGATCGTTAAAACCCTTGGATGCATAAACGCTGCCCTGGTCGGTATGCAGGATCATCTCAAGGTCCGGATAGTTCTTCTTTATGTCAATGAGGCCGTTGAGACCGCTGATATATGTCATCCTGTCTCCGCGTTTGGATGACAGGGAATAAGATAGTATTTCATTGTTCCAGGTGTCCATGTACAGTGTGAGTTCGTAATAAGTCCCCTTAACGTAAAGAGCTGTCATATCGCTGACAACGCATTGCAGCGGTCCATCTACGTTCAGACCTGCGGCTATGAGATTAGGATATACCTTGTAAGGATCCCCCGGTTTCTTGTATCTGTAATGTTTTGACCTGCTCATTATCCCGGCCGTTTTACAGCACTTGTGTGCATATTGATCAGACATCTTCAGCCCTGTATCTATGCGAATCTTGGCGTTCAGCCATCTGTAGCCATGTGAGGGATATCTCTCATGATATTCCCTAAATAGTGCGAGGTCATTGATAAAGGACGTCAGCCGCTTCGATGGATGTTCAAGCCGTTTTTTCCACTTATAGAAGCCGCTTCTGTTCACACCTATTACATCACATATCTTCTTCACCGGGAACTGTCCTGAAAGTTCCAAGACTATTTCGAATTCTTGTTGTTTAAAATAATGAACTCCTTGTTTGCACCATCCCCTTTCACCTCGTATCCTTTTTTTGCCCGCAATTCATTAGCTTTTGCCCTTATCAGTTCGTTTATGAGTTCTTCTTTAGACATCGCTCGGTAAGCTTCTATATCCATGTCTTTACCAGCCATTTTTGCATAGCTTGTTAAATCTTTTGATAGCTCCCCGACAGGTATGCCCGCTGATAGCTTGTAATCCTGAATGTAGTAATCCAGCAAAGAACGACCGATCTTATACTTTTCCATTGCCTCGTTACGGGTAAGTTCCTTTGTATACACCTGTCGGCCTATGTTTATTCTCTCTTCCCTCGTGAATCTCATTTGACACCCCCTGAATGATATTTTCGTAGTTGTGATTGCTTCATTCTTAGATAGTACTCCTATCAGAAAAGCTTGTCTACAAAATAGGGTCGGTGTCTACTTTTAGCTTACCACTTCAATAAATAACAAACAGTATGTATTATTGTTTCTATTCTTAAATAATTTGACATGAAATATCAAATTCCTTCTTACTTTTTAAGAATAATGATTTTTTAATACGTCACAATACCTCCCTCACCTCAAGCCCCGCCTTCAATACAAACACCACCTCCACCAGTGACTTTACCCGTATTCTCTCCACCAGTGAAGTAAACAAATCCTCATCAAACTCCTTCACAATTTCCTGTCCCCTAAGCATTTTTTCTATCTCCCTAGCCCTTGCAAGGGTATCTTTCCGCTTAAACTCTGCCTGAGTAAAGGCCGAACGTTGCTGCCTTAGCTCCTCCATCTCTCCGGTTATCCTGGCATATTCCTCGCCGTAAATATCCGCGTCAAGATTGGCCTTAACATTGAGCTTCACAAGCCGCTCCATTTCTTCCCGGAGTTCATCCAGCCGCTTATCAATAGCATCAACATCAACAGAATTGGCTTTCTCGGTAAAAACCTTTTCAAGGTTATCAAGCATTCTTGAGATAAACCTTTCTGGATCCTTTATCTGCCGGTTAACCATCCTGACAAAGGCTTGCTTCAGCTTTTCTTCATCCACCGCCTTCATGCTGCAGCCTTCCGGCCCCTTTTCATCCCGGTTCCTGCAAATCCACACGTACTTTTTGTACTTCTCCCCCTGACCCCAGCGGACCCTTCTGAAGCGCGAACCACACTCACCGCAAATAATCTTTCCTGAAAAGGCATATTTGTTACTGTGCCTGCTGCGGTTTTCATCAGTGACCCCTCTCAGCTTGCGCCTTCGTTCCATTTCCTGAAGTGCCCTTTCAAAGGTTTCCTTCGATATAATCGGTGGATGGCTGTTTTCCACATAATATTGCTGTACGTGCCCCTTATTTATAATTCGCTTATGGGTGAGGAAGTCTACCGTTATCGTTTTCTGCAATAAGGCATCCCCGGCATATTTTTCGTTCTGCAGCATCTTTTTAATGACCGATTCGTGCCATTTCCTTCCGCCTGTCGCTGTAAGGATGCCGTCTGCTTCAAGGCCTTCTGCTATTTTATAGCAGCTTTTACCCTTCAGGTATTCTTCAAACACCCGCCTGACAACTTCCGCTTCCTTTTCATTTGTCACCAGATCTCCATTTTCATCCTTGTCATAGCCCATGAATTTTTTGTGGTTGACCCTTACCTTGCCCTGCTGGAACCTGCGCACAATTCCCCACCGGCTATTTTCCGAAATCGACCTCGACTCGTCCTGCCTTGAGCGGCGAAAAGCGCTTAAAAGAAAACACCTATCCAAAACAATATGACATACTTATAAACTCACTGGGGTTTCAGGTAATAATACATAACCTCCTTCTAATACACGCCGCATCTCTTTCTCAGTTAAAGCTCTCGGCCAACCATGAAAAACGATCAGGCTGTTTATCTAATTAACTCCATTTCGATCTGATCCAACCCAGAGTTTACCCTCCATAGGAACCTTTCGCCATCGCTGACAGATCGTCCGTAATTGATTATCTAACATAAAAGTGAATCCTTGGTCCAGATCCCAGGCTATAACACATAAGAAGGCATCGCTGTCGTTTATGTATCTACGGACTGTGAGTATTTTTTGATTATCATATACTTCCATACGAACTTTAAAGTGAAAACGTGATGGCTCATACCATATACTGAATACTCCAGGTAAATCAAGGACAAAAAAGGGATGATTAGCATGTCGGATAGTTTCGCTGGTCCATTGCGGATCCACTGCTATAGCGAATGTTCCTTTGGTCAAACCTATTGAAACTATCGGAAACTTATTGTAGCGAAAAGCACTAGTTAATATTCCAGGAAAGACCCTTGGAATCGGATAATTTGCTAATCGGTTTTTTGCAGATGAAGAGAGGAAATGCTTCCAGTCTAAGGTTACTATGTAATCTGCACAACCAACTTCGGCTCCAGCTAAAATATGGCGGTCATTGGGATCAGCTATTGTAGTATATTTATTAATATCCTTTTCTGAAATTTTAATAATTTCTAAATGGCGTATTAATTCATTAAATTCCTTCAAAAGCTCTGGATAGCAGTTTAATTTTTGATGACATTCATCAATAACTATCTGTGAGATGATTCCTTTTATAATGCCTTTTTTGCATTGATATAATAATATAGCTGAATCAGAATAATTATAGCAAATAGCGGTTAGTAGAATATTAGAATCTAGAAAAATTCTTTCTTTAATTTTTTATCAACACTGTTTGCTAGTCTTTCTTTGTTTATTGTCATCTGACTTCACTAATTAACCTTTCATATTGTTCAACGACATATTGTAACAATTATACTATAACTTCCCATCACTTCTTAAATTTCTTCAGATAATCCCTTAAAGCCTTTTCAAAACGTATCATCCGTTCCGTTAGTTCGGGAATAATGAAATCCCAATTCTCCTTGTCATAAGAATTTTTGTCAATACTGGAGCTTATCCGGCTTGCCCTTTTATCATCCAAACGTTCCCATGTCAATACCTCTCCAAAAACTGCCTCAATAGCTTCCTTGTTTTGGTTCAAATAGTCAAACAGCTTTTTATTCTCAGCTTTATCCCCCATATCTATGTAAAGCTCTACTCTTGCATATGCCTTTGAAATAGCGAATGTAAAAGGTACTCCCGCTACGCCCGAACCTGCATTTATCCAGTTGTCTTTTTTGGGACTGATATTCTTAAACAGTTCGCTTTTTTTCGCCATCTCTTTAAGCAAAGCTGTCCAGAATTCCAAGCGTAACGCATCGGAACTTTTCAATCTGTTCTCAATCATGATATCATCCTGGGCTTTTTCAGCCATTTTAATCACATAATCCTCGGCGTCCTTCATCGGTATAATCTGTTCGATATCAAGGAACAACTCGTCGTCTTTTTTATAAGGGGTTACCCGAAAACACTGAATGCGGATATTATAGTTCATAAGCCATAAAACAGTGGAAGTAACTTCTTTCCTGAATTTCGCAGCAACCAGGATAATTCTTTGCCCGGTGCCTTTGTTCAGCGATATTTCATCGTATTCTTTTCCATAAAATTCACAAAGCTTTTCTTCCGCTGTTTCTCCGCTTCCACACCTGGCAAGGTAGTCCTGAAATATAGCTCTGATTTCTTCCTTGGATAAACTGGAACAGTAAGATGCATATTTCAAGGCCTGCCAGGTTACATCCCGACCGGAATCGTCCAGCTTGTTTTCAATAATCACTAGGTTGCCGTCTTTATCCAGAGCCAACAGATCAAGCCGTTCCCTGGTATCGGCAAAGCCGTCAAATTCTTTTTGAATAATGAGCAAATCTTCCCCAAATACTCCAGGTTCATTTGCCAACCACTCCTGCAGGTGTTCCCTTTCTTTAAACCCGAGTTCTGAAAAGGTTTTCTCTTCAATTTTGGAAATCCGGTTGCTTTTCTTATCAATAAGGTACATTATCGCTTATAAACCCCCTAAAAACAAAATATGGCATACATTACTTCAACAGGCTTATATAAAAGTTCTTAATTCAAGTATTTAACCATTTATATCATTACTCTTTAAAATATCTATTGCATCTATTGC
>ERZ795045.3867-NODE-3867-length-12676-cov-3.245543_pt1 | contig 12676 bp, 9 predicted proteins | sample MGYA00375129_ERZ795045 | MGnify/ENA primary metagenome ERZ795045 (study PRJEB30174, sample SAMN05720166) | activated sludge metagenome | isolation source: anaerobic digester from wastewater treatment plant | place: Japan | collected 2015-05-15 ... | reverse complement strand
GCGCTTGTGTCCCATCTGCTGGCGAGGAGTCCTTGTTCCTCAAGCCTTCTCAGCATTGGATAAAGGGTATTCGCTTCCAAATTTATATCTCTGCTCTGCAAAAATTGCAAAAGAGAGTAGCCGTAATGCTCATGTTTAAGAGCGCCCAAAACCGTAAGAGTAAGCGTGCCTCTTCTAAGTTCAGTAATCAGGGCGTTCAATCGTTCCTCTCTGTCCACTGGATCACCTCAGTAACATTATACTGTGTGACGCACAATATTGTCAATTATAAAATATTTTTATTTTTGCTTGGGTATAGTATAATCTGAATGTGATAATATAAAGGTAAAAGCGTACAAAATATTAGCCCCATTAAATTTTAAATATTGTCATATAATCGTGTTGACAGTCAAAAAACGCTGTTGTATAATGTAATGGTATTGTAAGCATTATGGATTACTCCTCGTTGAAAAGGAGGGAATATAGATGAGTCAAGTAAAAGTTAAAGAGAATGAGTCGTTTGACAGCGCACTCAGACGCTTTAAACGCCAGACCTCCCGTGACGGCGTTATACAAGAGCTTCGTAAGAGAGAGCATTACGAAAAACCTTCGGTAAGACGCAAGAAGAAGTCGGAGGCAGCTCGTAAGCGCAGGCATAAGTAATTGAGTGGGCGGGCTGTTGAGTCCGCTCGTTTTTCTCATTTTAACGCAAAAGGGAAAGAGGCTATGTTCAATCTTATCCCCAAATATGTTTTTAACAGAATAACCGACATAACGCCGGAAATGGTAAAAAAAATGGGGGCAAAGGCTGTCGCCTTTGACCTTGACAATACAATTGTATATGACGGCGGCTATCGCTTGCTTGAGGGCGCGGCGGAGTGGATTGAGAGTATGAAGAAAGCGGGGATACCGCTTTTTATCATATCCAATACATATAGGCTCCGCTCAAGGATTATTTCCAAAAGGCTCGGCATCATGGCAATAGGCAAAGCAGGTAAGCCGAGGCCCGACAGTTTTAAAAAGGCAGCCGAAATGCTCGGCATTAATGTTTCGGAGCTTATCATGATAGGCGACAAGCTGGATAAGGATATTGCGGGAGCGAACGCCGCGGGAGCCATTTCTGTCTATGTAAAGCCCTTTATGACAGAGAAGATTATGTATTTTTATCATAAGCGGCTCAGAAAAAGAGAACGCGAGTTTATGAAAAAGCATAAAGAAAAGTTTGAGGTGAGCGTCTTTGATTAATAAGCTTTTGGAGGTTATTACCCCGCAGTATGACGCCGCCTTAATTATTTCTCCGGTAAACCGCAGGTACTTTACCCGCTTTGATTCATCCGACGGTTTTCTTATCGTTTCCGAAAAGGGAAGCGTATTTTTCACCGACGGCAGATACATCGAGGCAGCCCAAAAAACCGTTACGGTCTGCGACTGCGTAGAGGCGGTAAAGCCATATGAGCAGATAAGGGAATACTTTAATAAAATAGGCGCAAAGCGCATTGCCGTTGAAGGCTCAAAGCTGACGGTGGCTCAGTATGAACGGCTGAAAGAGAGACTGCCCGAGTTTGAGTTTTTCGCCGACAAAACCTTGGATTTGGGTCTTGACGGGCTAAGACGAGTCAAAACCGCCAAGGAACTGGAATTCATTAAAGCCGCTCAAAAAACAGCCGAAGACGCTTTTCAGCACATTCTCACCGTAATCAAAGAGGGGGTTACCGAAAGGGAGCTTGCTCTTGAGCTTGATTTTTATATGCTCAAAGCGGGCGCTGAGGAGCTGTCCTTTAAGACCATAGCGGTCAGCGGCGCCAATTCCTCAATGCCTCACGGAGTACCTTCAGACAAAAAACTCCAAAAGGGAGATATGATAACCCTTGATTTCGGAGCGGTTTGCGAGGGCTACCACAGCGACATGACCCGCACCGTAGTTCTGGGCAAGGCAAACAGTGAGCAAAAGAAGGTTTACAATACCGTTCTCAAGGCTCAGAACGAATGCCTTTCAATGCTAAGAGCGGGAGTTAAATGCTCCGATGCCGACAAGGCGGCCAGAAGCGTTATAGAAAAGGCGGGCTACGGCGACTTTTTCAGCCACAGCACAGGTCACGGGGTAGGGCTCGAAATCCATGAGGAGCCAAGGCTTTCCTCCCTTGTGAACGATGTTCTTAAATCGGGAAATGTGGTAACCGTAGAGCCGGGCATTTATATTCCCGGAAAGTTCGGCGTCAGAATCGAGGACATGGCATATATCACAGATGACGGCATTATTAACTTAACCTCATCCCCCAAAGAATTAATCGAATTATAACAAATATAACTTATAAGTCCGCTTTAAAGCGGGCTTTTTTGTTTTGCTCTCCGATGAATAAAAACAGAAAAAAATACCGACACTATAATGCAATCTAAATTTAAATTCAAGGAGGGTGAGGGTAGTACGAATTTTCTAAAAGGCTAATATACTGTTATTGGCTTGACTCAGTCTTGGATTACTCACCACAAATTTAAGACGGGATGTTTATTTTTAATGACATCTGGCAAAAATACTTTTGACAGGAAAATTAATCGGGGAGTGATAAAATGACTGTAAAGCGAGGAGAGATCTACTACGCTGATTTAAGTCCTGTCGTTGGTTCAGAACAAGGCGGTCTCAGGCCTGTCGTAATAGTTCAGAACGACATAGGCAACAAATACAGCCCCACGGTAATAGCAGCCGCCATTACAAGTCAGAAATACAAAAACAATCTTCCGACACATATAAAAGTTAGCGCAAGCAACTGCGGACTTGCAAAGGATTCAATAGTTTTGCTTGAGCAGGTCCGAACACTGGATAAAAGAAGGCTGAAAGAAAAAATGGGCGCCCTGCCCGAAGAAGATATGAGTCGAATCAATAAGGCACTATCCGTCAGTTTTGGACTTACCGCTACTTAAACAGGCTAATAGATGAAGATGACAAGTAAAACAGCCCTGACTGTTACGGTCAGGGCTTTGGTCTTTTATAGATTAGGCCTATTACTTAAAGTACCCGTAAATATTTGAATTTATGCTTTTTTTGATATTGGGGAGAAACAGAGAGCAGTTATATTGAAGTTATTTGATTGCTTGAATTGAAAGCGAAATAAGTTTGTTATATTAATGAGTTGCAGCAAAAAGAAGATAATTTGACTTTTTTCAGCCAGGATAATATAAAGAATGCTGCTAAATCATTGACAAAAATGTAAAATAAATGTATTTTAAATTGTGGCTGATTTAGACAATAATGGATAAATTTAACTTTAATGCAAGAATCGTTTGTATTCTTACATTAGTATTGAGGGTTAGAAATGAAATTACTTAATCTTTCTTTGTCAAATAAATCAATATCAAAAATCATTATTTTGTTAGTAGTATTCATAATTACTTTGTCTATTGTTGCGCTTTTTCCTGTGACAGGGGATGATTGGTATTATCAAGGGTCAATTAACTGGTTGAGCTGGAAATCCGTAATAAATTCTACAGTTAAATATTGGCAACATCTAAACGGACGGGTTTTAGGAAATCTGGCCGCGAGTACATTATGTAAGACTGACGTGTTTCAATACTCTTATAAGAACCGGAGTGATTTTCGGAATTGCTTTATTAACATTTCTGAACTCTGGTTTTAATTCATACTTTGGTGTCTTTGTATCTTACATTTATGTCATGAGCATCCCTGCTGAATTTTTCAGGCAAACCTATTCCTGGTCTGCCGGATTCTATAATTATGTGCCACCTGTTTTTTTATTATTGTTTTTTATATATCTTGTAAAAAACTTATTTAAGGGAGAAAAGATTAAAGAAAATGTGTGGCGCATTTTGGGATGTCTGGTTTTAGGAATTTCTTCGCAGCTGTTTATTGAAAACATAACTGTCTTCAACATATTATTATCTATTATTTTGATTGTTTGGTATTCAATAGAGCATAGAAAAATCTCTGTTTCTCTTTTAACCTATCTCTTCGGGTGTATTGCAGGTGCTTTGATAATGTTTTTATCCCCGGTGTATATGTCTGTTGCAGATGGTGCGGATAGCTATAGAAAAATGGGGACAGGATTAAATGGTTTAATATTAATGGCAAAAGGAAACTACTTTAAATACTCTACATATACTATCGGGAAAAACTACATATTAATTTTCTCTATTGCTATTATTTGTACAGTCATCCTGTTGAAATCCGGAGTTCACAAGAATAATAAAATTGAATTGTTAAGAAAGATTAACATCTGTATTTTATCAATACTGCCGGCATATTTTCTTATTCCGAAGAAAAATAATAAATATATCGATGTTATTGCGTGTTCATTGTTTTTTGCTGCTACAGCGAGTACGGTCTTTTTCTTTGTTCAGGATAGGCAGAGAAAATCTTTGGCTTTGTTGTTCCTGCTTGCTGCTCCGATAGTCGGAATGCCGCTATGGTTTGTTTCACCAATAGGGCCGAGATGTTTTTATGCAGCTTACATATTTCTTGTTATAGCAACAGTAAACTTGATAAGTTATGTGCTAAATAATTCGGACATCGATATTAGAGCTTTCAAACATATTCCTGTTATGCTTTTTATATGTGTGTGTTCTTATTATTTGTTCATATTTGCAAAAATAGCATATACCGAAGATTTAAGAATTAATCACATAAAAGAACAGATGGAAAATAATGAAACTGTAATAACGCTTCCCGAATTTCCTTATTCGAATTATCTGCATGATTCCAATTCTCAGAAGATTGGTGTGTATTTTTACTATGAAAAAGCCAACGATATTCAATTTAAGTATATTCCACTAAAAGAATGGCGAGCAAAAAACATAGATTAAGAAGTTCAATAACGGGTAAAAAAGGCGAACGGTTTCCGTTCGCCTTTCTCAATATCAGTCGCTTGTGTAGGGGAGCAGGGCAAGATGCCTTGCACGCTTAATAGCTGTTGTAAGCTCTCTCTGATGCTTTGCGCATGTGCCGGTTGTTCTTCTGGGGAGTATCTTTGCTCTCTCGGAGATGAACCTGCGGAGCTTTGCAACATCTTTATAATCTATATGCTCAGTCTTCTCAACGCAGAAAGTGCAGACCTTTCTTCTGCCTTTTCTGTTGCCTGCGCGCTTGTCAGCCTTATCGTAAGCCATAGCTATCCTCCTTAATTTAGAATCAGAATGGTAAATCGTCCTCGGCGGGAAGGACCTCAGTAAAATCGTCTGCGTCGCCACTCTGATATGACGGGGCAGGTGCCGAAGGCGCAGTGTATTCCGTATTGCCGGAGGCCTTGGAGCCGCAGAAATAGGCGTTGTCCACAACAACCTCAACAGCCTTGCGTTTATTGCCGTTTTTGTCTTCGTACAAGCGGGTCTGAAGCGAACCCTTAACGGCTATCATCGAACCTTTTTTAAAGTACTTGGTAATAAACTCGGCTGTTGAACGCCATGCTACCAAGTCGATAAAATCGGTCTGACGCTCTCCATTCGTTCTCGCATAGGATCTGTCAACCGCAATTACGAACGAAGTAACGGAAATGCCGTTAGGAGTTGTTCTAAGCTCGGGATCTGCGACAAGTCTGCCCATCAGAGTAACATTATTCAACATATTGCTTCATCCTTATGATTTTTTTACAATCAGTGAACGCAGAACGCCGTCAGTAATCTTGACAACGCGGTCAAGCTCTGCGGGGAACGCAGCCTCGGACTCAAAGTTGTAGAGTACATAGTAACCTTCGTTCTGAAACTGAATCGGGTAAGCCAGCTTACGAAGACCCCACTCATCAACACTTTCGAGTGTACCGTTTTCCTCGATAAGAGCCTTGAACTTTTCAACAAGCTCCTTTATGGACTCTTCACCGTTCTTTGCGGAAAACACAATGACGGACTCGTACTTGTTCTTTGCCATATTCGCACCTCCTTTTGGACTTCGGCCCCGATTTTACTCGGAGCAAGGATAACGCAATCAAAAAACACAGATTGCGTGCGTCATACTTTGACAGGATTAAATTATATATTCACCTGTCAATATTGTCAAGGAATTTTTATCTATTATTCTTCCTTAGCGATATTATAAACATTAATGACCTAAAAATCAATGAGGCAAATAAAACTTGCGATTCCTTTTGAAGAGTGGAGAACAGAAGGCGTTAAATTAAGAGTTTGAAGTGTTCTTTCAAAAAACTCCAAGTATACTATACTTAATCCCAGAAGTTCAGAGAGAAAACCATATTAGTTGCAAGGCGGGAAGGCCATGATGGATGAAAAGACCGCTCTGTCCAGTTGGGCGCGCTAAGCAATTGATTGGCCGAAATCTGATAGGCAGCTTAAATTTTTCAATTTAAACTTAAAAAACCCCACTTATTTTTACAAAGTGGGGGATTTTTTTGTTTCCAATTAGTTACCAACTCTTTGCTTACCCTCAAAATGTCGGTCTTTTTGATGAAGTTTTAAAAATTAAAAAAAGCATTGACGCTTAGAATATCAATGCTTTTAGATTATTGAATAAAATATTACATTATATTGTAAAATATGCTTGACAAATATAACCTACTGGTGTAATATGTTATACTGCATCATAATGGAGTGCCATGCTCCATTGCATGCTGCTAGCTCAATTATAACCGTATTTGATATGAAAATCAAGCCTTTATTTAAAGAATGTATTTAAAAATATTTTTCCTTTTTAAATGCATTCCTAAAGCGGACAAGTTTCGCTAAAGGCACCTTCAGCTTTATACTTCTTTGATTTTCATACTGATGCAGCTAAGAGAGTCCATAACGGAGAAAGAACGGAGTGATTGTCCTTGGTGAATGTTAAGCCTGTTAAAAGAGGCAAGAGAACCCGTATGAGCTTCGGACGCATCAATGAGGTTATGGAGATGCCTAACCTTATTGAAGTACAGAAGAATTCATACAAGTGGTTTCTCGATGTGGGATTGAGCGAGGTATTTCGCGACATCGGCGAAATAACCGACTATTCTGGCAACCTTGTACTGACCTTTGTAGATTATCGTATGGACGATCCGCCAAAGTACACCGTCAAGGAGTGTAAAGAAAGAGACGCCACATACGCAGCACCTCTGCGCGTTACCGCCCGCCTTTTAAATAAGGAAACGGGAGAGATTAAGGAAAGCGAAGTCTATATGGGCGACTTTCCTATAATGACCGAGAGCGGAACATTCGTTATCAACGGCGCAGAGCGCGTAATAATTTCCCAGCTTGTCCGTTCACCCGGTATATATTATGAAATGAGCCGTGACAAAACAGGCAAAAAGCTGTTTACCACGACCGTTATCCCCAACAGAGGCGCATGGCTCGAGTACGAGTCCGACCAGAACGACCTCTTTTATGTGCGCATAGACAAGAACAGAAAAATCTATATCACAACATTTATCAGAGCTTTGGGTCTTTCATCCAATGCGGAAATTGACGAGTTCTTCGGCTATGACGAGAGAATCAAAGCCACACTCGACAAAGACCCGACTCAGAATACCGAAGAGGCGCTGCTTGAGGTTTACAAAAAGCTCAGGCCCGGCGAGCCTCCCACAATAGATACCGCTCAGGCTCATATCGATAACCTGTTCTTTAATGAGCACAGATATGACCTTTCAAGAGTGGGCAGATATAAGTACAACAAAAAGCTTGCCATCTCCGACAGGCTCAAAGGCCGTGTTTTGGCTGAGAATATTGTTGACCCATTAACCGGCGAAATTCTTGCCATGAAAGGCGACAAAATCAGCCGCGAAAAGGCCATGGAGATTGAGCAGGCCGGCGTTTCCGTCGCTTATGTCGACGCTGACGGCGTTTCGGTAAAGGTTATTTCAAACGGCATGGTAGACCCGCTGCCTTATATGCCCGAAAGCATCACCGAAGAAGAGCTTGAAGCCATAGGCATTAACGAGAATGTTTCCTTCAAGGTTCTTATGGAAGTCCTTGAAAAGTGCGGCGACGACAAGAACGCCCTGCTTGAGGAAATGCAGGCCCGCTGCGACGACCTTATCCCCAAGCACATTACAGTTGACGATATATTCGCGTCCATTAACTATCTCAACTGCCTTGCCCACGGCGTAGGCCATGTGGACGATATCGACCACCTCGGCAACCGCCGCGTCCGCAGCGTAGGTGAGCTTTTGCAGAATCAGTTCAGAATCGGCTTTACAAGAATGGAGCGTGTCGTAAGGGAGAGAATGACCTTACAGGCACAGGAGATGGATAAGATTACTCCTCAGGCTCTTATCAATATAAGACCCGTAGTTGCCGCAATAAAGGAGTTCTTTGGTTCATCGCCCCTTTCACAGTTCATGGACCAGACCAACCCGCTTGCGGAGCTCACGCACAAGAGAAGGTTTTCAGCCCTCGGCCCCGGCGGTCTTTCAAGAGACAGAGCGGGATTCGAGGTTCGAGATGTTCACTACAGCCACTACGGCCGTATGTGTCCTATCGAAACTCCTGAAGGTCCGAACATCGGTCTTATTTCCTATCTTGCAACCTTCGCAAGAATCAATAAATACGGCTTTATAGAGGCTCCCTTCAGAAAGGTTGACAAAAAGACAGGCGTAGTTCTTGACGAGGTAGTCTATATGACCGCCGATGTCGAGGATGAGTACTGCATTGCCCAGGCAAACGAGCCTCTTGATGAAAACGGAAGATTCTTAAACAGCAAGGTAACGGTACGCTACAGGGATGAGTTCAGAGAAGTTGACGCCTCCGAGGCTGATTTCATGGATGTCTCGCCCAAGATGGTAGTTTCCGTTGCTACAGCAATGATTCCCTTCCTTGAGAACGACGACGCAAACCGTGCTCTCATGGGCTCCAACATGCAGAGGCAGGCTGTACCGCTTCTCAGAACAGAGGCTCCGCTTGTCGGCACAGGCATGGAGTATAAGGCAGCTATCGACTCCGGCGTTGTCGTGCTCGCAAAGCGCGCGGGTGTTGTTACAAAGGTATCTTCAACCAGAATCGAGATTGCAGCCGACGACGGCGGCACCGATACCTATGAGCTTATCAAGTTCCTGCGCTCCAACTACGGCACCTGTATCAACCAGAAGCCGATTGTCGAGGTCGGTCAGCATGTTGAAGCAAACGAAGTCATCGCAGACGGTCCCGCAACCGACCACGGCGAGATTTCCCTCGGCAAGAATGTCCTTGTCGGCTTCATGACATGGGAAGGCTACAACTACGAGGACGCTATCCTCATCAGTGAAAAAATAGTAAGAGAAGATGTATTCACCTCCATTCATATTGAGGAATATCAGACCGAGGCACGAGACACAAAGCTCGGTCCCGAGGAAATCACAAGGGATATTCCCAATGTTGGTGAAGACGCCCTTAAAGACCTTGACGAAAACGGCATTATCCGCATAGGCGCGGAGGTTCACTCTGGCGACATTCTTGTCGGCAAGGTAACTCCCAAAGGAGAAACCGAGCTTACCGCCGAGGAAAGACTCCTTAGAGCGATTTTCGGCGAAAAGGCAAGAGAAGTCAGAGATACCTCCCTCAGAGTGCCCCACGGCGAATACGGCGTTGTTGTGGATGTCGAAGTCTTTACAAGGGCAAACAGCGACGAGCTCGCGCCCGGCGTAAATAAGGTAGTTCGTGTTTATGTCGCACAGAAGCGAAAGATTTCAGTTGGTGACAAGATGGCAGGACGCCACGGTAACAAGGGCGTTGTTTCAAGAATCCTCCCCGAAGAGGATATGCCCTTCCTGCCCGACGGCACACCGCTTGATATAGTTCTTAACCCCCTCGGCGTTCCGTCCCGAATGAACATCGGTCAGGTTCTTGAGGTTCACTTGGGCTACGCCGCAAGGGCTCTCGGCTGGCATGTCATGACCCCTGTATTCGACGGCGCGAACGAAAATGACATCGTCGATGCCCTTAAAGAGGCGGGTCTCAGCCCAGACGGTAAGATTGAACTGTATGACGGCAGAACGGGTGAAAAGTTTGACAACCCGGTCACCATAGGCACAATGTACTTCCTTAAACTCCTCCACCTGGTTGACGACAAGATTCACGCCAGGTCCACAGGTCCCTACTCACTGGTTAACCAGCAGCCCCTCGGCGGTAAAGCCCAGTTCGGCGGCCAGCGTTTCGGTGAGATGGAAGTTTGGGCTCTTGAGGCTTACGGCGCCGCTTATACACTTCAGGAAATCCTCACAGTTAAGTCCGACGATGTTGTCGGCCGCGTAAAGACCTATGAGGCTATCGTAAAGGGCGAAAATGTTCCGAAGCCCGGTATCCCCGAGTCATTCAAGGTTCTTGTCAAGGAGCTTCAGTCTCTCTGCCTTGATGTCAGCGTTCTTGACGAAGAGAACAATGTAATAGACCTGAAGCAGGACTATGACGATGAAGAAGGCTCCATCACCTCTGGCTTTGATGTTGGCTCACCCATTAAGCCTGACGACAGAGACGCTCTGGACTTCATGGTCAGCGGTTATGACAATACCTCAATTATTGATGTCGACAGGTTCGACGATGACGATGAAGATTCGGACGAAGATGTGGTCGACTCTGACGACGAATTCATGGAGCCTGATGATATCACGGATGACAGCCTTGAGGACGAGGATTATCATGATGTGGACGCCGACCTTATAGGCGACGAAGACGAAGTCCTCCCGGATGATTTCGACCTTTCACTCGATGATATCGATTCCGATCTTGATGACAGCGATTTGCTGTAATTGGTTTCGGGGGCTGATATTGCCCCCTCTGAGACCTTTACGGCTCGGCAAAAGAACCGTAACACTTTAAATTAAAAAGGAGCGGTCAAATGCTTAACGAGAGCAATTACAATGAACTCAATTTTGAATCTATAAAAATCGGTCTCGCATCTCCCGATGTCATCAGAGGCTGGTCATACGGCGAAGTTAAAAAGCCGGAAACTATAAATTACAGAACCTTAAAGCCTGAAAGGGACGGACTTTTCTGCGAAAGAATTTTCGGCCCCAGCAAGGACTGGGAGTGCCATTGCGGAAAGTATAAGAGAATCCGCTATAAAGGCAAGGTCTGCGAACGCTGCGGCGTTAAGATTACAAAGAGCAAGGTCCGCCGCGAGAGAATGGGACACATCGAGCTGGCTGCTCCCGTATCCCACATCTGGTACTTCAAGGGTATCCCGTCAAGAATGGGTCTTATCCTTGACATTTCTCCCAGAGAGCTTGAAAAGGTACTGTATTTCGCAAAATATATAGTTATCGATCCGGGTGACACACCCCTTCAGAAATATCAGATTATCGACGATAAAGAATATGAAGATATGGTAGAGAAGTACGACGAGGGCTCTTTCCGCGCAGGAATGGGCGCCGAGGCTATAAAAGAGCTTCTCTGCGAAATCGATGTTTACAAACTGTCCGAAGAGCTCAGAGAAGAGCTTGAAACCGCAACCGGACAGAAAAGAGCGCGCCTCTTAAAGCGTCTTGAGGTTGTTGAGGCATTTAAGCAGTCGGGCAACCGTCCCGAGTGGATGATTCTCGATGTCATCCCCGTTATTCCGCCCGACCTTCGCCCCATGGTTCAGCTTGAAGGCGGACGCTTCGCGACCTCCGACCTTAACGACCTTTACAGGCGAGTAATCAACAGAAACAACCGTCTTAAAAAGCTCCTTGAGCTTGGAGCTCCCGACATTATAGTCAGGAACGAAAAGAGAATGCTGCAGGAGGCCGTTGACGCCCTTATCGACAACGGCAGACACGGCAAGCCCGTAACAGGCCCCAACAACAGACCTTTAAAATCCCTTTCGGATATGCTTAAAGGTAAGCAGGGCCGCTTCAGGCAGAACCTCCTCGGTAAGCGCGTCGACTACTCCGGCCGTTCCGTTATCGTTGTAGGTCCCGAGCTTAAGATTTATCAGTGCGGTCTGCCCAAAGAGATGGCTCTTGAGCTCTTTAAGCCCTTTGTTATGAAGAGGCTCGTTGAGCTTGATATATCAAAGAATATCAAGAGCGCGCGCAAGATGGTTGAAAGAGGCGGCGCGGAGGTTTGGGACGCGCTTGAGAACATCATCAAGGACCATCCCGTTCTCCTCAACCGCGCACCTACGCTCCACAGACTCGGTATCCAGGCATTTGAGCCCGTACTCGTAGAGGGCAGGGCAATCAAGCTCCACCCGCTGGTATGTACGGCATTCAACGCCGACTTCGACGGCGACCAGATGCCCGTTCATGTTCCTCTTTCCGCAGAGGCTCAGGCAGAGGCACGCTTCCTCATGCTTGCATCCAACAACCTGCTCAAGCCCTCCGACGGTAAGCCCGTTACCGTTCCTTCTCAGGACATGGTTCTCGGCTCATACTACCTTACGCTTATTAAAGAAGGCGTAAAGGGCGAGGGCAAGGTATTCAAGGATGTTGAAGAGGCAATAATGGCCTATGAAGAGGGCGAGCTTGACCTTCATGCCCGAGTTAAGATAAGAGTTACAAAAGAAATCGACGGAGAAATCCGCACAGGCTTTATAAACACATCTCTCGGCAGAGTTCTGTTCAATGAGCCCATTCCGCAGGACCTCGGCTTTGTTGACAGAAGCGACCCCGAAAAGATGTTCGACCTTGAAATCGACTTTGTTGTTGACAAGAAGATGCTCAGCAAGATAGTCGACAGGTGCATCAAGGTTCACGGCATGTCCGAATCCGCCGCAGTTCTTGACAAGATTAAGGCTTTAGGCTACAAATTCTCAACCAAGAGCGGAATTACCGTTGCTGTCAGCGACGCGGTTATTCCCGCAAAGAAGAAGGAT
>ERZ795045.3862-NODE-3862-length-12693-cov-13.602390_pt1 | contig 12693 bp, 20 predicted proteins | sample MGYA00375129_ERZ795045 | MGnify/ENA primary metagenome ERZ795045 (study PRJEB30174, sample SAMN05720166) | activated sludge metagenome | isolation source: anaerobic digester from wastewater treatment plant | place: Japan | collected 2015-05-15 ... | reverse complement strand
TTATATAAGAAGGAGGAAGATAATATGGTAGATAATTTAGATATAGATACAGGGTTTACAGACGAAGAATTGTTTGAATATCTTATTGATCACGATGCTGATGTAGATATGCCACCGAAGAATGTGTATAAAGTAAATGCTGTTATAAGTTATAGTAATATAAGAGGTGATATTATATGTTGAGTAAAGAACAGTTGGTATATTTAGAGGGGTTAGATGGAGATATTAGTAAGAAAACACAACAGGTTTTAATTAGGATATTGTTAGATATAGACGGGGAAGATGTTAGTATACTGTTTAATTAGTAGGAATAGGTATTTATTGTAATAGATAACGACCCTAATGTTAAAGAAGATTATGAAGATTTGTTTGATAAACTAGGGATTATAGATAAAGATAAGATAATGATAAAGGATATTACACTTGTTAAATAGGAAGATATAGATAACGAGTTAATTAAGGAATATATAGATGTGTATGATAAGAAGAGGAAGTTGTTAAAACGGGATATGTATTTTCAATATATAAGTGAATGTATGTATTCTATAAGTGTTTTGTGTAATTTTATAAATAATATATACACAGACGAAGATGTATTTTTTAAAGGGAAAGATGTTATAAGTAAGTATATTGAATATATTGTATAAAGGAGGTAACAATACACGGTTGTGTATTACTAATATGAATTTAGAATTGTTTAATAATAATATAGAAGCTATTAACAAGTATATTAGTTAGGATAATAAGTTAGATATAGATGATGTGAATTTAAAGAAGAAAACTGAATATTTATAGTTAGGTAGTATGTATACACATGTCCTTGTATGTAAAGGTATAGATAGATGTGTATATGGTAATCAATGTCCGTTTTAGGATACAGATAAACAGTAGCCATGTGGAGATAAATGTCCATATGAGTTATGGTTAGTTAATAAGTATAATAATTAGTATCTTAATAGTTTTGATGTACAGAGTTTTAAACATCATGAAGTGTTACAGATAATAGATTTAGTTGTAATAGAGTTGTTAATTAATAGATAGCACGCAGAATTAAGTAATGAAGGTATGGTAATTAAACAGTTTAAGAAAGATGGTGATAAGACTGTTGTTAATAAGGTTGAGAATCCGTTACTACTTGTACTTGATAGATTGTATAATAGAAAAGAAAAGATTATAAAGAATTTTAGAGGTACACGTATTAATAGCGATGATAATGATAATATGGATTAGTTAAAAGAAAAACTACGTCAAATTAATAAATAGGAGGTAGACTAATGTTAAAACCTTTTTTTAAGAATGTCGGATAGTAGATTCCCGATTTGTTAGGTTCTAGTGCAGATGATTTCTTTAAAAGTACACCGTTGACTAAAAACATGAATATTATTGCTAGTACTATATCTAAATCTATTAATGATGTTGTATAGGGTATTGATACAAGACGGTATAGTATACGGTATAGTATGCCAAAAAAGTTTTTACGGTATATGACAGGGCAAGCTGGATAGGAACGTGTAGGATTATAGGCTAACAATGTATAGACTATAGGCGAAGGGTTTAAATATCTAACTGCTTAGGATTAGGTTAAAGGACAAAGACTTAAACAGTAGTCAGGACGTATATAGGGAAGAATATAGGTAGCTGGCGGTATTATAGGTGGAACGTATGGTGCTGTACAAGGTGCAAGATATGTTTCTCAACCTAGACTAGTTAACAATTTAGAGTATAGAAACCCATAGTATTATACATAGCAACCTATAAGTTATAGAGACAGATTAATACGTATGTTAAATAACACAACATTGTAAGGTGATATAGTATGCCATCTGATTTATATTTGTATACAGTACAATACCCACATATGCAAGATAAACCCAAATTGTTTAAAACGTTATTTAAAATGGGTACTTCAGTTGTTATTTTTGGTACTATAGAAAATACCGCTGAACGGTTATAGAAATCTGTTATGTCAGACCCTAATGCAAATAAAACGTTCTTATCTTCAATACCTGGTATAGGTAAAGTTACTGATAAGATATATGAAAATTTAGTAGTACGTACAGTATACGGATTACCAAAAGGTGTTAGTTTACAAGAATAGTTTAAAAATTAGGGCATGACGTTTCCAAGACAGTATAATAAAGCTAATATAGGTATGTTTGGTAGGAACAGAGAATGGAAGATGATGGAACGTGATTTTAAACAAACTGTGTAGCAATGGTATAAAAACCCTAGTATAAAGGTTGAAGAACGTAAATAGGGTGAACGGTTAATACGAGGGTTTAATGCATAGCAAGTAATTAATAAAATATAGTTATATGAGATGTCAGAAGTAGGATATTCGTTACTATATTCTGTAGGTAAATCATTATTTTTTGATCCATTTGTACAACGTGGTATGGCATTAGAAGAAGCTGAAAATAGACAAGAATCGTATATGATAAAACGTGATGTATTACATGATGTGTCTAGTTAGTATGACGAGAATTAGCAGAAGTCTATGTATAGACAAATGTAGTTACAAGAAATGAGTAGTTAGTATATAGTTACACAACAATAGCAGACTATACAGAATATAAAGAACCCATATGTAATGTATCGATATTAAGGATGATTCTTATGTTACTAAACAAAGGTTTAGATTTGAAAGATGAAGAACCTGGTATAGAGTATAAACGTAAATATTAGCAACAAATACTTGGTGTAAATTATGAAGTATAGGATATGTGTTAGAACTGTGTGTATAATCATACTATTAATAAGAAATTAGACTGGGAAATAGATTGTACACCGTTACGTAAAGATAAGAAACAGTATTCGTTAAAATCAGAGAACGAATATATAGCATAGATGAAAGAAGATATAGTGTTATTTGCTAAATACGAATTAGATTTAGAGTTAAGAGAATTTCAAAAAGAGATATTGTTATGTACGTCTAGAAGTAAAGTATTAAGACTTCCTAGACAACAAGGTAAATCTGTTAGTTTAGCTGTAGCTATATAGCATTATGTGTTGTGTAATCCAAAAAAACAAGTGTTATTGTTAGCACATTCAGATTCTAAAGTAAAAGATCTGTTTAAAGAAATTAATAATTATATAAATGAAAGTATATTACTTAAATCTATATAGATACCACAACGTAGAAACAAATATTATAAATCCGCACCTGACTATGAGTTCACATTTTTAAACGGATAGTCTGTTATAGGTAAATCTACTGGTAATCCTGATTAGGCTAGAGGTAAATCTGCTGATTTAATTGTTATGGATGAAGTATAGTATATGTCTAAAGAAGCTATTGAAACTATTACACCTATTACAGGTGCTAAACAAGAAACATGTACTATAGCTTAGTCTACACCTAGTGATAAAGGTGATTATTTTTATTAGTTAACACAGTCTCCTTCAGTTAAAGAAATACATTACAGATTTCAAGAACTAGAAACGTATAATCCAAAACTAGATTAGCAGATGCGAGATTAGTTACCGTCGTATGAATAGTATGTACGTGAAGTGTTAGCTGAGTTTACTGCTACTGATAAAAACGTGTTTCCGTCAAAGATTATTGATCCTAATATAGAAGAGTACAGTTTAGATTCATTTGATTTACCTATACCAAGAGGTATATATACAATAGGTGTTGACTGGAATGAAAGTAATACTGGTGTACATATAATTGTACTTAAATAGATTGAAAACGATAAAGTTAAACTGTGTAATTTCATTGTTATATCACCAGAGAAGTTTACACAAATAAACGCTGTTAATGCACTTATAGAACTTAATGAAATATACGATCCTAAATTTATAGCTACTGATATAGGGTATGGTAATACACAGTTACAATATTTATACAAATATGCTGACGAACATCCTGAATCTGGTCTTAAATATAAGATTGTACCTGTAGATTTTAATGGATACTTTGATTTAAACTTAAGTTCTGGATAGATTATTAGACAAAAGACAAAACCGTTTATGGTATCTATAACATCTAGATATTTAGAATAGAACAAATTAGTGTTACCAAAAAGTTTAGATAAACGCGGTAAACTAATTGACCAGATGAGAAAATACGAAATAGTAGATATATCAGAAGGTAATGTACCTAGATATTCTAAAGGTAATGTACATACATTAGAATAGTTTATGTTATAGTTACTGTTTATGTGGAAACTATCTCCTGAAGGTACTGATGTATAGTTATACGATGAAGCTGTTGAAACAGGTATACAAGCATCAAAAGCTGTTATAGGTAAATAGTTAAGACCTATTAATTACAATTCTAAAAGTGTATTAGACAAAAAAGAATTGTTTAGAAAACGGTCGTATATAAAGTTACAAAGGAGACGATAATTGTGTTAATTAAAAAATCAGTTAAACAAGTTGTACGTGTATCTGAATTAAAACAAAGTTCACAAGAAATTAAAAAAGAAGACAGTATAGAAAGTAGAGTACCTGTAAAAGATACAATAGAAAATGAGTTATTAGACAGACTCAACATAATAGAATCACAGTAGACGTTGTTAGAAAAAGCTGCTGATAATAGTTTATCAGACCAAATTGTATTGTTAGACCCTATACATGATAAAGAAGTTATACAGTAGTTAGACGATATACGTAATAGTTAGGTTGTATCTGTAGAAGAAGATAAAGGATATTTAGAAAGTACATACGCTGCACTATCACCTGATACTACTGTTTAGCAATCAACTAAAAGATATAAAGCGTCTCCATATGCTATATATTACGATGATTATATAGCTTAGACTAAAGTTGTTGAAAATATATAGCCTACATAGGAAAAGCTTAGTAACTTTACATATTCTGATGGTAATAAAGATTATTCTAATGACTATACAGATTTATCTGTACCTGATTTAGAACAATGTGTTGATAGTGGTACATGGAAAGATAAACTGTTTTGGAAACTTATTATAACTGAAGATAGAGGATGGGATTTAACTTATTTACTTATATTCTTTGTTTTAGGTCCATTAGAACGATTCTTTAACTGGTTTTTACATAAACTTAAAAGTGTTAAAATTGTTGGTTGGTATCCGTTTGACTGGATTAAATATACATATTTCTGCGAACTGTTTTAGTATAAAATAGCTACAAAATATGCTAGTATGTTCTGTGGTGTTACTGTATTCTTTAAGAACTATAAAGGCGATGATTATGGGTTACAACAATTTTTATCTGAATACAGACGTGGTAATATCTAAAAAGTGAGTTGATTGTATGGGATTATTTTCTTGGATAGCTGATGGTATAAGTAAACTAGCAACTGGCGCATGGAATGCTTTAACAACTTTAGTTAAAGGTATAGGTACAGCTGTTGGAAAAGCTCTTGACGCTACTGCTAATATGTTAGATAACTTGTTTGCTAAGAAAGAGCATGACAAACTGTTAGAAAGTATAGCTAATATATATAGCGTTTCAAGAGGTGTTAACACTGGTAACTAGTTAATTGATAGTTTGTTTACTGACAACTAGTTTGATGTACCGTCATATTTCAATGTTGAGAAGAATAAATAGTTTTTACAGATGTATGATAAAAACTATAAGTTATATACAGAACTTATAACATACAGTATGAGTGAATAGTTTGATTTATATCCATATAGTCGTACATATACTAAAAATAATGATGAGTTTAATAAAGATTATTCATATAACAGTTTTGGATTACCAGAAGATGTATTTTATGTATAGGGTAAAAGTATAGTTAAACAAGCACAATAGGGTAACTTTACATCTATGTTGAATCATCTAATTACATTCTTTAAAATAGATAAGAGTTTTTTGTCTATAGACGAACCTGATGAATATAAAGTTATACTTATAGGTGCATAGATTAATTTGTTTAGAACATATTCTGGTAACAACTTCCCGTTTAAACAAGATTATTCTTAGTTTCCTACACAGTTTTTGTATAATGTATATCCACAGTACCAACTTAAAAAAGATAAGTCTACTAGTACAAATAGAGGTGGATAGTCTAATATAAGTTTTAAAATTAAGTATGATGATGGATAGTTGCATACTAAATAGAAAGAGTTGTTACCTAAATAGCAAACTGTTATAACTAAGTTTACTACTAGTATAAGTGATAAAGTTATAGATGGCAAAAGTGGGTTAGTACATTTGAATATAAAAGATAAGTCTAGAAGTCTTTTACGTTCTATAAGTGAGGTTAAGAAAAATGCCACTAAATAATGAGAATTTAAACAAGTTCTTTGATAATATAGACCTTAAATCTGTAGCTGGTATAAGTGAAGAAGATGTACAAACACTTAAAAAAGTTGATACAACAAAACTATCTAATGTAGTTGGTCAATTAGATAACCTCATATCTAACCTTGATAATACTATAAACTTATATGTAGAAGATTCTGTAGACTGGTTAACAATACTTCTATGTTGTTAGCAGTATTATCAGTAGTTACTCAATGTAGCTATTAAAGAAAAACAGTTAACTGACCCTAATTTCTTTAACCAGTTTAAACGATATTTTAATGGTCAAGTAGACGATTTTAATTCTATACTAGAAAAGTTTAATGAATGGTTAATTGATCCAGAACAGTATAGAGAACAAATACAAGGTGCATTAGACTTTTTAGTTACACTTAAATCTGTATTATCTATATTTCTAGTGTTTAAAGATTTAAAGTTCCCTAAACTATCGACTATGAATATAGGGTCTATAGCAACATCTATTATAATGGCTATAGTAGGATACTTCTCACGGCAAATACTAGATTTTGTGTCTAAAAATATTACTAATACTGGTATATAGAACAAGTTCGATGATTTTATAACATAGATAGAGAACCTTATAAAAGTGTTTTATACATGTGATGATACATAGAGTTTAGCTAGTACAGTTGTTATGAGAAATATGAGTTTAAAATTAGAGTCTATGAAAAACTTTTTAAACTATATGGAGTATGGTAATTTCTTTAAATAGCTAGAGAGTCTAGTTGAACTTAGAGATGATGTAGATGAAGATATAACTGATTATGAAAAAGCTATACAACGTGTTGTAAAGTAGTGGAACGAATTATAGCCTGATGATAAGAATTATGATTAGTAGGTACGTATGGTAAGTCAGTCTATATCTAATTTATGTACTGAATGTACACCATTTATACATCTGTTTGGATACCTTTTCAATAAATAGTTTACATAGTTACAAGAAGTAGCTAATATGATACTAGACTTGTTATAGAAAACATATTTCGATATGAACGAGTTGTTTAAAGAAGTAAACTTCTTTATGATTATAGAACAACTTATACGTATAATAAACAATCTCATATCACTACTTAAAAAACCTGAGGATATACTAAGGAAACTAAAAGGATTAGATTTCAAGAAATGTTATTAGTTCTTTAACTACACATATGTAGATTTCGATGTAACTAAACTTAAACCATCTAAATATAAACTAGAAGATTATGTATCTAAAACGTTTAATATAGAACCATAGAAAATCGATCCTAATCTTATTGATAACATACAAAAAGGTAGAGTTATGAACGAAATACCTATACAAAGTTATATAAACGAATTTATAGATACTGGTAAATATCCTGTAGGAGAAACAATTAAACCTATAACAGATTTATTAACTGATAAAGATATATAGGATTTATACGAACAAATACAAAAATTGTTTGATAAAAATTAGAATATCAACGATATAAAAGATAACGATGTTAAACAGATGTTTAACAACTTACTTGCTGGTATGATTACAAAGAATGAAGATTACTTTAATTTATTGAAACGGTTGAATGCTGATTTACGTTAACAATTTACTGTTAATTAATGTAAGGAGTTGATATGAGTGGGATTCTTTGATATATTCAGGAATAATAAAGAACAACAACCTAGTTATGATATTAAAGTAGCTAAATCTCCTTATTTCCTTAAGAAAAATAAGAATAGTTTATAGTGGATATCTAATAAGAATAAGTATAATACAAACACGTTTGTATATAATTCATATTTTGCTGAACTATACTAGGCATATACAGGGAACGGTACTTTTTATAGGGCAGTATCTAAAATACGTGAATTAGTGTTTAGACATGATTTTTATATACATTCAAGCGATGAAGAGATAAACAAGTATATAATAGAAAGAATAAGACAAATAGAAACTGCTAGTAATAAACCATTTGAGATGTTAGTAAGAGATTTAGTTAACGATTATGTGTTATACGGTAATGCTATGTGGTATTTGTATAGAGATATAGAAAATTCATACGGTAACCCATATATAGATTTTGATGGTAAACAAACTAAACCTATATCTGCAGTGTTTAATGTGCCTATACGATTTGTATCTTATGATGTTAATAATAATAGGTATGTTATAGATGAAGATATATACGAACAGTTTGCTGATATATCTGTATATAGAACTAGTGAAGAAGAACTTGTATACTCACAAAATAAAGCTATAGATAATAAGAATATTATACACATAAAATCTGAAGATAATGGTGAAATATTTCCAGGTGGATTTTAGAGTAGAGCATTAAATACACTTGTTATACTTGCATCTTTAGAAGATATAGCAGAGGATATGTTAGAGAATAGACAGTTCTATGTAACTATATACAAAGTTGGTAATAAAGAAAAACCTGGTACTTAGGAAGATATAGCTATAGTTAAACAATCGTTAGAGAATGAACCTGAAGGTGGTATATTAGTTATTCCAGGTAACCATGATATAGATATAAAGAATATGTCTAGTTTAGGTGATATAAAACAGTATATGGATTATTTTAAAACTAAACTGTTGAATGAATTAGGTATATCGTCTATAGGTATGGGTGAAGGTGGTTAGGCTAATAGAGCTACTGCAGAAGAAGCTAATTCTATAACGTATGATTTAGTTAAAAGTATACAAGATACATTTGCACAACAGTTTAATTTCTATTTCTTAAGACAGTTGTTGAAAGAGAAAAAAGGGTTTGATAAGAAGAAGATATTCAAATTGTCTGATGAAGAGTTACCTAAAATAATATTCCCTGAACCTGATTCTTCGCTTATGGTTAAATTGAATACACATGAAATATATAAGTTTGAACATTCTATACAAACAGAAGATGAAACAAGACGTAACCTTAAAATGCCACAACTAACAGAAGAGAAGAGAAAGAAACTGTTCTAGAATATGTACGGTACAACAGGGTCTTTACTTGAAACGAATAATATTGTACAACCACAGAATCAACATACGCAAAATTAATTAAGGAGGTAAGCTTAATGTATTTAACTATAGATAACGCTGTATTATCATCTTCTAAATACGAAGATGCTATGAATCATAAAGTGTATATGATATAGACACATTCAGATTTTGTTATTAATCAAAGAGTGTATCCATAGGCAGAAGTAGAAAAAGCGTAGGAAACTTTTTATAAACCATATAACAAACCTGTGTTATTACATCATGATGACTATTCTGATCCTATAGGCAGAGTTGTTAATTAGGTATTCTTTTCTAGAGAACAGTTAGGTGAAGCAGAAAAACTGTATCAAACTAAAATAGATATACCAGAAGGTGCAACAGGATTCCTTGTTGTAGAATGTGATATATTAGATGACAGTGTATACGAAAAAATAAAATCAGGTCTCTACAACACTGTATCGGTAGGGTTTCAAGCACAAAATATTAAGTGTAATATATGTGGTGCAGATTTAAGAGGTGTGTTTGGCAGTGAACATGAGCATAGACCAGGTGAAACGTATAACGGTGTTACTATGCATTATGTAGTTGAAGGTATACGATATCAAGAGATAAGTTACGTTAACCATCCTGCTGATCCATTTGCACATACATTTAAACTTGATGGTGAGACAATATAGAAAGATTCTTAGTTAAATGAAACCGTAACTTAGCTTTACAAAGATGCAAAGTTAGATATCATTACTAATGTTAATTATCTTATAGACAGTGTAGTATAGTATCAAGATTTACCGCTAGCTGATGAAAATACACCGTGGGATGGTAGTAACGCTAGAAAAAATGTAGCTAAATGGTAGAGTTCTGATGGATCAGGAGATAAAGATAAGATAGACTGGTCTAAATACAGAAAAGCGTTCTTATGGTATAGCTCCGATAAACCTGATAGTATGTCTGAATATAAGTTTCCTATTGCAGATGTTATAGATGGAAAGTTAAAAGCTGTACCAAAAGGTATTATGACTGCTGCATAGATTTTACAAGGTGCTATGGGAGGAACTGATATACCAGAAGAAGACCAAAAGAAGATGAAAACACATTTAGAGAAGTATTATGAGAAGATGGGTAAAAAAGCACCATGGCAAAAAGAAGATTCTAATGGAGGTATAGACATGGATGAATTAAATGTTTTAATAGAAAAGATTAAACGGTTAGAGGACTCTGTAAAACAGTTTGAAAAGTTTATGTTAGATTATCGAGAAAAAGAAAAAGTGTAGTTAGTTAACTCAATTATAGAGTTAAAGAAAAAGATTAAACCTATAAAAGATGAAGACGCTGAACAACATAGACTTATGGAAAAAGATATGGATACACTCGAGACATTAAAAACAGAGTTAGAGAGTTTAATTGTTAAAAACGAAGTTGATGAACCTGTAGATGAACCTGTACAAGAAGAACCAAAAGTTGAAGAGAAAGAAGAAGTTGTTGAAACACCTGTTGACGAAGTATCTAGTGAAGAAAAACCAGAAAGTGTTGATTAGGAATAGGTTCAAGATGAAAAAGAAATCAAAATAGTAAAATCACAGGACAACGAAGTATAGAAAAAAGAACCTAAAAGTATTATTGATACATTAAAAGATTTAGGTTTATATAACGAAAAAACAGAATAATATATAGGAGGTAAAATAGTATGGCTAGAGTAAGAAAAGCAAAAGATGTATTATTTAGAGTTATAGAAGATTGTGCAAGTATAAGTGGAGGTATAAAAAACAGACCTGCTCCTTATTTACCTATTATAGAATGGGATTATGAAAACGAAGTAGGTATAGTTATAAAAGCAGGACAAATTGTAGCAAGAGATGAAAATGGTTATTTAGTTCCAGCTAATGGTGGAGTTGCTTCTAATTTAACATATACACAACTAGACGTAGATGAAGGTATTGTCGGTGTAAACAGGAACCCAGTTACTGTTGGCATAGTTACAGGTGCATTAGCAGCTAACGTTCCTGTTGGTATAGCGGCTCATGATATTTTAGCGTATAAATTCCATGAAGATCCTACATACAAGTTTCAAGAAGGAGCAGTTATATTAAAACAAGGATTAGCTATGTATGCATTACCAGAATCAGGTAAAGAATTGTCATTTGAATTAGTAAAAGTTAATGACACATATGTCCCAGGATCATTCTTAGTACCTGCAGCTTTAGGTAAAGTTGATCTTGCTAATATGACTGATCTTGTTACTGGTAGTACTACTGTAGATTACACTAAATTACAAACTTTGTTAGAACAGAAGTTTGGTAGAGTAGAAATGGTTGTAGATGCTAGTGTAAATAAAGAGTTATTAAATATGATGAATGTTGTTTATCCTGCTATCGGATTTAATTTACCTGGTTATGAAACAGGTGGAGCTAATAACGGTATTCATCCGATAACAAAAAAAGCTTTAATAGTATATTACAACTTTGAATGATTTTAAAAATAAAAATGGAGGTATGAATAATATGTTGAATATTCACGAAATGGCAAAAATTTCAGTAGATAAGGCAATGAAAGATTAGGGATTGAGAGCATTTGACAATATGTAGCCACAAGCATTACAAGAAGTTATAGATGATTCTGCTGTTGAGATACTTAAAAACATAATTGAGAACAACGGTAGTGTTAACTATATATCAGATGTGTATAATTCTGGTAAAAAGATAAAGTTTAAAGATGAATTAATGACTTCAGTAAACTTTGTAAATTTAATACCAAAAGTTATAACAAAGATAGTTGTTGAAGCAGCTGAACCTGTTTTAGTTCTAGCTGATTTATTTGATGAAATACGTGCTGATGGTATAAGTTTAGTAGCACCAGTAGTTTCTGGATTTGGACAAGATTTAGATATTCCTGAAGGTGCTGAACCGCCTAGTTTTACTGTAAGTACAGGTGGAGTTAAACTTGGTACTATGGGTAAAAGTGGTATAACAATTAAGCTAACTGATGAAGCGTATGAGGCATTAGACTATTCTATGTTTAATTATGTATTAAGACAAGCTGGATTAGCTCTTGCTAGACATAAAGAGTATAAAGCGTATAAAGTTATAGACCATTTTGCTTCTTTATATGATACTGGCAGTACCTCAGGTACTGGAGGTACTGGTGTAGATTCTTCTGGTGCTGAAAATGATTCTTTAACGTTTGACGATATACTTGGAGCAGCTACACAGATATATGCGGCTGGTGGAATACCTGACACAATTATAATGAATGTATTAGCAGCTCCTATATTTATGCAAAACCCAACATTAAGATCTATGTTCTTAGCTACTGGTGGAAACTTTGGAGATTTCTATGGTTCTGGTGTGAGCGTAAATAGAAAAGTTAATCCATCTGCTTTAGTAAGTGCATAGGGTCCAGCATATACAAAAGTATCGTTCCCAACAAATATATTTGGTAGAGGTTTAAACATTATACTATCAAGTGCTGTTGATTATACACCTGCATCA
>ERZ795045.3856-NODE-3856-length-12713-cov-10.440986_pt1 | contig 12713 bp, 15 predicted proteins | sample MGYA00375129_ERZ795045 | MGnify/ENA primary metagenome ERZ795045 (study PRJEB30174, sample SAMN05720166) | activated sludge metagenome | isolation source: anaerobic digester from wastewater treatment plant | place: Japan | collected 2015-05-15 ... | reverse complement strand
TTTACATAAATAAATATCGGTTAGAAGTTGCATTAAATGATGGTACTCCTTTTCACAATATTAGCGACAATACTTTTAATCCTACTGATTATTTTTATCACTGGCATTATGAAGTTGTAAAGAAAAGCGGTAAAGTATTAAGTTATTACGTAGACGGTGTAAAACAATGTGAGGCAACAATTCCAGCCAATAAAGAAATACAAACACCGTTTGATGTAGGATTGAGTTTAGGAGGAGATATAGATCAAAACATATTTTATCCTTCCAACACTCTTATTGCTGCTCCGTATTATGGATATAATAGTGCTACATGGACTGATTAGTATATACAAGAAATGTAGAATACTAAATTACCGTATGTAGCTAAATCTAAACCGTTGGTGATATAATGACTAAACTAGATTATATTAATTAGATTAAAAAAAGAGACAGTGTACCTAATAAACGGATTTATCCTGATAGATATGTTAAAGATACGTATATAAGTGTTAGTAATGATAGAATAGATTTTGTAGTTAAAGGTACAAATTTAACTATAAGTGAGAATTCTGTATTTGTTAATACTAGCAAAGTGTTTTTAACACCATCGTTTGGTAATGTAGTGTTTGGTATGCTAAACACTATTAATCCTGCTAATATCGTGCCATTACCATCGTCTATAGTTACGCCTATACCAACAAGTTTGTTTGTTAATCCTATAAAATTTTTGGGGTCATAAACCACACGCCTAAAGGCGTGGGCTTGTAAAGCCCTATTATGACCAGACTAAGCTCTTTGTGAGCTACGATATTTCTGTTATGACACCTATAGATGCTTCCTCAGTCTATAGCAACTGTCGAATAATATTAAACAATTCTGTGTGGTAGGAATAGTGTATTATTCTTAAAAAGCAGAAATATCATTGTTAGTAAGTACTAATGTGTGTAAAAAAAGGAGGTAAAACTTGATAAATTCACATAAAAAGTTTATTAAAGATAACTACAAAACAATGAATATAAATGATTTTTATAACTATTTCGATAAACGTTACACAAAAAAACAAATACGAAATTTTTGCAATAGAAATGGTTTAAAATACAGAAAATTAAATAAAGACGAGTTGAAAGCAGCATTATCAGTTCCAAATAAAAAACAAAGACAGCAAATACAAATTAACCACAATTATTTTAAAACATGGTCAAAAAACATGGCATACATTTTTGGACTGTGGTGTGCCGATGGGTATATTTATAGAAACAAAGGGTATTATTTTTCCATAAAATTACACAAGCAAGATAAGTATTTATTACAAAAAATATTAGACGAAATGAATTCTAAACATAATATATATGAGAACAAGGATAACTCTTGTCACATAACTTTTAGTTCAAAGACTATATACCATGACATAATTCGATTAGGAGGAAAAGAAAGAAAGTCTCTAGATATGAATTTTCCTTACGTTCCTAACGAGTATTTAGCTGATTTTATTAGAGGATACTTCGACGGTGATGGGAGCATCCATAAAGATAACGGTGGTATTACAATATGCGGAACAAAAGAATTTTTAAATGAGCTAAATAATGTGTTAAAAAACCAATCAATCAACATAACAAATATACATCAACACAATATTGCGAGAGGTAACAATACTTATAAATTACAAATTTGTAGGAAAAACGAAATTATAAATTTTATAAACTTTATTTATAACGATGTAGATAATCTTTGTTTATATATGAAGAGAAAAAGAGATATTTGTTACGCATATGCTTCTGTTAGGTAAAAACAAAGGCATATGGTATGGAAGTGTAGCTTGTAGAAGTACAGGGAGCTTTAATATAAATTTAAAAAAGGGAAGGGTACAAGGAATCAATCATAAATACTGTCAGATAGTACAAAAATCTGATGGATATAAATATACACTAGAAAGGAGGAAAATGGAATTACCACATTCCTCCCACAGCTAAAGCAGTGGGCTTCTTGTGGCTAAATTCTGTGATGTTATGGATATTAGAATTGATAATGGAGATTTTTATTTATATAACGGTAAAACGTTTTAGTAGAGTTAGGATAAAGATATAGAACTTAAAATACGTACTATGTTAAATTCTACTATCGGTAATCTTAATTTAATTAAAAAGTCTAAAAACTATAATTTATCTAATGAACTACTTAATCTTAATAGTAGAACGTTGTCTACACAAATAAAATAGAAAGTTGAAGATGTATTGACTAAACTTAAACTTAATAACGATGTTAAATATATTGTTTCTAATCAAAATGGTATAACGATACAGTTTTTGTATATACCTACGAAATATAAATTTACGATATATGTCTGAAAGAAGGTGTTGATATGATATCTAATTTAAGTAAAACTGAGTTAAGAAATTAGATTATAAATAGTTTGAATAATGAAGGAATTAATATAACTGATAGTTACGCATTAAACTCGTTTATGGAAAGTATAGTTCTATAGTATGGTAAAGGATATGATGAACTTAACGAGTATCTTGACCGTGTGTTTAATATGAAACAAGATGATAATTTAGCATATTAGATTTAGTCTACATTAGGATTAAAAACTAAATTCGTACAGGATACTGACGCTTTATATGTTAGACTCAAAACTAATAACGGTGAAAGTATTAATACGTATCTATCATATAACGCTGTATCTAACGGTATAAGTTAGACGTATAAGAATGTAGAGTTTATGTTTAATCTAAACTCGTTTAGTTATTTAGATTATTTAGATGAATAGACGTATAACTAGTTAACTAATACCGATATGTTAGAAGTTAAATAGTATGTTGTATATGACAACTATGTAACTTTAAATAAGTACGATACGTTTAATGTGAATGGTGTATACTGTGAAATTAAAGATAATATAACACTAGATTTAAGTTATGAACCTAGTATAGATAAAATCAGTAGTTTAGTTACTAGTGTTGTAAAAGCGTATATAGATGATGTGTATTCTTACAATACACTTATTCTAAATCAAGATAATCTTAAAATTATAGTTGAATCTTTAATGGATAGACGATTTGATAATATTGTGTTTGTAGATAAACCACGTGGCGATAATAGTTTTGATCTAGTTATTGTAGATAACTATATAGATGTAGGATAGCTTAACCTTGTTGAATAGAATCAACGGTTGAGTAAAATATTACCTATATATATAGATTAGAAGATTGTTGAACCTATATACTTTAGATTGAATATAACGTTTAATTTAGATGTAGTTAAATTTGATAAAAGTTAGTTTATAGAGTATATAGAAACATATTTTGAAACTAATTACAAAAGTTTTAATAAGACACAATTTGAACAATACGTGTATTAGTATCCTAATATCAATGTATAGAATCCCGATAATTCTGTTAGTGTAGAATTAGTAGTAAAAAATATTAGTGGAAAAGAGTATTAGTTAGGTGTAATAGATGAAATATAGGAATTAGATGAGTACAGGTACATAGCTGTAAACGATCTTATTATAAATATATTGTGAGGTATACTATGTTTGAATATTTTGAGTTATTACCAGATTTCTTTAGAAAAGATAAAGAAACGACATAGTACAAAGTGTTTAATAATTTACTTAAATATATGAAGTATCAGCAAAAATCATAGGAATCGTATAAATCTATATTATACGGTGTATTTCCATTTTTTGAAACTGATTTATATCTAAAACTCAGTTAGTTACCTAGTGGTAAAACTTATGAGTTTGTATAGAATACTGATAACGTAGAACGTGAGATATATAATTAGCAGTTACTCCCTAATAGCGTGTATTGTGTATCAACACATACACATAAAAAAATTAAGATGTTAGATTTTTAGTCGTTACCATTATAGTTACAAGACACTATATTTAATTAGTTATCACAAACACAAACTAATGTTACTGATAAGGTTATTGAAGGACTTGTACTAAATGAGTTTATTAACGCATAGTAGAATATAGGTAATATTATATATTATGTTACTAATACAAAGTTTGGAATATACGATACTATAGGACAAGAGTTGTTGTTAGAGTTATCTGAAAATTTCAGTAATTAGACACGTATAGTTGTAGTACCAAATGGGTTTATTGTTAAAATCGGTAACATATATAAACCTTACCTATTTGTTTATGACTACTATTTCTTACTTAACGATAAAGTTTATACAACTAACACGTTACTTGATACAACTGAAATAAATAAGATTTACTGTTTAAACGATTACTACAATATACAAAAAGGGTTGAATAGAGTTAAAACTGATACGTTATCATGGTGTATGATTAACTATATATACAATATAATAATGAAAAGTGATAAACAAAAACTTAGTTAGTTAGGGATAAGTACAGATACAGATTTAGGTGTAAACAATAAATTAAGAATATTTGAGCAATTTATTTTAGCTAATATATACTGAGGTGTTATTAATGTTTGAATTAACTAAACATAATTATTTAGATTTATACACAAGTTTTGGTAATAAGTTTGAATACTAGATTACAATTGAATAGGGTGAATAGTATCAGGTACAAGATATATTGCTTGTATCTGATAACTCTGTTTATTGTGAAGATTTAGAGTATTACTATCAGTACTTGTTAACTGAAGGTATGTTAGATATAGAACCTGTATCTAAAGGTGTGTATGTAGATATATAGAATAAGACTATACACGCTGTTGATAGATAGGTTAAGTTTGTATACCAAAAAGAAAGTAAAACTTTATAGCAATATAAACTACCTATTATACCTAAATCATAGTTTTTTGTTAGTCAAGAGTCTGGAACTGTGTATATTAAAAAAGTTGTTAATAACAATACACTTACGTATGTACCTTACGGAGATAGTACTTATACAAATATAAATACAGATTTGTTGTATATAACTTCGTTCTACTATTTACTTAACACACCTTATTTTACTAGTGAATAGAATTCTACTATTTAGTTAGGTTAGTATGAATACGATATGTGTTAGAAGAAGTCTAGAACTGATTTATTTTAGTTAATACATAACAGCAAAATTACTGATTATTTGCAATTACCACAAACATTTAATTTTAAATATGAGTTAGTTGAAGAAACAGATTTGAATAAGTATAAGAATCCGATTGTAACGTCTGTTGTGAACAAATATAATATACCTTTGTTTTATAAAGATACTAAAACGTATCAATTACAAAAACCTATTTCACAACGGTCATTAAACGATTTAATGAGTAATGGTGTAGAGTTAACAACGTTTAATGGATAGATTATAGGTAAAGATCAGTATATGTTTGAAGTAATGTTTGACTATTAGACTAATACATTAAGTTATAATATATACACTAACTTAGTTAATCAACCTATAATGTAGCATTTAAACATAGTTGAAGATGAAATACATGAAGGGTTAAGCCTTTATCCAGTATAGTATTGTGAAATAAATGGTACTGATTATGTTACTACAGAAAAGTATGTTAAAGAAAATGATGTTATACACAGTATACGATTAATAGGTACAGATAGTTATGAAGATTAGAACTAGTTAGTGTAGTGTAGATATCGTAATAATGGTAAATTTTTAAATGTAACTACACAACCGTAGTTTAATATAAGTACATAGGCGTATAAAGTTGATGATAGAGTGTATAAAGTTAATTAGTTTGGCATAACACATATAGATTTAGACGGTATAGTATAGTATAACCAACATAACGGGTTTATTAAAACTGAACAAGATTTAGGATAGAAAATAAATGTTACACTTACAATAGATTTGAATCCGTATAATTAGATGTTATTACAAAGTGATGGTATTAGTAAAGATGCAAGGTTATACCTATTAGTTTAGTATACGTATCAGAATGAATATAGCGTTATTTTGTATAATATGTTTAATGAAACGTTTGTACTTTATGAAAATCATACACTCGAATAGCCTGAATAGAATACTGAACTTACATTTTATGGATATCAAAAACTGAAGTTTAATGGCGATAAACTGTTTGTAAACGAATTGCCAGAAGGATAGATAGCATACTGGACAGATTCACTTGTTGATGCTATAGGTGGAACTACACCTGAGGGATTTGGCGAAGGTATACCAGGTACATTGTACTAGTTAACTACAAGTTTATATATAACTACAAGTGGGTCTATTAAAACAAAGAACGAATCTGATGTTATGGACGAAATGTTAATCAGTATAATAACTGTAACTGATTTTGATTATTTACCTGTATATACAAAAAATAATCCTGATTATACTAGAAATGAAACACTCATACCTGAAACTTCGCTTCTGCATCAGTTAATTGATATCGATACAAAAGTTTACTAATAAGGAAGTGTTTTAATTGAGCGATTTTCAACAACAATATAAGAATCTTAAACAATATAACTGGGAATAGATAAATAACGATGTTAAAAGTATTTCTAAACTGTAGGGTGTATTTAATACACTCGACGATTTGTATATATAGAACTAGAAAATCGGTTGGTTTGGTATAGTAGCTACTGGTGAGAAGAAAGGTATTTATATTAAAACTAATACAGGTTGGTTACCTATAGCATCTGGTAATACACAAGATGTATTCTCTGTAGTTAACTTGTTTGAAGTATCTGCATTGTTTGATGTAATTGTAGATGGTTATTATATACCACAATCTGGTAGTTATGTTAAAGTAGATGAGTTAGGATAGCTCCATATTGTAGGATTAGAACAAGATAATGAGTTAGAACCTAATCCTGCTGTTAATCCTATTATATACAATATGAATTCAGAGTTACAATTAGATAAAAATGTATACTTTAAACTAAGTGGTAGTACTATAAATAGTGTTCCGTTTAATAACAGAGAAATTAAAGTATGTTATATAAAAGATAGTAGTTATTTAAACCAGTTACTAGTTAATCCTAATTATAGAATTGTTAAAGATAAAGTATAGGTTATACACGAAAATCCTGATGATAAGATGTACTATGTGTTAGCTTATCAAAAAGATGTAGACGGAGTTTGGGTAGATACATAGGAGTTTGTACCGTTACCTGCACCTGATAATTCTACGTTGTCTGATGGTTGGAATATAGAAACTACTGTATCAATATTTAATTCTACGTTTGTACCGCTTGTATAGCTTAAATATGTTGAATCTACAGACACACATTTTGGTATATACGAACTATAGCCTGAAGAGTATAGTCAGGTAAAGTTTCTTGTACCTAATCTTAAAACTTCTTATTTTAAAATATATTCACAGTTTACACAAGTTAAGAATTAGATTAATCTTACAAATGAAAAGATAGAGGCTATTTCACAGCAGAATATTGACCATGTGTTTTCTAACGAAACGTAGTTAATAGGGAACGTTAAAGTAGAAAATGTAGGTAAACCACGTATAAGTATAGTTAATGAATATGATACTGATAACAACTAGATTGTTGTACTTAATAACACTGTGTATTTAGATATATATGGTGAATATTATACATTAGAAACTGATTAGTCTTTTTATTTAACTGTATAGGATGGGTTTGTTAATAGACTGTTTGGATTAGACGATTTAGACCAGTTCCCATAGGATTCGTTTAGTTTAGGTACACAAGTATCTGAAGGGATTATGTATCTTATACAAGAACGTGATGATGGATGGTACTATTACAATCCTGCTGTATCAGATTTTGTAATCATGCCTTAGTATGATGATGGATAGGGTACTGTATATGAACAAGGTGAATTAGATTAGTAGTTGTATAAAGTGTAGTATATAGAAATAGAGAATAACACTCTTAAATCTATGTATAAACATTAGCAATTCTTTACAGATAAACCATATTAGAATGTATAGGCTATAGAAGTTGGTAATAACCAAATAGAGTTATACACTATATATATACCACATAATGCACCTAAAAAGTAGGTTAAAACATCTATTAAAATAGGTGTTTCTGATGAAGGCGACATAGGGCAAATTATATTAGATGGTAATGTAGTTATACATGGTAACGTTATTACCGATGGTACACTTACTATGGATAAACTGTCTGATGACGTTAAACGAGGATTATATGAATTAGAGTTTAAACCTACTAATATTACTTCTATTTTACTTGATAATGAAATTCTAATTCCTACACAGACTATACAAGTTAACTTATTAAAGAAAACTGATAATAGTGTTATTACACAGAATATAGATAGTATAAAAGTGTACGATTATTTAGGTACACAGATTAATGTTGGCGAAGAGATTGATAACGGTATAATACTTAACAGTATAGATTTATAGACTGAACAGGTTATACTAGATTGTACTAACCAAACTGGATAGATTAGTTTTTATATAGAAGTATCGTTTCTTGGTGTACATACACTTAAAAAGTTGTATAGTATAGATTATACTGAACAGAAGAGTTTAGTTAATAAATTTGTTATATACGATAAAGTTACGTTTACATATGACCCTGTTACACATATATATAAGAACAATACTGTGTATATATATGGTAGAAAACGTGTTGGTACTGATATCACATATAACAAGATATACGCTATGGTAGGTAGTACAAGAATAGATGAAACACAAGACCCTATTACAGATGAATGGCGTATTGCATATCCTGCTACTAATACCACTGAAATTGATGTATATGATTATGACGAAGAAGTGTTACTTGATAAACTTACATTTACACGGTTAGATATAGGGTCTGGATAGTACAGTATTATCTTAACTAACCAGTTTGAATAGATACCAGCTGATTCTGAAGGTAACGTGTTAGATACTGATTATGTATAGAGCACATATGTTAAAGTGTATAATGGAAATATTGATATTACAGAAAACTGTGAATTTGTAATAGATGATTACGGATGTGCAGCTACAGGTGAACTTGATGCTAATGGATATAAAGTTGAAATAACTGAGTTCTAGTAGAATGTAAATGGATATTAGACAGTAAAAGTAACATACAATAGCGAAGAAATAGGTAGTACACAGTTTAATTATTAGTTGATTAAACAAGGTGTTAAAGGTGATACAGGAGATCCTAGTATAGTTAAGTATTAGGTACAAGATAAATATACATTCTAGTATGACCCTAATACTGAAACTTATACTGGTAACACTGTGTATGTTACTGGTAAAAAGGTTGTTGGTAATGAATAGCCTGTTGATATACCTATTAAACTTAGATATGTACTAAACGATGTAGAATATATATCTACTGATTTTTCAACTACACAATCTGTTACTGTAACAGAATCAGTTCAAATAGATGTATTAGATGAAACTGGTGTAATAGATAGACTTAATTTCACTAAACTTGTATATGGAGAAGATTCGTATAGTATAGTGTTAAGTAACGAATATGTAAATATACCTTAGGACGAGTTTGGTAATTTAGAATAGTTTGAAACTGAAACTGAAGTGTTTGTGTATAGAGGTACACAACAAGTATCTGGGGCTACATATGAAGTTACTACAAATTAGTGTGAACATGAAATAAATGGCAATATAATCAAATTCAATAATTTCATTTCTATAGGGTACTAGGATATTACAGTTAAAGTTAACGGAGTAGAAATAGGTACAAAACGGTTTACGTTTGGCATTAGTAAACAAGGTACATCAGGATATTATACTGATTATGTATTTAAAAATTAGTCTACACAACCATAGACACCTACATTACCTGATCCGATTACTGAAGGATGGACTGATTAGCCTGTTAATCCTAATCCTGGTGAGTATACATGGATGTCAAAATCTGTTAAATTACATGAAAATTTAGTTGAACCATGGACTACACCTGTACGTATAACTGGTGAAGAAGCACCTGATGTATTAGCACAGTATTCATCTGATAGTACTAACTGGCATGATGTGTATACTGAAACTGATAAGTATATACGATTCTCGTATGATGGAGGATAGACTTGGAGTTATCCTGCTAAGTTTGTTGGTGAGAATGGAACTAATTAGGTGTATAGATATGCTGAATAGAATAGATACACTTTTGTTTATGATCAAGATACAGGTAGTTATACAGATAATTCTGTAACATTAACTGGATATGAGATTGTTGGATAGCAAAGGAATTAGTTGCCTATATATGCGAAAATAGACGATACAACGTATAATGCTGGAGAACAAAGTAATATAGTAATTATCCCTAATTTAACAAATACTGTTACCATATACGTGTATGAAACTAACACAACTGAACTTGTAGATATAGTTACTGTACATAAACTTGTTAATGGTGGTAGTTAGTACAGTATAGTAGCTAGTAACGAATAGTTTGTTGTACCTTAGAGTGAAAATGGTGTTGTAGATCCATAGACTACACAAACATCTGATATTACTGTATATAGAGGTTAGCAGGATATAACTAGTTTATGTACATTTACTTTAAGCACACAAAATTGTAATGCTACATTATCTGATGTATCAGACAAAAAACGTGTTACTATAACAAGTTTTGCTCCAAACTAGTCTGGATATTAGGTTGTTACAGTTAAACTTAATGATGTAACTATAGGCACAAAGAAAATACAATATACGTTATAGAAACAAGGTGTACATGGTAATGATTAGATATTTGAGTATTAGGTTTAGGATAGAACTGTATTTACATATAATCCTAATACTAAGACGTGCTCTGATAATACTATAACTATACGTGGATATAAAGTTATAGGTAATTAGTAGCCTGTATATAACGAGATATATGCTAAATATGTACTTAATGATATAACTTATACAGTAACAGAAAATATTAACCAAGAAGTTATTATTAATACTACTGAAAGTATTAGTATTGATATATATAATAAGAGTAATAAATTAATAGACACAATATCGTTTACTAAACTTATTGAAGGTGAGAACTAGTACAACGTTGTACTTAGTAACGGATTTGTTAGTGTACCTTAGAGTTGGGCAGGAGTACCTGATACAGAGTTTGAATAGCAAACTGTAGTATCTGTATATAAAGGTAGTTTACCTGAATCTAATTTTACAGTTGAATAGACAAGCCAGAGTTGTACATAGAGTGTATCTGGTAATGTTGTTACGTTTAGTAATTTCGTTGAATAGGGTACTGCTAATATAGATGTACATATAGGTGATATAACACAAACTGTACAGTTTAAGTTTGGATTAAATAAAACACCTAATAAGATTGAGTATAGATATTAGATAGGTGTTACATAGCCATAGTTAGATAAATCTAATCCTAATCCGTAGGGATGGGAAGTCTATTTAACTAGTACACCTAATGATAATGAATATTTATGGATGATATACACAGAAAAAGATTATAAAGGTAATCTTGTAAATCAATGGTGTGATCCTATACGTATAACTGGAACTAATTAGGTGTATAAATACGCTGAATAGAGTAGTTATGTGTTTACTGAACATCAAGATGGTAGTTTAACTCCTAGTACTATAACTATATCTTCATACAAAATTGTTGGATAGTCACAACCTGTACCGTTAATGACAACTGTAAAGTATGGTAGTGTAACTACTGTATCTGATGATGTACATGTTATAAATATAGGTACAGATATTACTGATACTACAATATTTGAAGTGTATGATGGTACTGAGCTTATAGATTATATAACTATAACTAAAATTAAAGATGGTGTTGATACATATAACGTTATACTTACTAATGAATAGGCTTCTATAAGTTAGGAAACTGATGGCAGCACTAGCCAAACATTAAATACTCAAGTACTTGTGTATAAAGGGTAGACACAATTATAGTATGATTAGTATTCAGTTACATACACAGCTAATGGATGTACTGTAACTGCTGGTGCTAACAAAACGTATACAATAACAAATTTCACTGCTGATCAAGGTAGTGTAGATTTTGTTATTACAGTTTCTGGATTAACATTTAATAAGAAGTTTGTTTATTAGAAATCTAAACGAGGTGTACAAGGGCAGCATTAGTATTCATACTGGTTAGAGTCTAGTTAGCGTATACTTAAATTTACAAATAATGATACTACTTATTCTGAATCATCTATAAAATTTGATAGTAAATACAAAATAGGTGAAGGCTAGATAAACGCATTTAATGGGTATTTCGTTATAAAATACACTAGTGATAATGTTACATATACTACTCTGTATTCTAGTACTACAGCAGAGTCTACTGTAACTATTCAGCCAAATACATTAGGGAAACGTATAAGTAATATAAAATGTGAATTATATTCTAATTCTGCTAAAACTATATTGTTAGATCAGATGAATATACCTGTTATTGAAGGGAATGTATATGCTATATTAACTAACGAATATTATTAGTTACCAACTAATAGTAGTGGTTTGAAGTATACTATACCTACTGATCCTATAAGCAAGATTGAAGTATATTTAAATAATGTGTTACAGTCTGGTTGGACTTTTGCTGTATCTAACCAAGTTGGATGTACTTGCGAAGTCGATAGTAATGGAAATATAAAACTAAAAACTATTTCTTAGGACAATGGGTACGCTGATATAACTGCTAGTAAATCTGGATATTCTATAACTAAACGATTTAGTGTAGTTAAAAATAAACAAGGTATTACTGGTAACTACATCGATTATATATTCATAAACGCATAGACACAACCATAGATTCCTACTGGTGTAGCACCAATTGGTTGGACTGATTTTCCTACTACTCCACCTGCAGGTCAGTTTACATGGATGAGT
>ERZ795045.3854-NODE-3854-length-12720-cov-6.862535_pt1 | contig 12720 bp, 9 predicted proteins | sample MGYA00375129_ERZ795045 | MGnify/ENA primary metagenome ERZ795045 (study PRJEB30174, sample SAMN05720166) | activated sludge metagenome | isolation source: anaerobic digester from wastewater treatment plant | place: Japan | collected 2015-05-15 ... | reverse complement strand
ACAGGAAGGGTATAGCGAATATATTCAGGTCCTGGACGGAAGGATAGGTCTTCTATAATTTTTAATGCGGTATCGTAATCTTCAAAATTATCCTGAAAAAACTTCATTACATCTTTGAGATAAAAGTTTTTATTATCATCAATATAATATTCAAATATTTGATATTTTTCACCATCAGAGATATGAATAGGAGTAATGGGGGTGATTTTGAATACTCCATGTCTTTTTTTATCATTCATTTTTTTATCTCCTTTTCAGGTAATTGAAAATAGATATTGAGTGCGAGTCCAGAACGCCAAATAGGATGAGGCTCTTCATTATAACTGATGTCAAGCACATCCCCTTTAGGCTTTCCATCTTTTGCGGGGAAAATACTCCCCTCAATACACATACGAATTGACATTTTAGGGTTATCTCCTCCTGCCAGGTCATGTATCCACCCTCCCCGAACAGTACATTCATAAGAGGCAATACCATTTAAAATACCATCATTAAATTCTTCCTTAGTGGGATGATAAAGGCTAAGTGTGGTTATAGTATTAAGGTCTAAATTTTCGTGCCCGCTTACAACTAAGATATCTTTATCTACTAATTGTTTCAGATTGTTGGATTGTAAGGGTATTATTTTTACTATAGAAAATTGCCCAAAACCAGAAGTGCGTTCTCCCCCGATTCCTAATTTGCCAAGAGCAGAAAGGACCTTTTCAAAGGATTCCAATTCGGTTTCTTCTAATTTAACAAGAAACCACAGTCCAACGCCTTCTTCAGTATTAATTTCATAATAATTCTGTGGATAGGGAGTTGCTTGATTTGTTACCCTATCTATTACCGTAGAGATCTTATAATTTTCCTTAACAATTTTTTGGGTGGGAAGCCCGCCTTCTTTTTTTATTTCATTTAATTCTGTATCCAAACACAAAGTAGTTCCTTTATTTCCATCTAAATAGGGATAATCTTCTTTTCCAGCGTCTTTGTAAACAAGAAGTTTTGCAAAGAGTCCTTCGGAGACATACTTAACCTTTTTCCATTTTTTTCGGTCTGATTTATCTGCTGTGTCAAGTTTTTTTTCTTCTTCTTTTTTTTCATCCTGACTATCATCTGTAGAAGGGACAAAAGGTTTTGGATATAAATATATAGAATTATAATATGGATAAATGGAAGAGAGAAGAAGGTTTTTTGCTCGGTCTTCTCTCAGCCAATAAGGGTCTATCGTAGATGAAACGCAAAGAAAAGCAGAATGCAGGACATCGGAATGAACTATAGCTGTGGACTTCCTCGCATGGCTGTTTATACCTTTGAAGAAGGGACTATTCGGTTTGAGTTTAACTCGGTAATAAGGCATGAGGATTTACTCCTTAGAAGATTTAGCGTTGGAAAGTATTTAACCACTGAGTGTATATCATATTCTGCTCTAAATTGGTATCTTCAGTTAAATTATTTAGTTTTACTTTTCTCGTAGCAAATTTAATTTGTCCATATCCACGAGAACCCATACCACCAAGATAATCGTTCTCAAGTAAATCCATACCTTCCTTAAGAGTATTTAACGAGGAAGAAAGCCATTCATCTTTCAAATCGGGGGGGTCGTATATATTTAGAACTATTTGATAGTTAAATTTAACTCCGGCAGGGACACGTTCTATTTTTCTTGGAGTTGCAGCAGAGGTAATTCTATCTATAACCACCTCGGTTTTGGCTTGTGTATACGGTAAGTCTACATACAAAGATTCTTCTAATTTTTTAGCAGAGTCATTTGTTAATGAACAATCGCGAACTATTAACCTTGTAGGTAATGAATAATCAATTAGATATGTATTTCCATCATTTTTTAATTTTTTTATTTCCTCATTTGTAGTTCCAAAAAGATGGAAAATAATACCTTTTTTAGGATTATTATAGGTCTCCAAAGAATCACATGTGAAGATTCTGCTATTAGCAACATCGCTTAATTTTCCTGGGCAATAAACTTTTTCAAGCAAGCATCTCATTTTTCCTTTTAAGGAACTACCGGGAATGTAAGGTTTTCCATCTGTTGCATTTCGGATTACAACAGTATCTACTCCGCCAATTGAAAGACCTGTTTCAGAACCTCCTATACGCAGTCCTGTGAGGAGTTCAATTTCTCCCGTAATAATTAACTGAGCAACTAATTTTGTTAGTTTGGTTGTTGTACTCATATTCATATCTCCTATTTATTTTATTTGTGTTTGTTTTTGTTTAATCTTTTCCACCTTTAGCTTTGTGATAAGCCAGAATAGCTTCAAAACCTTTACAAAATAGGCGAAACCGTACTAATTGTTTTTCTTTATCATTCTGAATCTCTTTATCCGTTACCACATCAATTGCTTTATCTGTAATCTCTTTTAATTTATCCACCTCTTTATTCCTTTTGGCAGTATAAGCAAGCATTGGTTTTAACATAAGTAATTGAGGTATGAATCTCTTTGGATCTTCAAAGTTTTCAATTTTCTTGATATGTCCAAATATTCGGCGTATCTGAGTTGTTGTCAAATGAACTTTATTTGCCAGGTAATCCCCGCAATTTTCAGCGTCTTTAATAAACTCTGGCGTAATCCCATCCCTTACCATTTTTGCAAAAAAATTAGGATTGGGTTCAGGGATTGGTGAGTGTTGATTTCTTTCTTGATTCCAACCACGGTTCCTGTCTTGATACATAGATACTCTCCTTATGTTATATGTTGTTTAATTTTTTGTTCTGTTTTTCTCGCGTTAAGAATTCGACCCAGCGCAGAATAGCACTGAGTTTATCTTCAATATTGTAAGTTGTATTTTTATGCTCAAGTAATTTATTTTGAATTTCTATAATAATTTCCGTTTGGTCATTAGAATCTTTTGTAGTGTATTTTCGGAGCCCGTAGACCAGTAACCATTTCCAGCGTTCGAGAATAACTTGTTTTTGAATTTCCTCTGTATTTAAACCTTTTGCTTTAAGTTTTTTCTTTTTTTCATTTTGTTTTTGATAGACATAGGTAATGTCAAAAAGCTTGTTTAATATTCCCTTGAAAGCCACATTATCTTTTTGTTTTTCGAACAAATTTAATAATTTTTCTTTAATATAAAAAACATCATCTTTTTCTTCATAGCCAATTTCGGTGTCGAAAATAACAAGTGTATCTTTCTCCTTATTATTGTGTTTGTAGGATTTTGCTTGATTTTCTGCATCTTCCGCCATTCTGGCACAAATTCGCACAGGAATAGAATGGTCAACAACAATAATTCCACCTGAGAAAGATAGGTTTCCATGAGTGTATCTATCAAAATCATCTCGAAGTTCGAAAGCAAAATCAATTACTTTATCCCATGCCCCAACAATGAATAGGTCGTCTCCCCCGCTGTAGACTATGCCGACTGTACCTTTATAACCCTCTTTTTCTGCAAGATGATTTACATATCCTTCAAAGAAATCAGATAGTGCGGAACTTAACATTGCGGAACGGGATAAAGTATTGTAATATCCCAATCCTCTATTAAAAACATTTCCGAGATTGTCCACATCCGCCCGAAAGATAGCTATTTTTTCAGGCCCTTTAGAGGCTTCAGCAAAATCCTCAAATTGTGCAGGGGCTAATGGTAGGTATCTGTCATCATCTTCTTTCTGTTTTCTATTATTACTATCAAGATTTTCTTTTAAAGAGGGCCAGTAATTAGCAAAAGGACGAAGTGAAATAGAAATTTTATCTAACTTGTCCTTCAATATTTCCGTTACTGTAGTAGAGATGTTAAATTTATCTAAAAAGGTAATTTCAGTTACATTGTCTAAATTCGTTTTTTCTTCCAATTTATTAAGTATCTTATAGTCATACCCTAAACTATTTATGAACTGCAAAGGGAGAGGATTTTTATCTATACTTTCTACTTTTGTTCGAACCATCCATATTGCGTTTCGAAGTGTCTTTGCAAAATCTTCTAATTGTTTGTCATCTTTTTGGGCGTCTTTATCTTTTTTCTGGTCTTCTTTAGTAGAAAGAAAATTTCCAAAATCTTCTAATTGTTGATCATCTTTTTGGGAGTCTTTATCTTCTTCCTGGTCTTCTCCAGTAATATATTTTGATATTGGATATTTTGTTTTATCCATTTTGCCAAAAATTTCATTGTAAAATTTATCGCAATCTTCCGATTCTTGTGAGAAAACCGAGTATCTTTGTTTCTTTCTTTTTCCGACTTCTTGAGTTACATTTCTCCATACAGAAGTAAATCCGCCAACACAGAAATGGGATAATTTCACCGGGGTTGTAGCAAGTAAAAGGTGTAGTTCACCTTTCATATATTCGAGCAATTTGACCGATATGTCCTGATTAAGTTTTTCCACTTCTTCCTTTACTCCTTTGGGAAGTAATATAAAAAATCTCCCCCCCCCGGAATAAATAATATTGCATGGAGGTAGGCTAAAGTGTTCGCAGATATAAGTTGCAATAAATTCACAAAGGAGTTGGAGGAGGAAGGAACGGGCTTTGAGTTGTTTTGCAGCACCCTTAGAGGGGATAGAATAAATATATTCTTGGATACCGGATACATCTCCACACAGGAAGGTGAAAAGTTCAAGATCATCTTTCTCTATAAACTCTTCTACCTTTCCTTCAGATTCTTTTTTTTCATTGGCAAGTTCTTGTATCTTATTTGTATCTTTTACACCTCTTTTTCTCTCTTCATGTAGTTCTCTATCTATGGATCGTAGTTTATCCAAAAATACTCCCAATTCATCATTATATTTTTTCCATTTCGCCAAACAAGCATCAATATTCTTTTCATCAATACCCGAATTTTCATTCAGTAAACTATAAGTGAAACATGATGCAATTGCGGAAGTTATTCTTAAATGTTGATATAAACTGATATCCGGGAAAATTTTTTGTTTTTCTGTGGGTGTTGTGGAGGGAATTCTGCTTGTATATTTTTTCAATAGTGACAGCCATGTGGTGTATGGGAGGTTAAGCTTATTAAAATCCGTCCAGCCTAAAGTTTTCAGATCTTCAATAAATTCATCCCATAAATTTTTATAATCTTTCTGTTCTCCTTCGTTAGCGGTAGTAGGGAAAAATACATTTTCTGAGTAATCGGGATATGGGCTAAGCTGGAGATAAGTTTTATTTTTTTTCTCTTCTGCTGTTTTAGTGCATAGAAGATTATCAAATATGTTTTCAAGTCGGGCAGTGGACGGAGTAAAAGTAGGAGGTTCTTCATTAATTTGGTCATTCTTCCCATGTTCATATACATTTCTTTCACCAGAGGAAAGCCAATCGGCTAATTTTATAACTTTTGATTGCCAATCATCTAACTCTTTGATGTGGTGATGGAGTGCCCAACGATGGATATCATTATCATTAATAAATTTTTCTATAAAACTACAACTCCAATGAGCATGGTCATAAGTATTAAAATATTCTTTTTCCTGTTTCGTAAAAGGTTTTTCTTCCCCTGTTCTTTGCCAGAATTTACCAATATCATGCAATAACGCAGAAAGGGCGACTCTTTCAATGGCTTGTCTTATTTCATTTTTATTTTCTGTCATATAAATTCCTTTCTATTGTTTTGATGATAAAGAGGCAAGAAATATGCCAGGATTGTGGCTGTTTGATGTTTTTGTTTTATGTTATAGATAAATAGAGAATTAGTATAAAGGGGCGGATATTTTTCCTGTTGAAAAATTTTAAATCTATATTTAAATATTTCAATCCACATTTAATTTTCTTTCTTTAAGTATTGGCTTATGGCTTGAGGAGTTATTCCTAATAGTTTTGCTGCCTGAGATTGATTACCTTTTGTCATTTCGAGTGCTTTGCGTATATAGAAATCGTGAATTTCATTTTTAAGTGAATCTAATTGGAACCCTTCATAGAGGGTTGGCAAATACTGAAGGTATTCTTCCGAATCTTTGATTGAGGGTGAAAAACTGATGATGTCTGGAGTAATAATCCGTTGGTCTCCTGAATTTATAATTGCTTCTTTTATAGTTTTCTCTAATTCTCGAATATTTCCGGGCCAATTATACTTTGTTAGTTTTTGCATTGCCTCAGGAGTAATTTGAACTTTAGGTGTTTTGTTATCAAATTTTGTAACAAAATATTCAATAAGAAGGTGTATATCCGTAATTCTCTCTCTTAACGGAGGTATAATCACTTTAACCCCCCTTATACGGTAATAAAAATCTTCCCTCATTTTTCCTTCTTTAACAAGTTCTTCTAAATTTTTATTTGTAGCGAAAACAAAACGGACATCCGCTTCTTCTTCTTTATCACTACCAACAGGACTGTATTTTTTATCTTCCAGAAAACGAAGTAGTTTAACCTGCAGACTAAGAGGAACATCCCCAATTTCATCAAAGAACAAAGTCCCATTTTGTGCAGTTTTACAACGTCCATCTCTATTACTAATCGCTCCGGTGAAAGCACCTTTTTTGTGTCCAAATAGTTCACTTTCAAATATATTTTCTGTTGTTCCTGCACAGTGAAAAGGGACAAATTCTCCTTTTCTCCCACTTACTTTATGAATCATTTTTGCAAACAGTTCTTTTCCTGTTCCGGTTTCGCCTAATAGTAATATATCTACATTTTCTCTGGCATAGTTCCATGCTTGTTGACAGGCTTTTATAAAGTTCTGTGAGTTTCCTATTAGACCATAATCGTAGAAGGATTCCGGGAGGGTATCTTCCTTTTCCCAATGAACAGTAATTTTGGGAGAAATTACAGGAAATTCAGGCTTGGTTAAATCAATTTGTGTTATTTCCGGTTTCCCAGATGGAGTATATTTTCTTTCTTTAACATGAATAATTTTCGCTGGAATTTTTCCACTTGCAGTTACCAATAACCAGCATGCATGTATTGCAGGGGTTCCCGAAGTTACGGAAATGAATATCTCGTAATTTTTTTGAAATAACAATTCATTCTCTTTTTCAACAAATTTATTTATTGCATTAATTATCTCAGCGTGGTTTGTTGGGTCATTAATATTTGTATGGTGAATTGTTACTTTTTTGTCCGGATAAAGTTCCTCAATTATTTTTTTAGTATTTTCTGCCTTATCCACAATAGAGGAGGTAGTCAATAAAACAATACTATCAAAATCACCAATGTTAACAGCAGAGATAATCGGTCCATAAGGTGTTCCACCGGTGGGTGCTTTATCTTCTCTTCCGTAAGGGTCATTGGTTCCCACAAAACTTAATAAGAGGGAGGGTTTTCTTCCCATATACATCGCTCCTTTTTTATATTCAATTTTTACTTAAAATAGGAGTTTAGAAAAAAATAGGGGGAAAAGTCAAATTTTTTTAGTAACTAAAAGTATTGTTATTTTTCGGGTAGGTCGGATGGATGAGAACCGATGGCGATAATACTGCAGGCGTAGATGGGAGTTAAGCCGAGTTGAGTTGCTTCTTGAATGAGTTCTTCATCTTCAGCACCAGGGTTAATATAGAGTTCGTTATGTTTTTTCCTGGCAATGGATGGGAGGAGTAATTTGCCAATTTGAGGGGGAACATAAACGCTGATGCGGTCAATAGGGTCGGGAACATCTTCGATGGATTTGTAGCAGGGAATCCCTTCGATTTCCGTAAGATTGGGATTGACGGGATAAACAGTCCATCCTTTAGAGAGATACGCACGAATTGCTTTGTTGCTGTATTTGCTACGGTCTGCGGACGCACCGATGATTGCTACCGTTTTGGGCATATTGTTATTTTTCTTTTTTAGGTTTAGAGCGTTGTAAAACTTCGTCAATTAGTCCGTATTTCTTTGCCTCATCAGCACTGAGAAATAGATCGCGGTCGGTATCCTTTCGTATAACTTCAATTGGTTGTCCTGTATGTCTGGCAAGGATTTGGTCAATGGTTTCTCCGATGCGAACAATTTCTTGGGCCTGAATAGCGATATCTGTTGCCTGTCCCCGAACACCGCCCATCAATTGGTGTAATAGAAATCTTGAATAGGGGAGAGCATAACGTTTTCCTGGTGTTCCTGCGGACATTAGAACAGCCGCCATACTTGCTGCCTGTCCAAGACAGATGGTTGTAATTTCTGGTCGAATAAATTGCATTGTGTCATATATCGCTAACCCAGCGGTTACACTACCTCCAGGACTATTGATGTAAAGATTTATATCTTTGTCGGGGTCTTCTGCTTCTAAATAAAGTAATTGAGCAATTATGTAATTCGCAACATAATCGTCAATAGGCATTCCCAAAAAAATAATTCGGTCTTCAAGCAGGCGAGAGTAAATATCATAAGCCCTTTCACCACGGCTGGTTTGCTGATATATTGTAACTGCTTGTGGGTCAATAGGATTGACTGTATAGGGGTTTATGCCATGCCTTATTAATTTTTCAATAGGGTTTTCCATGTTATTACCATATTTTTAATTTTGTTGTTCGTTTTCTTTTTGCCATTCTTCTCGGGAAATTGTTTTAGTCTCAATTTTTGCGTTGTCCAGGATAAGTTTAATAACTTTTTTTCGTACTATTGTATCTGTTACTTCATCTTTTCCTTGGTCTTGAATATAGGACCGAATTGTATCTATGTCAATGCCTGTCCTATCTTGTAAATTCTGTGCTTCATTTTCATAATCACTGTCTGAAACTTCAATGCCTTCAGCCTCAGCTATTTCACTGGCAGCTGTGTACCATTTAATTGTTTTTTCGGCTCTATCTTTTGCATTTTTTTCCAACTCTTCTCTTTGTTTTTCAATTTCTGATATTGGGATTCTCATCCGCATCATTTGCTGGATATGCTCTTCCACTTGATGACTTGCTACTTCTTCAATAAGCGATTTGGGGATTTCAAATGTGCTGTTTGCAATAATTTGTTCTATTGCAGATGCTTCTAATTCGGAATCCGCTTCCTCCAGAAATGCTTCTTCTATCTCTTTCTTTATTTTTAGTTTAAGGTCCTCAAGGCTTTCAGCCCCTGCTTGTTTTGCGAATTCATCATCTAATGTGGGTAATTCTTTTCTCTTTATATCTTTAATTTTAATTTCAAAAATAGCTTTTTTCCCAGCGAGATTTTGGTTCGTATAATCTTCTGGGAATTCTACCTCGCAGGTTTTTGTTTCACCAACTTTAGCCCCGATGAGTGCTTCTTCAAATTTTCCGAAGAATCGTTTAGAACCCACAATATATGGATAATTGTTAGCACTGCCTCCGGGGAAACTTTCTCCGTCAATAGTTCCGTTGAAGTCGATAATTGCTTGGTCACCATTAGTTATTTCTGCGTCCGGAACAGATTGATATATAGCAAAACGATTTCGTAGGAGTTCCAACCGTTCTGTAATCATATTTTCATCAGGTTCGACAACTTTTCGTTCCAGCTCAAGCCCACGATATTTGCCTAATTCACATTTGGGTGCTACTTCAAAGGAGATTTGGAATGATATATCTTGGTCTTCTGGTAATTTATCGAGTTCTTCTATTCCCTCAAATTTGGGTTGTGAGAATGCTCTTATTTTTTTGTCTTCCATAAGTTTTTTAACTGATTCAGATATGACTTTATCCAGAGCCTCTTTCCGTGCTATTTTTCCAAATTTATTTTCCACAAGCCACATCGGTGCTTTCCCTCGACGAAAGCCTGGAAGTTCCGTGTGCTCTTTGACTTCTTCCAGATTTTTACTTGTTTGTGCCTTTGTATTTATTGCGGGAATAGTTATTTTTACGGAGTATAGACAATCCCCTTTATATTCAATTTCATATTCAGGGTCTTTTTCGAATTTAAACTCTTCTTCTTCTGTATCATGAGCATGGTGGTGATGTTTATGCTCATGAGTTTCTTGTGCTGTTGTTTGTTCTGAGGTAGTTTCTGATACAGATGGAGTTAAGGTATTATCATTGTTGTTTTCTTGTTCTGTCATGACCGTTAACCTATATTTATGTTTTTGTTATTTATTGACTTTAAATTTCCACGTTCATAATGTGGGCGAGGCGGGAGTTGAACCCGCACACCTCGCGGTACTGGATCCTAAGTCCAGCGCGTCTACCAATTCCGCCACTCGCCCCTCATGCTAAATAAACATTGGGGTTTAAAAGAGTATCACAAATCTATATTTTTTTACAACTTTTAAATTAGAGCATGATAATGTTTGTATGTATTTATGTTGCTTTTAATGCTGATAATAGTTGATTAGATTCCAGACAGTAGATTACTTTTTGAACCAAGTCTTCATCAGTAAGTTGGAACATTTTTAATTGTTCTTCTCGTGAAGCGTGCTCACAGAAGATGTCAGGGATTCCTATTCGGAAGATTTTAAGGTCTTCCGTTTGTGGTCGTCGGTTTTCATTAAAAAATTCCAGTATGGCAGAACCAAAGCCACCGATGATTGTATTTTCTTCTACGGTAAATAGCTTTGTTGCTGAAATGCTATTTAGAGTTTTGGCATCTAATGGTTTAATCCACCGTGCATCAATGACACCAATATTAATACCGAGTTCACGAAGTTTTATGGCTGTTTTTATGCAGGTGTTTACCTTTGAACCTACAGTGATGAGATAAATATCATCGTTGGGGATTAATATATCAGCACCGCTAAAGTTGCGGTTTTCTTTATCCCCTGTAGGTATTGCTATCGTTTTGGGGTATCGAATTGCGGTGGGTACTTCTTGTTGTATAGCGAGTGAAAGTAGATTTTCGAGGTCAATCCCGTCTCTTGGAGAGCAAATATGTAGGTTTGGGATGAGTCGTAAGTAGGACAAATCGAAAGTGCCACTGTGTGTAGGTCCGTCTTCGCCGACTAATCCAGCACGGTCTATAGCAAATACTACGGGTAAGTTTTGAAGGCAAATGTCATGAATAATTTGGTCATAAGCACGTTGTAAGAAAGTGGAATAAATAGCGACGATAGGTCGAAAGCCACGCACAGCAAGCCCTGCAGCAAGGGTTACTGCATGTTGTTCACAAATGCCTACATCAAAAAATCTATCTGGAAAATTTTGAGCGAAATTTGTTAATCCTGTACCAGCTGGCATTGCTGCTGTGATGGCAATGATTCGCTCGTCTTTCTCTGCTAATTTGCATATTGCGTCACCAAAGTGTTCCGTGAAACTTTTTTCAATCTCGGTTGGTAATTGTTCAGGGATAATTCCATCACCTTCTTCGTCGGTCTTCGCTATTTTCTTTGGTTTAATTCCATGATATTTTTGTGGGTCTTTTTCTGCTTCTTTGAACCCTTTTCCTTTTTCTGTTCGACAATGAAAGAGTACTGGTCCAGTAAAATATTTAAGTCGTTGCAGGCATTCAATTAAAAGGGGTAGGTCGTGACCATCTACAGGTCCAATATAATTGAAACCCAGTTCCTGGAATAAAGAACCTTTTGTGATAAATCCTTTGACAGATTTTTCCAAATCTTGAATGGTTTTAGTTACCCGTTCTCCTACAATTTTCTTGACGAAACTACCGACATCTTCTTTGGCTCGTTTGTAGGGGTATGCAGTAATCAAACGATTGAAATATCGTGCAAGGGCTCCCGTATTGGGAGCAATAGACATCTCATTATCATTTAAGATAACAAGTATTCTTTTGCCTAAATGGCCTGCATGACTTAAAGCCTCCATAGCCATTCCACCCGTCATTGCACCGTCGCCAATAACAGTAATTATCTGGTAATCCTCATTACGAATATCACGTGCAATAGCCATACCAATACCTGCAGAAATTGATGTTGAGCTATGTCCCGTGCCAAAAAAATCTAATGGGCTTTCTTCAATTCGTGGATATCCGCTAATTCCGCCTTTTTTACGAAGTGTATCAAAAATGTGATTTCTACCTGTTAAAATCTTATGAGCGTATGCCTGATGCCCAACATCCCAAATAAGAATGTCCTTACCTATATCGAAAACGTAATGTATAGCAATTGTTAATTCTACCACCCCCAATGGAGAAGCAAGATGGCCTCCATTATTTAGTACGGTAGAGATAATTTTTTCCCGAATTTCTGATGCTAATATCTCTAATTCATCTAATGACAACATCTTTAAGTCATTGGGAGAATTTATATTATCAAGGAGAGACATTCTACTTTTTATCCTATGTGTTCAAACAAATGTCAACCAATTATCTATATGATACCATAGATTTCTGATAAATTTCTTATTATTTGGTATTAGTGATATTGTGCTATAATTAACACACGTTATTATATTTTTAGTCCGTTTTTTTATAAAAGTTTTTGTAGTATAGAAGGTTGTTTTATGAATCATTTCCATAATGTTCTTTCTGTATTTATTATCATTTTGTTTTCTTTTTGTAATTTTATTTATTCCGATGAAACAGCAGAATTGGGAAGAAAGGTTTTTCAGCAATATGCTTCCTCTGTTATAACAGTGAAAGCTAACTTACTTATAACCACATCCGATAGTGAAGAAGAAACTGTTGGTCAATGCACAGCAGTTTTAGTCACACCATCTGGAGTAGCAGTTCTTGCCTTATCAGCGTTAGACCCATCTATATTATTAGATCAGGAGATGAGAAATTCTGTTAATATTCGTATCGCCTCAATAAAGATGATATTTAAAGAAGACAAAGAAATAATAGCGGAAGTTCTATTGCAAGATAAAGAAAGAGATATTATGATAATCCGAGCAAAGGAGGCTATTCCTGAAGATGTGGCTAAAGTGCCTTTAAATAAGGAAAATATCTCTGTCCCTCAGGTATTGGATCCATTATTATTGATTATGCAGCATGGGAAAATTGCTCGTCGCTCTCACAGTGTAGCAATACTCCGTGT
>ERZ795045.3849-NODE-3849-length-12729-cov-5.141865_pt1 | contig 12729 bp, 5 predicted proteins | sample MGYA00375129_ERZ795045 | MGnify/ENA primary metagenome ERZ795045 (study PRJEB30174, sample SAMN05720166) | activated sludge metagenome | isolation source: anaerobic digester from wastewater treatment plant | place: Japan | collected 2015-05-15 ... | reverse complement strand
CGACGGCGCCGCTCACCGGGACACCCGGCACGAAGCTCGAGGGGTCGGCGTGGTCAAGCCTCACTTCCAGCGACAGGGACGGGTCTCCCGCGAGCCTGGGGAAGGGGGCGAACAGCCCGACGGTGCCGCTGGCGGCCACGGTCGACCCCCCGTTCCTGATGGTGAGATCCTCTATCTCGAGCGTGGAAGCCCGGGTCACCTTTCCCCTGAGCGATACGTCGCCGAGCCTCACATCGCCTATGGTTCCTCCCGAGAACGACGCCTCGAACGCGATCTCTGGGCTCTTGAAGGGGCCTGCGGCCCTGAATCCAGACCTCAATGCACCCGAGCCGTCGACGCCCGCGATCCGCTTGAGCAGGGTCGAGCTTTTCGGCGAGGACACTTGACCGGTGACGTCCATGGATGCGCCGGCGAGATCGATCAGACCCGAGAGGGAGGCCTCGATGCCCGAGGCCTGCGCCTCGAGCTTCGCGATGGTGAGGCGGCCTGCCGAGGAGGAGACCCGGCCCCGCACCCTCGCATCGTCCCTGGAGAGCAAGGGCGGCGCGGTCAGGGCACGGCAGACCGCATCGAACGAGGCCTCGACCCTTCTCTTCGACGGTGACACGCCGGAACCCTTGATGCGCACCACCGGGCTCAGCCTGCCCGTGACCCCTTCCGGCACGCCGGGTATCTCCTGAAGGCTCAGGCTCGTGCCGGTGACCGAGAGCTCGTAGGCGAGCGCATCCTCTTCCTTGACACCCTCGAAGAGCCCCTCGGGGAACACCCCTCTCAAGTCCAGAGAGCCTTGCGCCTTCAGGTCGCCCGAGGCGAAGGGCACACAGAAGTGGTCGATGGTCAGGAACCGCTCGTGGATCTTCCCGCGGGCCGAGACCGGCCCGATGCCGCGACCCTTGATCGTGGCCACCGGGCCTGCGAGGCTGATGTCCAGGTCCGGCTCGTCCCATGCGCCGCTCGCCCTCACGGTGGCCTGCACGGCCCCCTTCAGGTCCCAGCCTGTCCCGAAGAGGTTCTCGAGGTACGAGGCGGCGCCGTTCACCGTGAACTCGAGGTCGAGCTTCGCCTTTTGGGACATCTCGGAGACCGCCCCCTTCATGGCGGCCGTGGTGGACCCTGACGTGAGGTGCACGTCGATCCCGGTGATCCTGTCGTTTATGATCGAGCAGGAGGCCTTGCCGCTTCCCAGGAAGACGCGCCTCCCCGAGACGAAGAGGGACGGCGATGTCCTGGGGGAAGACAGGTGCAGCACGGAGTCCCGCTCGAAGGATGCCTGCATGGCGAGGTCCGTGTCGTCGAGCCTCACGACGGGTGCGGCCTGATCGTCCCGGTATTCAATGGTGGCCCCTCTCGAGACGAGCCGCCGTATGTGGACGTCGACGGGGGCCGGACCCGGGGTCTTCTCCACGAAGGCCGACTCGATGGTGAGCCAGCCGTCCTCGTCGAGCTCGAGCAAGAAGAGGGGCCTGTCGATCTCGATGGTCACGAAGACGAGGTCCTTGCGCAGGAGGCGGGCGAGGTCCGTCTTCAGGAACGCCCGATCCGCCTCGAGGACCTTTCTCCCCCCGGGCGCCAGGATCACCGGTTCGAGGATGGTGACTTCCTGGGCCACGAGGTCGACCTCGATCTTCTCGCCCCTGATCTCTCCCGGGTAGAGCGTGTTGACGAAGCCGAGCAGGCGTGCGGCCCCCTCGCTCGTGGAGAAGTACGCCTGGGCGGCGAGGATCACCGCCGCAGCGAGGGCCGCGGCGGTGACGGAGAGTGCCGCGAGGATCACGATGGCCTTGCGCATGCGTCCCCCGGGTTTCTCAAGCGCCGTCTGCGTGCCTGGTCTTCTCGTCCACGGGACAGGTCCCTGCTTCCCCGTCCTTGCCGGTGTCGCCCCTGAGCAGGGGGATGAGGCCGAGCACGCTGTCGAGGTCGCCCGAGACGACGATGACGTCGCCGGGCTCCAGCGTGTCCTCCCCGCCCGGGTTGACGATGGTCCTCTCCCCCCTGCGGATCGCCAGGATGCTCACCTTGTGTCTCTTGCGCACCTGGGTCTCGATGAGCGGCCTCGAGGCGATGGGGCAGCCCGGGTGCACCCTGAGGGTGTGCACCTTGAAGTCCGGGAGGGTCCTCTGTAGGTCAGTCATGGTGGTGGCCTCGCCGGAGAGGCTCCTGAGCATGCTGTACCCGCTGGAGCGGAGATCGGCGATGAGGCGCTCGATGTCGTCCCGGGGGACCATGTATTCGGACAGGGCCCTCGAGAATATCTCGATCGATGTCTCGTACTCCTCCGGGATGACCTGGTCAGCGCCGAGGGCCAGCAGCGGCTCCACCTCCTTCACGTAGCGCGTCCTCGCGATGATGTGGGCGTGGGGGTTCATCTTCCTCACGAGCTCGGTGACCCTTCGGGCGGAGGCGGCGTCAGGGATGGTGATGACCACCACGTTGGCCTTTTCCGTGCATACGTATCTGAGCACCGCCTCCTGGGTCGCGTCGCCGTAGACGATGGGCTCGCCCTTCTTCCGCTCGGATCTCACCGTGTCAGGGTTCATCTCGATGACCACGCGCGGGATCCCCGCCATGGCGGCGGCCTTCGAGACGTTCCGTCCGTTCAGCCCGTAGCCGATGACCACGAGGTGACCCTCCATGTCGACGGCCCTGGCCTCTCCCCGGGCGAGCGCGCCGGAGGTCTTCAGCCCCGTGAGCAGGCGACGCGGCAGCGGCATGCGCACGGACAGGTCGGCCAGCGCCGGCGAGGTGTTTATGAGAAACGGCGTGGCTGCCATGGTCGCGAGCGTGATGGCCAGGATGGTCTGGTACGTCCCGGAGCCGATGAGGCCCATGGCCAGGCCTGTCCCGCTGAGGATGAACGAGAACTCGCCGATCTGGGCCAGGGCGAGCCCGGTGAGCACCGTGCTCCTGAACGGGAATCCCAGCGCGAGCGTGGACAGGCTCCCGGTGAAGGTCTTCATGCCCACCACGAGCACGGCGAGACCGGTGATGGCCGGGAGGTGGTCAGCCACGAAACCCAGGTCGAGGAGCATGCCCACGGAGATGAAAAACAGGCTCATGAAGATGTCCCTGAGGGGGAGCACCCTGCCCAGGGCCTCCTGGCTGTACTCCGACTCTGAGATGATGAGGCCCGCCAAGAACGCGCCGAGCGCGGGGGAGAGACCCAGCCGGGAAGTGAGCCAGGCGATGCCGATGCAGAGGAGGACCACGCTCAGGAGGAACAGGTCCCTGCTCTTGGTCCGTGCTATCTGGTGGAGCAGCCAGGGGACCGCCCACCGGTACGACACGTAGAGGAAGGCGAGCAGGGAGGCGGCCTTCGCCACGAGCACGCCGATGCCGCCCTCGATGCCGGTCTTGGCGTGCACGGCTATCGGCAGGAGGGGCATGAGCGCCACCACGAGGAGGTCCTGGAAGATGAGGATGGAGAGGGTGTTCTTCCCGTGCGGGGTGGTTATCTCGTACCGGTCGTCGAGCGTCTTGAGCACGATGGCCGTCGAGCTCATGGACACGAGTACGCCCGAGAAGACCGCCTCGGCCGTGCCGAGGCCCAGGGCCTTGCAGAAGATGGAGACCAGGACCGTGGTGAGCCCCACCTGGACGAGACCGCCCATGAACACGGTCCTGCCGCTGGCCAGGAGATCCTTGATGGAGAATTCGATCCCGATGGAGAAGAGCAGGAGGACCACGCCGAGTTCCGAGAGGGCCTCCACCTCCTCGACGCCCGAGACGATGCCCAGCGCGTGGGGGCCCGCGATCACGCCGGTGAGGAGGAACCCGAGGATGGGCGGGAGCCTCAGGCGCATGAAGGTGAGCACCACCACGATGCTCATGGCGAGGATCAGTATGAGATCGGCGACGAAACCCGTATCCATCCCAAGTGCCTCCATTGTACCCGCAACCGGGATGTTTTTACAGACTCAAAGCCGTGGCGGCAAGGCATTTCGATTCTCGGGCGCTGCGCATGCGTGCCGCCGTCACGGCCGGGTGCGCCCTGGCGCCCCTGCAAGATCGCCCGGCGGGCGACCCCTTGCATGCCCGGTGCAGGGCCGGCCCGGCGTCGGGCGCGGCCTCGCCTGTCTCGAAAACCCTTTCCTCCGGCAAGGCTTTTGCCTACAATCGGGCAGGTCGCATCGCAGTGGAAGGGAGGATGCATGACGGGGTTTTTCGAGATAGCCCAGATCCTCGCCCTTGCCGCGGTCTTGGGCATGGCGGGCCTCAGGCTGAAGCAGCCCCTCGTCATCGCGTTCCTGGCCGCGGGGATCCTCGCCGGGCCGTCGTTCTTGGGCATCATCCACAGCTACGAGCAGGTCGAGCTCTTCGCGCACATAGGGATAGCCGTCCTGCTCTTCATTGTCGGGCTGAAGCTGGACCTCCACCTCATCCGCACCACGGGGCCGGTCGCCCTGGCCACGGGCCTCGGGCAGGTCGTCTTCACCTCGATCATCGGCTTCGGCATCGCCGTCGCCATGGGCATGGACACCGTCAGCGCGGCGTACGTCTCCGTCGCCCTCACGTTCTCGAGCACGATCATCATCGTCAAGCTCCTCTCGGACAAGAAAGAGATAGACTCGCTCCACGGGAGGATCGCCCTCGGCTTCCTCATCGTGCAGGACATAGTCGCCATCCTGGCGCTCATAGGGCTCTCCTCGCTGGGCACCTCCGCGCACGGCGGGGAGTCCCGCCTGGCCGCCTCCCTGCTCGTGCTCGCCAAGGGCGCGGGGCTCGTGGCCGGGGTATGGGTCGTCATGCGCACCGTGTTGCCGCCGCTCACGAGGAAGATCGCCTCGTCACAGGAGATGCTCCTCCTCTTCGCGGTCACCTGGGCCATGCTCGTGGGCGCCGCGAGCGACCTCCTGGGCCTGACGAAGGAGGTGGGCGCCTTCCTGGCGGGGGTCGCGCTCGCGTCCACCGAGTACCGCGACGCCCTGAGCGCCAGGCTCGTGACGCTCAGGGACTTCCTCCTCGTGTTCTTCTTCGTGGACCTCGGCGCGCGCATGGAGTGGTCGCACTTCGGGCCCAGGGTCTTCGAGGCCTCGGTCTTCTCGGCCTTCGTGCTCGTCGGCAACCCGCTCATCGTGCTCGCCATCATGGGCGCCATGGGCTACCGGAGGAGGACGGGGTTCCTCGCCGGCCTCACCGTGGCGCAGATCAGCGAGTTCTCCCTGATCGTGGTCGCATCCGGGCTCGCCCTCGGGCACATCGGCCAGGAGATAGTCGGTCTCGTGACGGTGGTGGGCGTGGTGACCATCCTCGCATCCACCTACATGATCCTCTACTCCGACCGCCTCTACCAGGCGCTCTCGAGGTGGCTCAGGGCGTTCGAGCGCGCCAATCCCTACCGAGAGGCGCAGTGTAACGATTGCTTCATCATGCCGAGGGTGGACGTGGTTCTCGTGGGGCTCGGCGGATACGGCAGGGAGCTTGCCGAGCACCTGCTGGAGCGGGGCAGGCATGTCATAGGCGTGGATTTCGACCCCGAGGCCCTGGAGTACTGCGCGAAGAGGGGTATCCCGGTCCTCTACGGCGACATGGCGGACCCCGAGACCATCGACGGCCTCCCGTTCCTCCAGGCCCGCTGGGTCGTGAGCACCACGCGCAACCCCGCGGTGGACGTGCAGATCGTACGGCACCTGAGGGCAAAGGGCTTCGGGGGGAGAATCGCGCTGACCGCGCGCACGAAGGAGGACGCCGAGGCATACCTGCACTTCAAGCCTGACGTGGTGCTCAGGCCGTTCTTCGACGCCGCGGAGCAGGGGGCGGACGCGCTGACCGGCGCCTGGCACGCGCTCTCCGACAAGACCGGCTGGCCGGTCTCCTTCGTCGAGATCCGCGTCAAGGCGGGCAGCACCTTCGCCGGGCACGCGATCAGGGACATCCCGCTCAGGTCCGAGCTCGGCGTGGCCATTGCGGCGGTGAGCAGGGCGGGAAGGGTCTTCTTCAACCCCGAGCCCGACCTGAGGATCTTCCCCTCGGACCGCGTCGTGCTCATGGGGCCGCCCGAGGCCGTCAAGCGCGCCGAGACCATGATCCACAGGCTCGCCGACGCGCCGGGCGAAGACGACGGCTCGGCCGTCTCCCTCGTCGAGGTGCAGGTGGGCCCTGGCTCGCCGCAGGCGGGAAAGACGCTCGGGGAGACGGGGTTTCGCCGGGTTACGGGGCCCTCGTCGTGGGGATCAGGCGGGGCGACGAGTACGTCATCTCCCCCGGGCCCGACGAACGCGTGCTCGCAGGAGACACGCTGCTCGTGCTCGGAACCGCGGATGCACTCGAGCGCCTCGGCCTCGGCTTCGAGCGCGCGGCCGGAGACTCGGCCGGGGCATGAGTCCCTGCGGGTCCCCTCGGACACCACCCGCCGGGGCTGCCTCTCCAGGTGTCAGGAAGGCCGACGCCGTGCGGTCATGCCGCCTCGGCCCTCGGTGGGCTGGAGACCGGGCTTCGGAGGCGACGAAGGCCGGCCCCTATCATGCGTGGCGGGTGTTTTCCGCGCCGGGGGTCCCATGCCCCTGGTCGCCGTTTCGGCAACCCGCGGGCTGTCTTGTGCATGCTCGGCGGGTGTGCGCCAAGGGTCCTCGATTCCCCCCACGGGCCCTCGCCTTCGGCCATGGTGGGGTCGACACGTCAACGAGAGAATCACGTCTATGTCTTCGGTGCCCCGATCGAGCCCCCGTCTTCGGCCTTCCCGGTGGTGGCGTCACTCAGCCGGGCGTGCCGGCGCAGCCCCTGGCGCCGACCGATGCGTCCCAGTCGATGAGGTCTTCCAGTTCCTGCCACGACTCCACGGAGACGAACCGGTGGCCGGTGCGGTTCCACGGCTGCGAGAACACGATGGGCGTGATCCCGGCATCATGGAGCTGGCGGCAGGTGTCGAGCCTGTCGTCGACGAAATGGGTGACGCCGAGCCTCGTGAGCACCTCGAGCTTGGCCGTGTTGATGCCGGTGGCCTCCACCTTGAGGCAACCACTGTCTATCTCCGGCAGGTGGCGCCTGAACCAGAGCTCGACCGGTTCCGCAAAGGGCCTCGCCGTCACCACGAGCACGCCCGAGACCGAGCCCACCCGTCCGAGCACCTCCCTCGCGCCCTCGTTCGGGAACAGGTCCAGCTCGTGCGGCTCGTTGGTCAGCACCTCGATGATCTCGAAGGCGTGCGACCTGTCCATGTCGATGCACTTGAGGAACTCGTAGTCGGTTATGTCCTCGTACTCGAAGGAGTAGTTGTATCTCTGGCGGGCCATGCGGACGAAGAGCCTGAAGGTGTCGGCGATGACCCCGTCGAAGTCGAAGGCGAGTGAATGCGGCGGTATTCTCATCGGGTGTCCCCGTGGTTTTTCGGTACCGGCCTGTGTACCACAGATCGCTCGCGCGTGCAAACGGGCGTCGTGCGAGAGCCGGCTCTCCATGAAGAACGCTCTCTTCGCCGGAAGGGTTCGGGGGACGGCCGGGGGCCCCTGGTTTTCGTTCAAGGCAGGTGCCGACCTCCAAGGCGCGGGACCCTTCTCGGGGCCTCGGCAGGGGCGTGCGGGCCTCGGCATCGAGCAGGCTGAAGCATACGAGGGACACGTCGCCATGGCGCGGCTGGAGGTTCAGGCCGGGGCACGAAAAACCGGTTGACAAGGAACGGACATACGGGCTAACGAAAACTGCGTCGCATAGGCACGTAGCTCAGGGGGAGAGCACCACCTTGACGCGGTGGGGGTCCAGGGTTCAAATCCCTGCGTGCCTACCACTTGCCTCGTCAATGCACCCATTGAGGTGCATTCATCCTGCGGCGATCCAAAGACCACCGAATGCCTTCCTCGTTCCTTCGTGGGTGTATCCCTCTGGCGCGGATACGGGCGCTCACAGCAGAAGACGCGTCGACGGTCTTTTCCCCAAAAGAGAACCCGTTGGAAAGCGTCGATCCGTCTCAGCCGGTGAATCGGAGAGTGCGCGGTATCTTCTCGGCGAGGGCCATGGTGCTGTGGGCTCCCAGTGCGGTTGGTGGGCCGGACGGGGACCCAAAGAATTAAAAAAAGAGATGTTCGGGCTCGGGTGGTGCATGTTTTCCGTGATAGGTGTATACGTCTGCCCAGGCGTGCCGGTCGGCCCATGCGCGGGGGTTCTCCCGAGGGTGCGGGCTCGGTCTATCGTGCCTGTACACGGGAGGCCGCTGGTGGAGCCGGCGTTTGCCGGGCGGGTACCCGAAGGTGCCGGAGGCGCCGGCACCCTGCAGGGAACAGGAGGGGGTGTGAGATGCCATACCGGGTTGTCGGGATATCGGGAAGCCCTGTCACGGGCGGGAACGTGGATCGCTTCCTCAAGTCGATGATCGAGAGCGTGCGGCCGGGAGAGATAACCTCGGAGATCCTGAACCTTTCCGAGCTCGAGATCAGGGAATGCACCCACTGCAACTTCTGCTTGACCGGCCAGGAAGAGGGCAGGTACTGCTCCATCCTGGACGACGCCCAGGCGGTGTTCGAGAAGGTGGAACGCGCGGACATCGTGATCCTTGCCAGCCCCGTGTACTTCATGCGCACGAGCGCGATGATGGCCGCCTTCATAGACAGGCTCAGGGTCTTTGTCTTCGGCAACCTCGCGCGCTCTCGTCTGAGGAACAAGGTGGGGGTGAGCGCGGCGGTGTCCTGGATGAGAAACGGCGGGCTCGAGACCACCCACCTCACGCACCTCTACGCCTTCATGACCCTCGAGATGATCCCGGTCGGCCTCCATGGAGGGACATGCCCCCTGGGGGCGTCCGGGGTCTCGGGCACCAGGGGGGCTTTGGGCCGGGAAGGGGGGCGGGCCCAGGGTGTCGAGCTGGACGAGGCCGGGCTCGAGTCGGCGGCCCGCGTCATGGCACGGGCGATCGAGCTTGCGCGGATGGTGAGGAAGGACGGGAGCCCGTGATGCGGCTCGTCTGGCACGGGGCGAAGAGGGCGTCTGAGGCTAGGGGGCGGCGGGAGAAGGCGTGAGCCTCGTGTGCCATGGCTCGACGATGCCGGGGGCATGCGAAGACCTCACGCCGACAGGCGCGGCCTCGCTGCACGGATACGCCATGCCGTCGAACAGGCGCCGAGGGGGCCTCAGGAACAGACCGGGATACCTTTCGCCCTGAGGTGTTCCTTGACCTGGGCGATGCTGAAGGTCCTGAAGTGGAACACCGAGGCTGCAAGGAGGATGCGGGCGTGGCCCTCGAGCACGGCGCGGCTGAAGTCTTCCAGCGTCCCCGCCCCGCCGGATGCGACCACCGGTATGCTCACCGCGTCGGCTATGGCGCGCGTAAACGGTATGTCGTAGCCCGCGAGCGTCCCGTCACCGTCCATGCTCGTGGGCAACAGCGTGCCGGCGCCCAGCTGCTCGCACCTCTTCGCCCACTCGACTGCGTCCTGGCCGACCGGGAGCCTGCCGCCCGAGATCACGAGCTCGAAGCCGGACGGCATCGCCGGGTTCCTGCGCGCATCGATCGCGATGGTGATCCTCCCCGCGGTGAAGGCCCGGGACGCCTCGCTGACGAGCCGAGGGTTCCTCACGGCTGCGGAGTTCATGGAGACCTTGTCCGCCCCGGCCTCGAGGACGGCCTCGATATCCTCGAGCGATGAGATGCCGCCGCCCACGGTCAGCGGGATCTCTATCGCCGAGGACACGTTCTTGACCCACTCGAGCCTCGTCTTGCGGTTTTCCTGCGTGGCCGCGATGTCGAGCATGGCGAGCTCGTCCGCGCCCTGGTCTTGGTAGAACCTCGCGTGTTCGACCGGGTCTCCCGCGTCCCGGATGTCGACGAAATGCACGCCCTTTACGACCCTTCCTTCCAGCATATCCAGGCACGGCATGATGGCGACCGGTTCCATGTCGGGTCTCCTCCGGAGGTCATGATCTTCGTGGGTTGAACCGTCAGTCCGCTCGAGTGTACACGCAAGGGCGTCCACGAATCAAGCCTCTGCACGCGGCGTTCGTGCCACGTGCGACGGCCCGACCGGGTGCCGGGGAACGATCCATGGGAAGGCCCGCGTCTCGCATGCGCAAGAGGCCTCCTCTCCGATCGGGATGCGCAAGGCCTTGCGGGGGCGTCGGCCCAGGGTGAGAAATCGAGGCGTCCCGGTGACGGACGTGTGACCGTCCCCGGCCGGGACCGCGGGCATGCATCACCGGCCTGTCCCTTCAGCGGTGAGCCCCGCTCGGGTCGAGCCCGTCCGTCCGCCCGCTGTCCCAGGCGCTGTCCTTGGTGCCCTGGCCAAGCTCTTTGTCGTCCACGTACTCCGGCAGGTACACCGTGAAGCAGGCCCCTTGGCCTTCGGCGCTCGTGCAGGTGACCGCCCCCTCGTGGGCCTTCACGATGCCGTGCACGATGGAGAGGCCGAGCCCCGAGCCCTCGCCCTTCCATGTCGTGGTGAAATAGGGGTCGAAGACCCGCGAGAGGGCGTAACCGGGTATCCCGGGGCCGGTATCGCTCACCCTCAACACGATGCAGCGGCCCGCAGGCAACCCCAGCGCCTCCCTCTCGCCCTCGGGGACCGTCGCCCTTGCGAGGCTCACGGTGATCTCGCCTCCGGTCTTTCCCATGGCATGGGCGGCGTTGTCGCACAGGTTCGTGAAGACCTGCTCCAGCTGGGCCGGGTCACCCTTGACCATGCACGATGCCGCCAGGTTGGCCGAGATGGTCACGTTCGAGGGCAGGGTGGCGCCCAGGCTCTCGATCGTCCTGTCCACGAGCGTGCAGAGGTCGACGGGGACGTGCTCCCTCTCGGGGTGCCTGCTGAAGGCCTGGATATGGTTCACGAGCGTGACAGCCCGTTTCGCCGCCCGTCTCACCTCGTCCAAGTCTCTCAGGATCGTCTCTATGCCCGAGCCCTTCTCTTCCAGGCCCTTGACGTTCCTGAGAGACAGGTTCGTGTACCCGATGATGGTGGTGAGGATGTTGTTGAAATCGTGGGCTATGCCCCGGGCGAGGGTCGCAATGGCGTCCATCTTCAGTCTTTGCGCTTCCAGCCTCGCCCTCTCTTCCTCGAGCTGCATGAGCGAGGTCATGTCGGTGATGGCCATGACCAGGCAGGCCTGGGAGTCGTATTGCACAGGTCTCGTGGAGAGACGCGCCTTGATGACCCCGCCGTCCTTCCTCTTCAGGGTGTGCTCGAGATCCCTGCCTTCGCACTCGCCCGGTCCCTCCTTCGGCGAGACGAGCTCGTCCACGGGGGGGAGGTCGAGTTCACTCGTCGTCCTGCCCAAGGCCTCCTCGACGGTATACCCCGTGATCGCGGAGAATGCCTGGTTCGCGTACATGCACCTCGAGTCCGACACCCTCACGATGCACACCGCCGCGGGCATGCACTCCAGCGTGGCCTTGTACCTCTCCTCGCTCTGCCTGAGGGCGTTCTCCATCTCCAGGCGCTCGGTTATGTCCCTCGCGACCGTGGTCACGGCGTAGACCTTGCCGTCACGCATGCAGGGCACGCCGCTCACCTCCCCGTACCTCCTCCTCCCGTCCTTGGTGATGAACAGGTAGACCGAAGAGTAGATGGGGTTTCCCGCGAGGATATGGAGCGCGTTCTCGAAGGCCTTGGGCATGAACGAGGGGTCGAGCACGCCCGCCTCCTGGAAGGTTTTCCCGACGAGTTCCTCGGGCGTGTACCCGAGGACGCGCGTGACGTTCGGGGAGACGCTCAGCACCCTGAACTGGTTGTCATAGGAGAACATCACGTCGTTCGTGAGCGATAAGTGCACGCGGTACATCTCCGCGCTTTCCCTGAGCTCGGCCTCGATCCTCGATCGTTCCTCGATCTCCCGCATGAGCCGTTCGTTGATGAGGACGAGCTCGGACGTGCGCTTGACGACCTGCTCCTCGAGGTCGTCCCTGCACCTCTTGAGCTCCTCCTCCGCGGCCCTTCGTTTCGTGATGTCCCGGGTGATGCCCATGATGCCTTTCAGGGAGCCTTCCTCGTCGTAGAGGAGGTTCACGATCACCTCGGCCCAGAAGGTCGAGCCGTCCTTGCGGACCATCTCGAGCTCGAGCGTCGTGAACCAGCCGGGGCCGTGGCGGTACCCCGCCTTCATGAGATCGAGTTCCCGGCCGAGCATCTCGCGGACCCTCGCGTACGACTCGGGCGTCAGCACCTGGTCGAGGCGGAGCTTGACGGCCTCCTCCACGCTGTAGCCCCTCAGGCGCATGACGGACGGGCTGATGTAGGTGTAGCCGAGATCGAGGTCGAACACCCAGAGGACGTCGTTCGCGTTCTCCACGAGGACACTGAACGTGGCCTCGTTCCCCTGGATCGCCTCTTCGATGTCTCTCATGGTCCGCTCTCCTCCCGGACAGGTGCGCGGCCGTGGCAAGCGGCAGGCCGGTCACGCCCGCCCTCTTGACCGCGATGCGCACGCGCCGATGTTGCCGCCCCCTGTCGGACTCCCCGGTCATCCCCAGGGAACCGTCCGACCGGTCTCTTGGACAATGGCCTTTATAAACCCCTGGTACCCGATTGTGTCAACCCGCACGCCTGTGGGTATGACCGGCGCCGGGTTCGCCCCCGTTCGTTCACTACCCGTCTATCCCGCGCGCCTGTGGGTATGGTCCTTTCGCCGAGGGCGGGGCCTTCCTTGTCGCATCCGGGTGCGATGCCGGCAATGCACACCCTCGGGGCTGAACGTTGTTCATGGGTCTATTAGTAAGGGTAAGCCACTCGAATGGCAAGGGACCGCGCTTGGGACGGCCTGGCGCATCGGGTCTTTCTGTTTGAGACCCTCGCCCCGGACTCGGCCGATCGG
>ERZ795045.3832-NODE-3832-length-12770-cov-13.814471_pt1 | contig 12770 bp, 11 predicted proteins | sample MGYA00375129_ERZ795045 | MGnify/ENA primary metagenome ERZ795045 (study PRJEB30174, sample SAMN05720166) | activated sludge metagenome | isolation source: anaerobic digester from wastewater treatment plant | place: Japan | collected 2015-05-15 ... | reverse complement strand
ACAACTTTATAAATTCATTTAAAATATAATTTGAAAGGATGGTCATTTTTTATGAGGATTGCGGTTGATATTGGCTTTGGCTTTATCAAAGGAGTAAACGAGAAAGGAGAGAAGGTATGCTTCCCCTCTGTTGTAGGTAGGAAAAAGCATAATGTTTTGTCCGGCTTAGTAGGTGTGCAGGATGACTACCTTGTAACCATTTCTAACGGCAAAGTTGAAAATTCATACTTTGTCGGTGACGTTGCTATCACAAATAAGTTTGAAAGGAACTGGAACAACGATAAGACTTTTGATTTAGACTTGTTAAAGGTATTTTGCGGCACTTGCATAAACCTTTTGAACGGTGGGGAAAAAAACATTGATTTGGCTGTCGGCTTGCCTATCAGCATTTTTCACAGTCAAAAGCAAGCTTTAAAGGATATGCTGAGCGGTCTGGAACTCACTGTTAAGGTTAATGATGGTGAGTATGAAACCTTTACTATCAAAAGTGTATATGTCTTTGTGCAGGGTGCCGGTGCTTACTATGCTACCATATTTGATACAAACGGTGAGGTAGTGAACTACGACCTGGCTAACAGCTCATGTGCTATAATTGATATTGGTTACAGAACCGTTGATTACCTTGTCTTGGAAAAAGGAAAGAAGGGTATCAATGTTCTGGACAATCTGACCGGCAGCCTTGAAGATGAAGGAATGAATGTTGCTATTCAAAGCATAGCCCAAGCTTTATTTGATACTTGCGGTGTTGTTGACCTCATAGAAATTGAAAAAGCTTTGCTCTGGAGCAACGGAAAATTGGAGTGGGGGCAGAACACAATAGACCTTCGCCAATACCAAGCTGATGCTTATATGGCTCTGGCTGAAAAAATCAAGAATAAGATAAATATTCAATGGAATAAAACGGCGGTAACTATCCCTATTATCTATCTTACTGGCGGTGGAGCTATTGAGCTTGAAAAGTATATGCACAGATATTTCAAGCAGCTCAAACTGCAAGATAACGGACAGTACGCCAATGCTATAGGTTACTTATCTGCACAAGCAAGATTTCTTAAAAATCCGCAATAACAGAAATGTTTATCTATGGCTACATGGGGGGGGTGTAGCCATTTTTTTTAACAAGCGGATATACGTATGATTTTTATATTTATACTTACGATAGTTGCTCATATACGTATATTATACTAACTTATACGTATATCCGTATTTTTTATACGTATTGATAATTGTTTTATACGTATTACTTACACTATATTACGTATGTATACCTGCTTTATACGTATGATTTCAAAATATGGCATAGAGGGCTTTCAAAATGGTTGTTTTATTATATAATAAGCCATATATAGCAGGAGGTTATATATATGATTAGTATAGTTATTATGATTATTACATTCGTGTTATCAGTGATAATTACATTGATACCCATTGCTTTTAAAATACTTAAATTTACCGGTTTGTGGTTCACCTTTTTATATGTACTTATTGTATTAATATTAAGTATTTTTATATTCAAATTCACCGGTAACGAAGCCGTTACAGATTATTTAAATTTGGGGTTAATAACGGTTAATGATTATGCTATGTTCGGCTTATATTTCTCTATTGGCATAAGTGGCATATTCTTTGTATCGAATGTAGTTAAATATATCTTCAATTTTATAGAAAAGATAAGAGGTTATTAATGATGACTACCGGTGATATTTATTACAAACAAAATACCTATAAAATTATCGCTATTCTTTTGATGTTTTTAGACCATGTTGGAGCATTATTTAACATTATAGGATTCCGTATATTTGGGCATATTTGTATAATGCTATTTTTGTACTCTTATGTTCATGGACTAAGTTTGAGTAAAGGGCTTAATATTAAGAAATTAATAAAGTTAGCTGCTATTGGCTTAATAGCTCAACCGTTCTATATTTACTTGTTTGATAGTAAAGCATTAAACATATTTTTTCTTTATTTACTTTATTACATCTTTAAGTATATTGAAAGCAATAATAAATATATCAACTTCATCCAGTATCTTATGTTTTGTTCATTGACCTTTATTTTGAATATAGAGTATTGGTTTTTTGGTTTTTCTGTTCTCTATGTCTATGATAAAGTGAAGAATATTAAAATACAGAATTGCTTAAATTTAGCCTTGAATATTATTTTTATCATCTATGCTTATTACGTGTACGACACGATGATTTTTATATTGCAGCCTTTTACTTTATTGCTTATCCATGAAATTAATAAAGGCTCATTTACAATTAAATATCCGGTACATAAGAATGTCTTTTACCTCTTTTATCCGACACACCTATTTCTATTGTGTATAATCAAATACTTTTTATGAGCCGCAGCGATGCGGTTTTTTCTTTTTCAGTTTCGCTTTGTAGCTGTGAGAATTGCAGAAATGTAAATCGAATAAATGGTATTTCTTGCAGGGTTAGCTTGGTGTTGATATAATAAAGGGAGATATAAAACTATAGTTTAGCAAGCATAGAATTTGTCCGGACAAATTCAAAAAACACCACCTTTAAGGTGCTGTTTTAAAAGGTTAGGGCTAAGCCCTAAAACCCCTATAAAGAAAGGATATTTTATATGTCAAGGAGAGAAGGAAAGAAAAGAAAAGAGCTATATTTTAGCGAGGAAGATTGGAAGGTAATTGAGAAAAGGGCAAGACAATGTAAAATGAATACAACCAAATTTATACGGAAGATGGCTCTGGAAGGTAATATTATCATTAAAGAACTAAAGGATATAAACAATCTGCTATATGAGCTGAATAGAATCGGTAATAACATTAACCAGTTAGCCAAAAAAGCAAATGAAGTAAACAACATCTACCGATCCGATGTTGATAGACTAAAACAGGAGTATGATGAATTATGTCTTATGTTAAGTCAATTTCTATCAAAACAACAGTAAAAAAAAGTATTCAGTACATACTTAATCCAGATAAGACCGAAGGGTTATTATATGCTTCTGGCATTAACTGTGTTGCCAATGCAGATATAGCCTATAACCAATTCTGTGACGTTTATAAGCAGTATAATGATGTTCTATATAGTGGCAGCTCCAAAGGCAAGAAAGCTCCGATAAAGGCTCACCATTTCATACAATCTTTTAAAGAAGGTCAGGTTACACCGGAATTAGCTCATAAGATTGCCGAGGAATGGGCTTCAAAAGTGTTTGGCGATAACCGGCAAATAGTTATTGCTACCCATACGGATAAAGGGCATATTCATAATCATTTCATTGTCAATTCTATAGATTTTGACGGTAAGAAGTATTACGGCAATAAAAGTACGCTTCAAAGAGCAAGGAATATAAGTGATGAAATCTGTAAGAAATATAACTTAGATATTATTGTTGGCAATAAAAGAAAAGGCGTTCATTACAAGGAATGGATGGAGAAGCAAAAGGGTACTTCATGGAAGCATAACATTAGATTGGCTATTGATAAAGCTATAATAAAAGTGAATAATATTGATGAATTACTGGAAGCTTTAAAATCCGAAGGTTACGAAGTTAAAAGAGGAAAGTACATTAGTATAAAACCGAAAGATAATGATAGGTATGTCCGTACAAGAACATTAGGCGAAGATTACACAGAAGAAAACTTAATAAAACGCATAAATGATAAAGATAAGGAATTGCCTATAATTGATGATTACAATAAGAATATAACAAAGACTAAAACCCAACATATTAAGCCGAAATATCAAGGTATACAATTAAAGTATATAAGTTTAATAAAACTCATATCTAACCTTATTGTAAATGGTAAAAAGCCGGTGAGAAAATACAATCATAAAAAGCCTTATTCCAAAGAAAATGATTATGATATAAATGTATTGGCTGCACAGTTAAGGTTACTTAATAAAGAGAACATAACTACAGAAAATGAGCTGAATATAAAATACAATGAAGTGACCAATTCTTATATTGAAGCTAAAAGAAGTATTGACAAATTAGCCAGTTTGGAAGAAAGTTTAAATGGTGTAATTGCTAATGTTAAGTTATATTTAGAAATGTCGAAAATTAACGAATTAACTTCTGCGCAAAAATTGAAATTATCTATTGCTAAATCTGTAATTGAAAAGTATAATATTAGTAGTGAGAGTGACTTAATTAAGTTACAAAATGAAAGAATTAAGACAGTAGAAAAAATTCAGAAACTAAAGGATTCCTTTAGCGAAACTGAAAAAAGATATATGGCATTTAGGGATTTAATGAAAATACACGAACAGATTAAGAATGATACTTATATGAAGAATGTTTTGACATATAAGAAAGAAAAAGAGAGATAGAATTGTAACAGTCACGCCAGCGTGATATAATAGGTAAAAATATATTTCGGGAGGTACAATATATGAACACTTCGGAAGAACTGGCGGGGATAGCCGTTTCCTCATTGAAAGACCTTACAAAAAAGGCTATGGACGTTATCCAAGAACTTCTTAAAGCCTTGATATTAAAATATACACAGCAGACGGTAGACGAGGATAAAGCTAAAGCCGGTAAGAATAAAGTTGAAAAGTTGTTGTCCGGCGGTAACAGGTTAAATGCTCCTATCATGTTGGATAAACAGGACGTAAAGCAGTTTTATAAACTGGCGAAGGAATACCAAATACCGGTGGCGGTTTTAAAAGGGAAAGATGGTTACAGAGCTTTTTTCAGAGAAGGCGATTTAGGCAGAGTATCAGAAATGATGAAAGAAATGCTGCTTAATAAGACCGCAGCAAAAGAAAACGTCACTGAACATGATGCCGAACAGGTAAAATACAAAGAAATCATTCTTGCCAATAAACAGGACGCAAAATACTTTAAGTCAAGAGCTGAAAAAGAAAATGTTCATGTTACTTTCTTAGATACAAAGGATGGCAGAGTTAAGGCTGCTTTTAAGGAAAGTGATATTGAAAAAGTCAAAAACATAATGAATGACTTGCAGCAGGAAAAGACGAAAATACCAAAGCGGAAGATGATAATAGACACGATAAAAGACCAAACGAGAGCTGCATTTACAGGAATAGCTGCTTTAAGAATATACGACACAGATTTAAACCGCAGCATAAGGATGGACTTACCAATAACCAAAAAAGCCTTTATAAAAAATGTCAAAGCTGCTTTAGGCTATTCTGATAAGGAAGCAAAAGACCTTGCAAGCAGACTTGAAACCGGCAAAGGTTTTGATGGTTATATTGTTGGTAAGGAATCGGGTAAATGGCAATGGAAAGAAGATTATAAGGAGCAGTTTTCACAGCTCAATAAGTTGGAAAAGGATATTAAGTTTTCAAATGAACCCGAATCTTTAAAGAATTATAGTTTCAGCTCTGTTACACTTGCTGACGGTAAAGACACAAAGGTAATTACCGTAATGGATAAAGAAACTAATAATTCTTTCTCCACTCAGCCGGTAGATAAGTCTACTTTTGTAAAGGAAATCAAAGAAAGGTTAGGCGTTAATGACATTGCAGCACAGGATATGCTTCGCAAGGCTGCTAAACTTGGTTTTATTACCGATATGGATAAGAATATTGATATATCTACGAAAAAGAAATTAACCATTGACAGGGATAATGCTACTAAAGAATGGGTTTATAAGCTTGGAGATAAGGAATATCGAAGCTTGAACGAGAACAAAGAAACTGTCATTAGTGGCTTGCAAAAAACTTTATCCCTTGATGAAAAACAGGCTAATGCAGCTTGGGTAAAGGGCATGAAGTTAGCTCAGACCTATAAAGATAGTCCTACTTTTGAAGAATATCAGATTAGTAAATCTTCTGCCAACAACACAGTCACCTTTGCTTATGATGGGAAAACATTTAAAGTTGACCTGTCAAAGAAGGATAACGCTATTGCCGGTCTGCAAAAGACCTTTGGGCTTACTGAAAAGGAATCAATTAGCCTTTTAACAAAGGCTGAAAAGCAAGGGGTTAAAGAAGTTGTTAAATCCGCAATGAAAAAGACAGAAATCAATAAGCAAAAAACGACCACAACAAAAGACAGAACTATCAAAAAAGAACAGGCTGCAGCGAGGTAACTTATGAAAAACAGACGCATTGACCCTGGTTTAATTGCTATATATATTTGCTTAGGTATCGCCGGTTTATATCTTGTGGCTCAGCTTGGTTATGCTTTCGATTTATCATTTACAGGAGATACGCCGCCGGATTTAATAAGTGTATTCAATCTTTTTGAAAGTAATCTTACAAAACCGGAACTTATCAAGGAAAACCTGTTGGGTTTGAGAACAGAAACATACACCTTTAAGTTTGTAATGATAGGCTTTTTTGCAGGGATTCTATGGGTGCTTTACTGGCTGACAACAAGAAAGAAATACCGTAAAGGCGAGGAACATGGATCTGCAAGATGGGCTACTAAGAAAGAAGCTGCTAAGTTAGCGGATAAGAAAGACGCAAGTAACAACATTATCCTTACAAATGATGTGCAAATGAGCCTTAACACACGCCAGACAAGGAAAAATCTAAATGTGCTTATTATAGGTGGTTCCGGTGCCGGTAAAACAAGGTTCTATGTAAAGCCTAACATAATGCAGATGAACACCAGTTATATTGTCACCGACCCGAAGGGGGAGCTGCTGAGAAGTACCGGAAAAATGCTTGAAAATAACGGTTATACAGTTAAGGTATTTAACCTTATCAATATGAAAAACAGCTTTAACTATAATCCTTTTGCATATCTACAGGACGCTAACGGCAAGTATAATGACGCAAATGTTATAAAGCTGATTAATGTTTTAATGAAGAACACTAAAAAAGAAGGACAGTCAAGCGGAGACCAGTTTTGGGATGACAGTACGGAAGCTCTATTATTGGCTTTGGCATTTTTCTTAGTGTATGAAGGGAACGAAAACGAAAAGAACTTCGCAACGGTGATGGAATTGCTACAGTTAGCAGAAGTAAAAGAGGAAGAAGAAGATTATAAATCACCTTTGGACTTCATTTTTGAGGACTTGGAAGCACAAGACAAATATCATCCGGCGGTAAAGTATTACAAAATCTTTAAAAAGGCTGCCGGTAAAACTGCAAAGAGTATTCTTATTTCTACCGGCGTAAGGCTAAAAGCTTTTCTGAATGATGATGTTATAAACCTTACCCACAAGGACACTATCAACATTACAGAAATTGGAGAAAAAAAGACAGCATTATTTGTTGTTATACCGGATAGTGATGATACATTCAATTTCCTTGTTGCTATGCTTTATACGCAAATATTTGATGTTCTTTACGGATTGGCTGACTTTAAATATGGTGGGCGGTTACCGGTTCATGTAAGGTTTATGTTAGATGAATTTGCCAATATCGGTACAATACCACGTTTTGATAAGTTGATCGCCACTATGCGTAGTCGTGAAATATCTGTGAATACGATTATTCAGAATATGGCACAGCTCAAAACTCTTTATAAGGATAGTTGGGAAAGTATTGTTGGTAACTGTGACAGCTTACTTTTTCTTGGCGGCAAGGAGCAAACGAGCCTTGAATATATTTCAAAGGCTTTAGGCAAAGAAACTATAGACACATTAAACAGGAACAGGAGCAAGAGCTACCGGAACAGCAGCACTACACAAAACGAAGGTATATTAGGCAGAGAGCTTATGACAGCAGATGAAGTCGGTGCTATGCCGGACAGCGATTGTATATTACTTGTCCGAGGGTTACACCCTTTTTATTCAAAGAAGTTTGTCATAGAAAAACATAAAAACTATTGCTTCATCGAGGACAGTAATAAGAGTAATGCTTATGAGATAAACAGCTTGGTAACTGAAATTATGCCACGCAACGAAACTGAAACTGATATTACAGGTTATGAGAATGTTGAAATAGATGATGAAAACGAGGAAGAAATTAGAGCAATACTTGAAAGTATTGGAGAGGGGGAGGAAGAAGTAATGACTTCAACAGTTGATATACCCGATGATAGCTTGCAGGAGGATGATAATGTTGTCCTTGTAGAGCATGGCGAGGGATTAAAGGAGGATGGAACTTTGAGCGAAGTTATTAATTCGCCGGTCGGGGACCCGGCTGACGATGAAATAGTAATCAATGATTTAACAGTCGAGGAAGGGGATGAATTTTCTGATTTGAACTTTGGGGATTTATCTATCAATGCTGATGATGAATACATAGTAGACGAAGCTTAAATTGAAGCATGATAGTGTATAAAAGGAGGGGATTAATTACTTAATTTATTACTTATTGCAGCTTTGTGTAACATAATATATTATTTTGTTTCGATGGTAAAAAATTTATTGATTTTGAAAGGGGTTATGAAAAATGAAAAAGTCAAAAGTAAAAGTGAGTAAGTCTGTAAAAATGAAAAAGCTCTTGGTTTGCTGCTTCCTTGTATTCGTGGTAATGTCCTTAATGTCCGTTGCCGCCTTTGCTAGTGGAGCAAGTACCGGTACTGTTACCGATCCTAACACAAGCTTTGATACTATAATCAAGTTTATTGCCGGTTGGATAGCCAAGCTTGGGCTTGTTGTGGGATTCATCGGGGCGGTTCAGTTAGGTTTTGCATTTAAAAATGATGACGCTGACGGTAAGACCAAAGGGCTGCGTACATTGATTTCCGGGTTTATTGTATTCGCTTTGTGTTCTGCAACATCTCTGGCAATGTTCGGCATTATATAATGTCTGGATATACATGGCTTGTATAGCCCCTTTATCCAAAAGGGGCTATCTTTTTAGATGTAATACATAACTAATCTGCAGATCCAGGTAGGCCCAGAAGTTTTGTATTACACAAGCTCTTTAAAAAATATAGGGAGGTTCAGTATGAATGGATAAAAACGACCTTATAGCTTATATAAATGAGAAATTCAGTGACCTTAATACAAGTATAGCAAATGCAATAAGTGTACTGATACAAACACCGTCACAATTTGCACCTTCGACAGATTCAGTTATAAGCCTTATTTTTAATACCGTATTAGGTACGGCTTATGTTCTGGCAGCATTGTTTTTCATAATTGATTTATGCAATAAGACGCTTATGTTTGAAACATCTAATTATGAAGTGACCGTTAAGCTTCTGCTCAGATTCATACTGGCAAAGGTTATATTAGAGAATTGCAGGGGTATCATGGGTATTATTTTCAATGCCTTTAGTGGTATATCTACTCAACTTGGCGGCGGCTCACTTAGTAATCCATTGGGTACAAATGTTGCACAGGGATTAATAGACCATGTAAACACAATGGACGGTGGGGTTTTTGGTATAAACTATTTAGCATACAAGCTTGAATTAATGCCGACCATGCTTATGCTTTGGGTAGCGAGCATTATAGCCGGTGTAATAGTTTTAGGCAGAATGTTTGAAATAATGATATATACTGCTATAGCACCCTTGCCATTATCTACACTTGCAGGGGAAATGTCGCATGATACGGCAAAAAAGTTTTTACAAAATTATATTGCTGTATGCTTACAAGGAATTATTATCATCATTGCTTTTAGGCTATTCGGTGGTATTATTGTAGATGCTTATAGCGGTAATATAGGTGTGCTGACCTACCTAATGCTTGTCGTTGTTCTGTGCTTGACACTGTTCAAGAGCGGCACTTGGGCTAAACAGATAGTAGGTATCGCATAATAAGGTAAAAGGGGGAATCTGCATGATTGAGGTTAGAATACCAAAGGAGATAAGGGAATACAAAGAAAAACTGTTTTTCGGCTTAAATCTTAGACAGACAATAACTACAGGGCTTGCCATTGCTATATGTGTTCCGCTTTATATCTTCGGTCAAAAATACATAAATGTTGAAGTTTTAAGCTGGATTATAATTGCTATTGCTGCACCGCTGGTATTGATTGGTTACTTTAATTTCAATCAAATGCCTTTTGAAAAGTTTATACTGGCGTGGTTCAGAATGAATTACTATCCACAAAAGAGAAAGTTTATATATCTGCCGCCGCATTTTTCAAATATACGGAACGATATTATCAAAGAGGATAAAGAGATGCTAAAGCTTGAATATGAAGCCAAAAGGAAAATGGCAAAAAATCGAAGTAAAATAAAAGCTATTCAGAAAGTAAAAATATTTCTGCGTATGCAGGGGGTATCAAAATGATTTTTAAAAGGAATAAGAAAAAAACGGAGCTTGTAAATGATTCTCAATTTTCGCCAGAGGTTTTGAGTGTGATAGAAAACATTTCGGTTAATGATACGCCTAAGAAAGATAAGGCTGAAAAAGCTAAAAAGGCTGTAAAGCCGGATAATACCGGTAAAGTCAAGCCGGAACGTAAAAAAACTGCTAAAGAGCTTGACAGGGAAAGACTGAGAAAAAAAGAATCAAAACAGACCAAAAGGAAGCTTGTAAAAAAGCGTAATGTTCCTAGAACCGCACAGCAGACTATACCATACATAAAAGTATGTGATGATAGCATAATTGAGGTAGAAAAGGGCAGATACAGCAAAACCTATGAATTTGATGATGTAAATTATCATATTGCAAAACAGGCAGACCAAGAGGATATTTTCCTTAGGTACTGTAGTATTCTTAATTCTTTTGATACTACTGTAGATGTTCAGATTACCATACTCAATAATAAATTAAACAAAGCCAACTTTGAAAACAAAGTATTGCTTAAAATGAAAGACGATGATTACGATGTTTTCCGGAAAGAATACAATGATATGCTTCTTGAAAAAATTTCACAGGGGCAGAATGAAATTCTCCGGAAAAAGTATTTGTCTATCTCTGTTGTGGCTGAGAATTTGCAAATAGCAAGAAATAAATTCAGCTCTTTTGAAACGGAGTTATCAGCGAATTTCAAACGCCTCGGGAGCAATCTTAATGAATTATCAAGTAATGAGCGTATTAGCGTTTTGAAGGACGTATTTAGGGGCGTTGATATTGCCATACCCGAAATGTCAATAAAGGACTTTGCACGTGGAGCCGACAAAGGGTATGTTTCGCCAGACTATTTCGAGTTTAAGAATGACTACTTCATGTTTGATAATAAATATGTAAGGTGTTTGTTTATAAGGGATTTCCCCTCTTATCTTTCAGATAAGCTCATTTCCGACTTAACAGACACCGGATTTAATATGCTGCTGTCTATTAACATTCAACCTGTAGACCCTCATGTTGCTATAAAGGTTGTAAAAAGGCAGCTTACCTCTATGGAAGCCAACAAGCTGCAAGCTCAAAGAAAAGCTGTTCAGAGCGGTTACACATCTGAGCTTATACCCCATGATTTACAGTATAGCTTGCAGGAAGCAGAAGAATTATTGGATGACCTCAGAAATAAAAATCAGAAGATGTTTATGGTGAATTGCGTCATCATGCACATGGCTGATTCACACGATGAACTAAACCAAGACACTGAAACATTGAAAGCTGTTGCACGTAAATACTTGTGTAATTTAGGCGTTCTTAAATTCCAACAAGAGGACGCTATGGCTTCTGCTTTGCCTTTAGGGTACAGCCGGTTAAAAGTCAGAAGGACGCTTACTACCGAAAGTACGGCTATCCTTATGCCGTTCAACACACAGGAATTGATACAGAGCAATGGTATGTACTATGGGCTTAATGCTGTTTCGCGAAATATGATATTGTTCAACCGTATTAATCTCAAAAATCCGAATGGGTTTATACTCGGTAGTCCTGGCAGCGGTAAATCATTTAGTGCAAAGCGTGAAATGATAAATATCCTGCTTAATACGGATGATGATGTAATCATAATTGACCCAGAGAGAGAGTATACCAACTTAGGGCTTAATTTCAAAGGTGAGATTATTAACATTTCTGCCGGAAGTAAAAACTATATCAATCCGCTTGATATGACCCAAGATTATTCTGATGACGATAACCCTATTGTTTTAAAATCTGAATTTGTACTTTCTCTTTGCGAATGTCTGATAGGCGGTACCTATGGTTTGTCTGCTAAAGAAAAAGCTATTATTGACCGGTGTGTGCAGCTTACCTATGTAGATTATATGCAGGATTTTGACCCTGCTAAAGTACCTACATTAAAGGACTTCCACCGCCAGTTAACTTTACAGGCTGAACCGGAAGCAAAGGCTATAGCATTGTCTTTGGAGCTTTATACGAAAGGCAGCTTGTCTATATTTGCAAACAAGACGAACATTAACATCAATAACCGGTTTGTAATTTTCGATATAAAAGACCTCGGTAAGCAGCTTAAAACAATGGGTATGCTCATTGTACTGGATAATATTTGGAACAGAATCACAGAGAACAGGGCTAAAGGAAAAAGAACATGGATTTACATGGATGAAATTTACCTACTGTTTAACAATGAGTATTCCGCTAACTTCCTGTTTGAGCTTTATAAAAGAGCCAGAAAGTGGGGGGGAGTACCTACCGGTATTACTCAAAATGTCGAGGACTTGTTACGTTCAGAACTTGCAAGGCGTATGTTGTCAAATTCCGACTTCATTATGATGCTTAACCAAGCCCCATCTGACAGGGCAGAGCTTGCAAAGCTGCTTAATATATCCGACAATCAGTTAAGCTATGTAACGAACAGTGAAGCCGGTCAAGGGTTATTGTTCTGCGGTAATAGTATCATACCGTTTAAAGATAAATTCCCGAAGAACACTAAGCTTTATCAAATGATGACAACCAAGATAGAAGAACAATAATTTATGGGGGCGGTTATATGGCTGAGCCAAATATAAAAACCGGAAGTTATACGAACAATAATAGCAATATAAGAACTGCCAAAAGTACCGGCGTTAATACAGGACATAATGCTGCACAACACAATTCCGGTAGG